>Ga0182004_10000070_pt1 | contig 38631 bp, 34 predicted proteins | sample Sormic07211540_1_FD_120479 | JGI IMG/M metagenome (GOLD analysis project Ga0182004, IMG submission 120479) | Endophyte microbial communities from Sorghum bicolor roots, Mead, Nebraska, USA - 072115-40_1 MetaG | ecosystem: Host-associated > Plants > Roots > Unclassified | place: USA: Nebraska...
ATATACATGAAAACAAAAACTATTTGCACAGTTCATCTGTAAACCGCGAGATGAATCTTTTGAGCCTAGTTACTCTATAATTGAACAATGTTTGTCAAATAAAAACGAAAGTGCTACAGTGTCCTTTTTCACAAGTTTTTGCGAACTGAACAAGGCCTTACCCTTCAAGAATCTTGATTCCGTACTCCTCCTTGGTAATTGGTAAAGCGCGGTAGATTGCATATTTACCTTGCAATTCTTCTTCACCAAGAAACACACGGCCACATCAGCTCAAGTTAAACAGTAGTACTCCTAAAACACGTCGGGCGTGTTTGTTTGTACCGGAACCCACCCTCCATGCCTACAAAGCGGAGCACGTTCTTCTTGTTCCCTAAGCCAAGAACGTGGGGGCTATAAAGGTAATTTGCCCGCGCATCTCCTTCCCCGGCGTTCGGAAACCCCCCTCGAGGCCTCTCGATTTGAAATTCCCCACCTCGAATCAAAACCGGAAAAAAAAATTAGGAGAGGAAAAAAAAAAGTAAGAGCTCTCGATCTACGGATCCCCTTCCCGGCTTCCCGTTCCCCTCCTCGTCCAAAACCCTAGGCCAGCTTAGCGGCGGAGCCCGCGCGCCCCCGCCCCCGGGACCATGGCCGAAGACCACTTCTCCTCCGCGCCGTCCGCGCCGTCGGCGGCGGCGACAGCTGCGGCCGCGGCCGCCGCGGCGGTCGGGTCCTCGGTGATCCCGATCGTAAACAAGCTGCAGGACATCTTCGCGCAGCTGGGGAGCAGCTCCACGATCGACTTGCCGCAGGTGGCCGTGGTCGGGAGCCAGAGCAGCGGCAAGTCCAGCGTCCTCGAGGCGCTCGTCGGCCGAGACTTCCTCCCGCGGGGCTCAGACATCTGCACGCGCCGCCCCCTCGTACTCCAGCTCGTGCACCAGCCGCGCCGGCCCGCCGACGCCGAGGCCGATGAGTGGGGCGAGTTCCTCCACCTCTCGGGGCGTCGCTTCTACGACTTCCGCGAAATTCGACGCGAGATCCAGGTCCCCGTCCCTTTGCCTCATTCCCTCGTGCGGTGATTGGGCCGGAATAAACAGTTGGTTTGGCTGTCCGTATACATTCAATGGATAATTATTATTGGTCGGGAGTTTAGTGTTAGTAATATAATATTGTGCTGTGGGTGCTCGCTAGGGTTGCAGATGACTGTTTAGGAATACTCCTGTTGGTTTGGAGGAATCATTCTTCGTGGTAGTTTCTGATGTGTTCATGGGTCAATACAGTTTGTTAGTACTATCTCAGTTCATGACATGCTTTTGGATTGTGAGGTTGGGCTCTGAGATTGGAACGATGGTAAATGCTGGGTCAGGTGGTGTCGTCACTGGTGTTCAGTGCTAGTGCTGACGTTATTTCGTTGCTGCTTCTTTTGCTGATGCTGTGGCTGTTACAGACTACAGAATGCCATTAATTTACTTGGTCAACTTCAGGTTGGCCCTTGCAGGTTTATTGTTCTTTAGACGACTTGATAAGTTGCTTGGATGTTGAAATTCTATATGGGCTATCACGTAGTTTCTTGTGAATACAGTGTTTTGATGATATCCCCAATACAATTTGTAATTGGGAACCAGCGTCCCAGTATTTGATAGAACAACATTATTATCTGTCTGAGTGTTTGGTGTTTTGTTTCACTTCAATTATGATGTTTTGTTTAGTTAATGTGGGCTTGAGTTGCGATCAGTGCTCAACAGACCATTGTTAAATGATTCTCTGCATCTATGCAGGCAGAAACAGACCGAGAGGCAGGTGGTAACAAAGGTGTATCGGATAGGCAGATACGATTGAAGATTTTTTCTCCAAATGTTCTTAACATTACTCTGGTTGATTTGCCTGGAATCACTAAGGTGCCAGTTGGTGATCAGCCAACTGATATTGAAGCCAGAATAAGGACTATGATAATGTCATACATCAGGCACAAGACATGTATCATCTTAGCTGTTTCGCCAGCAAATGCAGATTTAGCAAACTCTGATGCTCTTCAAATGGCTCGGGTTGCTGATCCTGATGGTATGTGTGCCATGCATAATCCATGTCCTGTCCACTAGAACATTTCAGTTCAGAATTGTTATCTTATAACGATGATTTATAATTCTTGTAGGTTCTCGAACAATCGGTGTTATCACAAAGGTTTGTTCATACGCCAATTTCTAAGCTACATTCTGGCCATCTATCTCTCCTGTGCCACTCATTGCAGTCTTGTCTGATGTTCGGTTTCTTCTAGTTGGACATAATGGACAGGGGCACTGATGCCCGGAACTTTCTGCTGGGAAATGTGATCCCCTTAAAACTTGGCTATGTTGGTGTCGTTAACCGCAGCCAGCAGGTACTGTATTCACTATCTTGGTTAAGGTTATTGGTTCGCACAAGTTTGTCGAACTGAAGGCTTCATCAGCATAACAGTTATAGTGTTTCCATCTTGTTGAGATAATTCATTTGTTTATTGTTCAAGGTTCATAGCTTGTATAATTGTAATTCAGGTCACTGTTTGTTGCATTGCTGCCTCTTGGCTGCTGATGTAGAGCAAATTCTATAGCTTTATTATTAAACTATCAGAGAACTCTGTATATTTGGTTAAATCAGATGAACAATCATTATACAAAATTCCAAATCCTGCTTTAATAATAAAATACGTGCATTTCTTTGGTTTGCAAAAGGTTTTTATTTAACCTAATCTATATCTTCTTTAATAATGCAGGATATCAACTCTGACCTCAGTATCAAGGATGCTCTGGCTCGTGAAGAAAAATTCTTTCGTACTCAGCCAGTATGTAGATCTAAACTTTTGTTTCTTTTCTTTTTCCATATTTCTTTTCCATAATAATGGAATTTGTTTTCTCCCCTTCTTAGGCATATCATGGTCTTGCTCAGTATTGTGGGATACCACAATTAGCAAAGAAGCTAAACCAGGTATGGTTGTGACTGAGATGTCCATTGCAATCCAGGTTATATATGTTATGATGTGAAACTAATCCATTTATACGGTTTCAGATTCTGGTCCAACATATAAAAACAGTTCTGCCGGGGCTTAAGTCACGCATAAGCAGCCAATTGACTGCTGTTGCTAAGGAGCTTGCTGTGTATGGTGATCCTGTTGATTCAAAGGTCTGTTTTGCATTAATTTTCTTTTGGTTGATAAAGCGATGAATTGTATAACCCGACTCTTTTTGTTTGATGCAGTTAAAGTCAGTCTGGTTCATCAATATTCTTATTCTTTTTGTTCCCTTTTGATGGCGTGTTTCATGGTTGCAGGCTGGTCAAGGTGCTAAGCTTTTGAACATACTAGCTAAATACTGTGAAGGTAAATACTGAACCATGGCACTTTTGCTAAGGAAACTATGTGTATGCCCCTATAATAGCTAGAATTGCCTATTACTTTCCTTTATATTTTTAAACATTAAATAACCTGTGTATACTGTAGCTTTCTCTTCAATGGTGGAAGGAAAAAATGAAGATATATCGACAATTGAACTTTCTGGTGGAGCGAGGATCCATTACATTTTCCAGTCTATCTTTGTCAAAAGTTTAGAGGTGTGTAACTGCACAGTGATTTACATTATATGTTGATAAGTGTTATCATGAGTCTATAAAATATATGTCTTCACAGGAGGTTGATCCTTGCGAGGATGTTACAGATGAAGATATCCGCATGGCTATTCAAAATGCAACTGGTCCTAGAAGTGCTCTGTTTGTACCAGAAGTAAGATGCACCTGCCTCTTATTGCGTGCATTATTGAGGCACATAGCAATTATTGTTGGAACATTTAGCTGACAAATCTTTGCTAACATTCATTTGAAGGTTCCATTTGAAGTCCTTGTACGTAGGCAGATCAGCAGATTGCTTGATCCAAGTCTTCAGTGTGCACAGTTCATATATGATGAACTTGTAAAGGTATATACTCTCTCCATTATTTTTTGGCCTTTCTCAAGCAGTCTGTCAGTCTTGGGAGTACAGAACTTACACAATCATTTCTTCACTTAATGTATCTAGATGGTGTGAAAATTCCCAATAATGGGCCTCACCAGCTCTAAATTGTTGGGAACTGAAATCTACAACATTATCTAACTTATTGCCATAATATTTCTGTTGCTATTTCTCATGCCTTCACTCTTTTGCTGTGTAGATGAGTCATCGCTGCCTTGCAACCGAGTTGCAGCAGTTTCCTATACTCCGCAGAAGCATGGATGAAGTCATTGGGAAGTTTTTGCGGGACGGACTTAAGCCAGCAGAAAGTATGATAGCACACATTATTGAGATGGAGGTACACATCCTTTTTCTTTGTGGTTCTTAAACTTATTATTTTCCTGATAGCTGTTTGACATCTGAACTTGCTTACCGATCCCTGATCCAAAGTTCCAAACCTACCAAACTAATCGTGAGCACATCAAATTTTGTGACTAATTTAAGAATTTAAGAATAGGGGCAAATCTGTGTGATTTCAGCTATTCTAATGTCCTGTCTGAATGACAGGGATTGGTGTAGGAACTTTTGGGATTTTGTTCAGTTTTGTGCTAAATCCTAGGAAGTTGGATCTTAAAACCTCCTTTTCAAATCGACTATAAGTTTATTTAGTCATCTGTATGATTGTTTGCTTGCATTGACCTTTCTTGTTTTCCTTATTCATTCATAGCAACAATGTTAATTGTGCAGGAAGATTACATAAACACATCACACCCAAATTTTATTGGTGGCAGCAAGGCTGTTGAGCAAGCACAGCAGCAAGTTAGGTCTGCCAAAATGTCGGCAGCGGTGAGAAAGGTATGTATGGTCATGTCTACTGTTATAACAAATAATTTTTTTATGGCAATGAATGTGACCTGATGGTCGAATGTGTCCTGGCTGGAATTTATTTACCTCACATTTTGGCATCTATGACTTCTCTCTAAACATTTTTGGAATGGTTCATGCAAATGAGGATAAGGATAGTCTCTTGTGCTTCAAATCATAATGGACATATATACTGATGTCTATGATTTTAACCTTTGGGATTTGTTTGGGCAATGGCTAAGCAAACTCTATTAGTAGGGCCATGCTAAAACTTGTGATGCTAGAACAGGAGGAGGAATTGGAATTATGACTACTTGCAGTTTCTTATTTAATGGGTAGGCCTACTGTTTATCTTTGGTATGCTTCCAGCAAGTTATTACTTGTATGAACATTTTGATCCTCTTAGTCTGCTATTACTTGTTTCACATGTAAGTCTGGCATTTTAGTTTGCGGGCACAATAGTTTTTCTCACATAGTTTTTAGGTTAATTCAGTCCACATCTTGCCGATTATACACAAGTATGAAGTATATGTAACAATATTGAATCACAGGATGGAGTGGATGCACAGGCTTCTGAGAAAACTCAAAAATCACGCGCAATATTGGGTAGAAGTGTAAATGGAGTAGTTACTGACCACATCCAGGTTTTTCTCATCACCATCTCTTAGTGATTGGATATCCATTTGGTGGAATTTTGGGCACTCATCATGACTTTACCCTTCCTCTGCTTTTCTGTTGTACATTGTTTACCAGGGGGTACGGCCTACTGCTGAGGCAGAGAGACCAGGATCTTCTGGTAAGACATTTTATTGCAAATGCAAGTGTAACAGTATATATCTAAACATTGCTGAGTTTTGTTGTGTTTTTTGTTATGATCCTTGTGCTTTTTTACCCATCTGATGTTTTTGAAACCATGTGTAAGTCCAATTACCTGATACTACTACTGTTTTTAAATATATGATGTTTATTAGGTAATAAGTTCAAAACTCATTAGCTTGCCCAAACTTTAAAATGGAGGGTGTATCTTTTATCGGCTTAGTGTTTATCAAACAATGTATTTCAGTCCAATTGTCTTGTCTTTTTTGGTAGTGTTTCTGAAGCCATGCATCTAAGTCCAATAAACTGATATTTTTAGGTAGTGGAAGCACATCTTTCTGGAATCAAATATTTACTTCCACTGAGGACAAAACACATGCTCCTGCAAGAGATAACACAGCAAACAAATCTTATGCTGTGCCTGCACCCAATCTGGAACATTCACTCTCCACGATACAGTTAAGAGAGGTGAGGTATCTTATCAATTTTCTCATTAATGTGATTCAGATGCAGTGAGTGTTTGACGGAGACCCTTGTTGAACAGCCACCAGTCGTCCTGAAGCCTTTGGAACACCAGTCTGACCAGGAGGTACTTGAAATAGCGATCACAAAGTTACTGTTGAAGTCATATTACAATATTGTCAGGAAAAATGTGGAGGACTTCATACCAAAAGCAATTATGCATTTCCTGGTATGTGATTCTTATCCAATTGTCCTTTGTGTGCGCATTCCATTTCTGTATGCAATCCTTGTGCTATTTTTAATGGCATGGTGGGCTTAGATGTCAGTGCTAAACTACTAATGAACATTGGATTTACCATTCTTTTGGCCTCAACTACTATTTTTCTGGATTGATCATGCAACCATTTATATCAAATCCTTTCTTCAATCAACTGGTTTCTTCATCAGTGCTAAAATTGCATTCTAGCGAGCAGATTTGCTCAAATAACTTCCAGCTTTCTTCAAGAAAGAAAGTTGAGGGATGGGTTCGTTGGACCGCTTGCCAGTCTTCTCTTTTATTGACTTGGCTTTATTTGTCTGCAGCGGTGTAGCTGAGCAGACTGTCTTGTAAATCTACGTCTTTTTCATTTCACTTATCTGTGACATTGATTCTGTTGCAGGTTAATCACACAAAAAGGGCGCTGCATAATTACCTTATAACGAAACTTTATAGGTGAGAATACTTATTTACTCTTGTTTAAAGCACACCCTGTTCCATGTAAGCAAAAGATACTTTATGCACTATTGATTTACAACTTTGCTCCAAACTCTTAAACATATTGCCCAATCCAGAGATGATCTTTTGGAAGACTTGCTCAAAGAACCTGATGAGGTAACCATAAAGAGGAAGCAGATACGTGAAAATCTGAAGGTTCTTCAACAAGCTTATAAAGTAAGTTTTCGCAGTTCTTTAGTTCCTCCATTTTCAGAAGTCGTGGCACCACTTGATCTCCACCAACACTAGCTTTTCACCTCACGTTTCTTCTGCACCATGCAGACTTTGGACGAGATACCACTAGACGCAGAGGCAGTAGAGAGGGGTGGATACTCCTCCCTGGATTCTGATGCGATTGGTCTACCAAGGGCCCATGGGCTTTCTTCATCCCTCCACGGATTCAATGATGGAAGCTCACCATATTCAACCCCGAAGCAGTCAAGGTCAAGGAGGTCAAATCATTCTGGCGAGCAGCCCCCTTTCAACCCTAATATGAGTGGCAATGGTTTTTGATGCCACCCTACACGACGGCCACCCAGATTGGTTATGGAACCAAGTGTGCAGCAAGCACACCTTATTCTGCTTCAAGTTTGTTGGCACCCATAGATAATTGTTATTTCTAGTTAAATTCTTTGTAGCGCTGCGCCGATGAAGCCTGACATGGTGCGAGTTTTGTCATTTCGCCTTTTGTACAGTATATATCTTTGCCCAGTCATTTCGTCTTGAAATGTTATCAAGTGATGGGTATAGTTTTGTTCGGACCCAGGGAAAGCAATGAAAAAGATCTGCTAGGTGTACTAGTGCCCAGCGTCTGAGTGACTATGTAACTACGGATTTGCCGTGCAAAATAGACATGGATGGTATGGTAGTGGCAAAAATCTGTGGCCTGAAATTGGTTTATTTTCTTGTTTTGATTTGATTTGATAGGCCTTCCATAATAATTGTGCAATGTAAATCAGCATTAAGGATCTGTGATTATTTTTGTTCCTCTCTCTGCTTTTTTTTCTATATTGCACGTACTGCTATAACTACCCCGTTTCGATTGCAGGACTAGTGCAAGAGCACCATAGATGATGATGACTTCAAATCTTAACCGAGGCATTAGGAGCATATCTTATGCTTGCAAAATTTAACTTAAAATAACTATCGTATAGCACAGCAAGATTGGTGTAGCGGCAAATGATAGTGCGGGCTTTTCATTAATGTACAGTGAAACATGACAAAGGTACAAATTACATCAAAGGGGCTGCAGAATTCGGGGTAAACGGCCTATCACCAACCTAGTAATAGCATATTTAACACCTTGCTGACTGAGATCTCTACCTTTTGTCTACTAACATAGTGCATCTTGGAGAGAGAAGCACACTCAACTCTAGCTAACCTGCATGCAAAAAAAAAGACCCTTTCATTCCGAGCTGACCCTTTTGGACGGATACATCTTGAGTGACTAGAAATATCTGATGAAAAGTTGAAGATTCATCACTAGAATAAAAGGGCCCAATCAGAAGAGTCATCTAACTATTGAAATATGCGCTTTTCTTTTTATTTTTTTTACTTCATACTACAGAATGGAAGTTGCTGATCTAATATAGAACTTCCTGTTCTGGCAAAACTTAGAGGGTCTAGCTGAGAAAGTTTCTGTAATTACCTTGTGTCAAGTTAATATATGCTAGTCACATATTGTCCACTTGACTGGTTTAGTGGGTGTAAAATTCCTCAGCAGCCATGAGCACTCATTCTGTACCTTTTCTGGATCAGTACTAATTACTGAAGATCCGCAAGGTGAGCGCCTGTGCCACCTCCTGCCTTCCAGTTACAGGTGGGTCAGTCTTTTGTTAATCTACTTAGCCTTCTTCTTTTTTGCTTTCTTCTTTTTCTTTTGACCAGCTTCTGATTCCCGTTTGAAGATCGCCAGGATTTCAATGCTGCATTAGCAAATTTCATTTAGTGCCATTAAAATTAGACAGTATACACATCATAAAATAGTTTGGTTCAGTATGAACCAATGGCAAAATTCTTTAAAAAAATTCAAAGAGTACAACACAAAGGAATGATCAACTTTACTACAGAAAATTCAAGTCCGTAATGACCCAAAACAGCTGCCAAGTAGGATTCATCGTAGTAATTTTGAAGTTGAAGCTAATTTTTGTTCTTGCAACACAACTCGGTGAAATGTATAATGATATTTGTTGCAGTAAAATATGCCTTGGTACATTCTAGTCAAGCAGCAGAAACAGTTACCTATCTGTGCCAGGGAAGAAGTTAAAAGCATGAGCATTCTCCAACTGCCAGGCCTTGCTGGATATCAAGCTTTTGCAGTCCTGCACAAGAAATGATTACAGATATCAGAACCATCACATGACTGAGTTCCAAAGGATAAAAGATTGGTGGCTGCTTAGATGTTGCATAAACAAATGAGGTTCTGGGTCTTAATGAAACTTCCGCACTCCGTACCTTCTTAAAACTTTCCCATCCACAGCTAATATATATGAGAGTCTCAGGCCACGTTTCGCTGCCCTCTTCAGTTGTTGTACTATCAACATGAACTGCTGCCTCCCTTGCCCGTAAGATCCATGGTCTCTTCTCATCCTTAACCTTTGCAAGCGAACTGAGTTCAGAAAATGAATCTATTATTAGTAATGTTACCACAAGAAGAAATTCAAAATCCAAGAGAGAGAAGAAAAACAGCACAGATGTTGTACCCTATTGCTGGAAATAAAAGCAATAAAGTACAGAAACAATACAATACTATTAGCTACACCTTTTAGCCTTGTATGCCTTGCGCTCAGACAAAGCAACTTTCTGTAAAGCGCTGATAACAGATGGGTGCAATCCTTTCCTGGGAGGATCCACAATAACGACACTAGACCCTTCAAGCCAGTGAACAGGTTCCTGGTGCCACGACACAGAATTACATATTCCAGTGAAAGCCAAAATATATAAGATATAACCACAGTAGAAATACAAAATTGATTGCTTACAACTGAAGCGTCAGTATTGTGCCAAGTGATGGTGCAACCCAGGTTCGCTGGAAGTCGGCTTGCTGATGTCTCGAAAGACATCTTTGACTGTTTGTTAATCTCAACACATTTCACTGACCTGGAAGTAGAATGATACTTTTTCATGAAAATAGCCAGATAGACAAGCATGCAACCTTAAGATAATATGCTGAAAGTAGGCATGTTGGATATGGACAGCACCAAGCCGCAGCATGAAGTCCACAATTTTTATTTTATTTTTTTTATAAATAACAGAGTCCTTCCCACAAATATTTCTTGGGAAAACTAAACTTAGTTTGTTTTGTGCTTACAGCTCAATCATAAAAAAGGGTGGCTTAGGGCCAAATCACATAGAACAGGACGGAGACTTGGGCTCTGGGCTTTGCCCTTTTCATCCCAGGCTTTTGAAAATCAAGTCTGGAAAAGGCTTAGCAAGGCCTACGATGTTAGTATTGGTATTGACTTACGCAGCAGTCTACAACTAATAATACATATAACACCTAACAATACATATAACACCATGTCAAATGTTGTCAAAAGATTTCAACTAAGAGACCATGTGGAAGCAAAAGCTCTTAGAATTAATGCATGCATTAAGACACTGCATCAGGCTGTAGATCTTTTAGTATGCAAATCCATTGCATCTGTCCTCACCAGCATATGTGAATAACATCTGTTCCTCTTAGCATGCATTTATCTGCTCACCTACATTTCCTTGAAGCAGCAACTGATAGGCCGATAACGCCAGCCCCAGAATACAAATCAACAACTGTTGAACCACGTGGTACATACTTGTTCAGCTTATGCAACAAAGAGTTAAATGACTGCAAAGAAACAAAGCACAGTGTGATAGCAAGAAAACGGTATGAGAAAATTTACATGAGATAGCAAACACTAATACACTATAGCTTCAAATACATTTGAGATCCTTGCTTAAGCACGCAACAAAACAGGTGGCGCATGAAGTTCTCAGGGGTATCAAGTAGCTTGCAGCCAATTGAATTGCCAAGAAAACTTTGTCATGAATTTTAGCACGGTATACTTGGTGAAATTGTACATGAGTAAGGACAATTTAAGTGCACATACCAGAGTATTAGCCTGGCCAAAGCTACAAGGATCCAGAGAAATATCAACTCCCCCATAACGTTCCCACAGGTCCCTCTCCCCCTTAAGATGTCTCCATTTATGCCCAAAAATTATCTGCAGAACCACACATTGTTATAAGGAAAGAAATAAAAACATGTTCCTTACAAGATAGTGTGGAGTTGGTTGCTCAAGTGATCTGGTAGCAAATCTTTGACCAAGGAAAACAGTTAAAAGTAGAGAAGGAACAACATGGTCATACACATACATTCTTCCTCCTATCAGAAATATAAGTCCATCTAGGTTTGTCCAAAGTTAAAATATTATAACTTTAACCATCAACATCTAAATTTTTATATAGATTGACAACACAAGTTTGACATTACTAAATACATTACGAAAAGTACTTTCATCATATATAACTCTTTTCATTTAAGATAGTACATCATGTGTAGAGAGAGATTGCTAGTCAGAGTTAAAACTGTTTGACTTAGGACAAACCTAGATGGACTTGTATTTCGGATTAGAGGAAGTACAGTTTGCATACATGTGAAGTAGAATGTAGTTAGGGTCTGTTTAGATCCCTTCAAAATTCCAAAAGTTTACAAAATTCTCCGTCACATCGAACCTTGCGGCACATGTCTGGAACATTAAATATCGATAAAAAGAATAACTATTTGCACAGTTTGTCTGTAAATCGCAAGACGAATCTTTTGAGCCTAGTTAGTCCATGATTGGACACTGTTTGGCAAATACAAACGAAAGTGTTACAGTGTCAAAATCCAAAAAGATTTTGGATCTAAACACACCCTTATCCTATATATGACAAAGAAAAGTGATATTGGTACACCTGCAACACCAGCCCCACCCCACTGCACCTTCACCTAAGGACATGAACCTACTCCTGCTTATATGAGGGGTAACAATGCCTGAATCTGTTCATCTGCTGACACATGCAGTGGTTACCACATGTCCATATGGATTATCGACTCAACTTCTGCAACCTGGTAATCGCTATGCCAGTGGTTCTAAAACAGAATCTCAGCATCACAGTATGTTTTATTGTCTTCCTTAGTTCCTTTGCACAAAACTACAACTATTTACAGTAGCTGACTAGCTGTAATGATAATGCCAAATGAGTTGTGTATTTTTTTACAAGAAACAATATAAGTATAGACATGGTTTACATCCACAAGAACTATGATATGGATATCTTACGTTGCTGGTTGATGTCTGAAAATTGGCCCATATAGAATGGATCAGATGAACACTACTTTTAGGCCCACCATTTCTCCACAAGTACTGTCACAAAAGGTACATTCACAATGGTTTAGTGATACAGCATCAGCGTGCAAAGCAGTGGAATGTGTTGGGACAAAGTTCCAATAGAAACATGAAAAGTACTCCATTGTTGCAGAACCTCAGTTTCCACAACTTACTTCTATCAATGAAATCAGCTTCTCTGCATTCTGGGAGCGCTCGTCTCTTGAGTTCCAAACCAATGAAATTTGAACTTTCCCTGCATGGCACTGAGATTTTCTATCACTTTCATCATGGGGATTGGCACATGAGCAGTTGAAGAATTAGGCTAACCTTGTTCGTATCTTTTATCAACTGGAATAGATGTGTTATATGTTGTCACAGCCATCTGAAAAACATGGCAAAACAAATAAATTCCATTGCAGCAGGGAAGAACTACACGCGAAAGGTATCTGCATGCTCTATTAGAAGATTCACATTCACACACTGTCAGGAGTACATGCTGGGCCTAGAAAAATATAAAGTTCCATTCAAATGGTTATGTGTTATTTTAAGAAAACTAACAATTACCTGAACATATCTGAGTTCACCAGTTCCAGCATCTTCATCAAATGGCTGAATACCTAGCTCAGTTATACCTGCAAATCCAATATATTAAGCTTCATTGGTCAGACTGAAGACAAAACTTTTGCACATCCATTGAAGCAAAGCACAAAGCAACAATAGTAACATACCTTGCCTTAGCAACTTAACAGCGGCATTAATGCTTGGGTGGTGAGCTGAAACATGGTGAAAGAAGAAACAAGGATTATAAAGTGCAGTTACAATACGGCCCTGTTTGGAACAAGGATTCATAAAAATGTAGTATACCAGAAGTGACATGAGTTCTGACAACTTCTTTACATAAATACTTCGAATGCATGATAAACTAACCTCTGCACTCTGGAATATCTATAACATCATGCGTCCCTTCCTGGTATAAACCAATCAATGGGTTCTCTGGTGTTCCACGAACAGCTAACTTTGCTCGGCACCGCCATTGGGACTGAAAACACATTTGTCACATTTGACAAGAAGCAAGTTGATCAGATAATATACAAATATGAGCATGGAAGATTAGACGAAATGTTCAGTTTCTAAATTATAGGTTCTATTTAGTACAGTAATGTACTAGTAGTAAACTATAAACTTCACAACGGCTAACCTAACCACGAAATTGAGGCAGAGTATAACAAAACGCCCAAAACGCATATGTAACTTTAAGGGAACTAGGACGGGATGCAACTGGAATTTTTAGAAGCTACACAATTAGATAGGGTACACGTACCAGCCTGCCCCTGCTGAAGGTGAAATCTCCGACCCCGTGCCCCTTGAAGAAATTCGCCACCTCCTGCAGCACCGGCGGCTTGTCGAGGTCCACCTCGTGCGTGCACCCTGAACACCTACGAATTGGGCGAACAGAAAATTAGCTCGATCACACGCAAGCAGGAGAACTCTCTCTGTGTGCGGGTGTCGGCGAAGCGCGAGACGCACTTCCCGAAATGGACGCAGTCGAGGCAGGTGGACGACGAAGCCGTTGCGGAGACAGTGGCGGGAGGCAAGGGTGTGGAGACGGCCGCTGGTTTAGGCGCTGCGGGCTCCAGGCGGGGCGGTGGTGGCGTCGTAGCAGGCGGAGGCGGAGGAATGCGGACGCGAGTGTAAGGTGGTGGAGGCGGCGGGCGGACGTGGGTGGTACGAGGAGGAGGCCGCGTCGGGGTCGGAGTCGTCAGGCGCGTGGTGGACGGCGTCGGCCAGGGAGGCAGCCCCGCTGGGGGAGGCATGGCTCGCCGGCGGTTGAGGTGGCCAAGCGGGAAGTGAAGAGAGGGAAAATGGGGCAAGGGGATAAGGAGGGGACAGAACGACAGAGCGGCCTCCGCCTCCGCTTGGATATTGGATCACAGACAGATATTTTTTCAATGGGCTGAGCCTGTATTGGGGGCCCAGGTCCACTCTTCTTTGGCGGGATACGGCCCAGCAACCCGGAGTCTTCGAGTCGGCGGCTCCGGCTCCCAAGTCCCAACATGAGCCATGAGCCCATGAGGTGACAGGACGCACTCCCCCACCACCAAACCGAGGAGGAAGACGACGCCCAGGAACCGGAGGAGCAGAGGAAGCTGGAGGAGGGCAAGCGCATCTAAAGCCGGATCGAAGCATGTAAGAGAGCTAATCTCATCCGCTGCTGCTCGTATGCGCACTCTGTGCCTGTTATTGACCCCTCGAATTGCTCTTTTGATGCTTTGCTCAAAATTTTGCTTGTGCCTTTTTTTTTCATCTGAGGAAAATAATTCTGACTTTGATTTGTGGGGCGACGGTTTCAGGAGGGCATCGATTAATCGTCCGCCGACGCCGAGCGCGGAGGAGGATCGGGACAAGGAGCCTTCTCTCGGAGAAATCATTAACATCAAGGTAATGACCAGTGCTGTTCCCCATCTCGCTGAAATCGACCGAGGAAACCCTCGATGGATGGTCTTCTTTTTACTCCTGGCTCGGGATTAGAGTTCTTGATGCTCACAAGCTGTAGTTCTTCAGCTTATGGTTGGTGGTCCTAGTGGGTAGCCTCAGTTAGATTTGGTTAGGGTTTGGCTGTAAGAGAGGAGAGGTTTTGATGTAGTTGAAACGAGTGGGGAAACTATTGGTGGTTCAATTCTGTTGGCTATTGCCGCTGCTGTTCCTTGGGTGCGGTAACAATGAGGTGGGTTTTGGTTTGTGAAGTTGGTAGAGAGTGGGGAGAAGGAGAAGCTAATGGAGCTCCTCCGCGAGCGGCTCGTCGAGTGCGGCTGGAGGGATGAGATGAAGGCACTCTGCAGGTTTGAACTTTTCTCTCATCGAACTCAAATATTATTCGTGCTGAGTGTATGTTTGCTATTAACAAATACATTTGTGGATTCATATAGTAATAAACACATGCATACCTTTGCATCCAGTGATGCTGAGCAAGCAGTTCACATTCCTAAGGTTCTGATGTTTGCATTTTAGCATAGGAATTGTTTGCACTTCTTGAGCATGCATAGTGCTTTTGCCCAACTTCTCAATGGTCCTCTCAATTCAACTGCCCTTGATGATTACAATTGAATGTATGTGAAAGGCACACATTAATCTGTCAAAACCCCAAACCTTTGTTCTATTTGCTCAAATGCAGCTAAGTTCTGAAGCATAAGAAGTAGTTTCATCAATTCCTCATGAAAATAACATGAAGGGGTTCTGTTGCTTCCTGATAAATTGGGAAATTTTGTAAAATCTTATGCAGCTCAAGTTCTCTCAAATTTTCTGGTAAATACGTAATTGCAATGCTTTTACTAGATGGCTACTGCAATTATTGCAACCCATGCAAGTGTGCAACATAACTATGCAGTTTTTAAAAATTTGTGCTTTCTTTTTCCTGCAATATATTCGTTCGGAACCTGTGTTGCAAAAACAGGTTCTGAATAACCCACTAAGCACTTGCACGTTAAAATCTTTGTACTGACAGGATTCAGCTGAAAGCAGGTTCTTATGCTTTATCCAAATTCTACGCTAAATGTTCATCACCCAATCAAATTTGATCTAATTCTGAAGTCTTAAAAATGCTAGGCATTGGAGATCATTTTGCAGTTTGTCACTTTAACTGTAGCTACCTCAAACTTTCTCGATATACCATTCTGAAATTTGTGCTACAATACACACTCCATAGGTTGAGAATAAAGATGGCGTGGTTTTAACTGGATAGTGTGTATCTTTCCCAATGCTCATCATTCTTTTCGATGCATCTCTCTTTTGTCCTTGTGTGTACTGTGTAGGGCCTATGCAAGGAAGAAAGGAAGAAATAATGTGACGGTAGATGACCTCATTCATGTTATTACTCCGAAGGGAAGAGGTAAGTGGTCTTTTTTTGCCCCTTGATTTCTTTTTCTGATTGCAACTGGAATTCTTTTCACAAATATCACTCTCTGTCAAAATATAATTCACTATGTGCCTTTGCATGATTCGTCTTTCTTTGCATACTATGAATAAACCTGGAGCTAAGCAAATGGACAATCCATGAGATATTATGATTGAAAGTTTCTCATCTTTTTTTTTCTTTTGCCCCATGAAATGCTCACTGTTGGGCAGTTTTACACTTCTACTTTCCTGGTTGAGAAAAAATGCTCATCTTTGTACTGGTCCCTCTTACACTGCTCACAATTTACTTCGCATGTGAAACAGCATCAGTGCCTGATTCGGTGAAGGCAGAACTCCTGCAACGAATCCGGTCCTTCCTTATGTCTACCACACTTCGGTAGTCATTTATCGCAACGGTTGGAGCTACATGTACCATTGTACGAACATTGGGAGGTTGATCTTGTTGGGGACCAAGGGTGCAGGAAAACAATGTGTAGGGCAATATTGTGAGCATGGAAAGAATCAGTGTGATCTTCATGACACTGCGACATGTTCCTCGTCAGACAGGCGGTTGGCACAATTTCAGGTGTACCAAATACACTTGCAATCCTTGAATACTGTATTGTTAAAGGAACCTTCCACCCTGTAATGCTGCATTGTGTTATAGTTGCTCAACTGATGCTTGATTTCACAATTAAAAAACAAAAAAACACAATCCGGATATGAATGATAAAACCCATGTGCATCATGTGAAACCTGAAACCCTGGCTGGGTTATCTTCAGTGGGGCCCAACGTGAACAGATTCCACTTTGTCATTGTGTTGTGATACCCGTGGGTTCTATAATATATGTCATTCGTTCGTTGGTTCGGTTGTCTGCGTTGGCATGTTTGATCCAATGGGTTCGCTGCTCTGCCTCCATCATGTGAATCTGTGTCTAAACATCACTTCCAGTCAGGCTTGCATGTTCAGAAACAAAAGGATTGAGGAGTTCTTGGGCTCTTGGCCATCCTTGTGGTTATCTCTGAAACACTATTTGGGACAGAACTGAAACGGCGATCAGTTAGCCTGTCCTTGTCATAAGCTCGATCAGCGGTACAAAAACCACGAACCCTGCATGATTCATGACACAGGTGCCAAATAAAAAAATATTTTCATTTTTTGAGGAGGAAACAAAAAGGTCCACTTGGAATAGAATAGAGCAATGAACAACACATTTGTCTGGCGTCAATCATGCAAGTGCCAAGAGGACATCTCAGATCAATAACATTGTAGGAACTGTAGAAAGGTATTATCCTACATGCCACATGCCTTAGCTCAGCTGGCTGTTGACATCTGAAAAGTATATATATTTATATATCCATAAAGATTCGATAAGATATATGCACAGGTAAGGACCATTCGCTGCCCTCACAATTGATTAACATGGTGTGCACAGCATTTAACGAGTACTGCTATATTATCCACTTGATTACTAAGGATATGCATATATAGTACTCTTCAGCGTCCCAATCCGGTAAATACAGCTCAGGGCAGGAGGGCACTTGAGCCCCACTGTCAAACAGCACATTGCCTAGAGCTCATCTTCTGCCCCCTCTCACTCTCATCTAAGGTCAGGCTATGAACAAAGCTCGGCAGGCAACAGCGTCCAGTATACCATGCCTTCTCCTTCCTGCTCTTGTCGACTGCCGTCGGCGTCGGTACAGTGCTGCAAGCGGAGCTGGATGTGGATTCAGACACCGGCTTCCCATCTGCGACAACAGATTGCAACTGCTGCTGCTCGTCGGTGCTTTCTTCAGGGCCGTCTTGCATTGCCTCCTGCAGGAGCTCAGCTAGCTTCCTCCGTCCAGTTGGAGAAGGCTCTGGTGATTTGGAGCTGTGCGTGTCTGGTTGAAAGATGTTGCTCATCACCGTCTGTGCTCTGGGCTGGTAGATGGGTGTGCTGCCACGAGATGGTGTGAAATCTGCATAAGAGCACAACTTATGATTATACAGCAACTGAAGCAAATCACGTGTGCTGATGGAGATATCTAATTGATCTACTATTAAACTTGGGTGCATCAGAACTCCCCTTAGAATGTCAAAGTCCATAAATGAATGTATTATGTTTCCAGGATATTGCTAGAGTGATTGATAGAGGACCACATGGGATAGGTTATGAAGCTAAAGGTGGGGGTCCATGCCCATAACTGTTAGACACCGAGGAGTATGATAGCGTCCAAAGACAAAATCAAAGGCATCGACTTTTTGTTTCAATAGGCAACCGAAGTATAAATTAGGTCCCTTAGATTCTAGAGACAAATAAAGCTGTATCATCAAGGAAACTAGCACAGCACATGCATTTTGTGCGTAACAAGTGGAACAATCCACATTGCACATGCTGCTGGTATAATAATAGGAGAACCTAAAAAAGGGAATGGCACGATAAACTGGTGCCAAAGTAATCTCAGTATTCAGAACCAGGATATAACAAGCTATCTCTAAAACTAGATTGGAACTTCTTTAAACATTTATATAGTAAATAAACATGTGTAAAGGTTCGACTACCTCCATTCACGCTGTAAAAGTCATCCTCGCAGTCAGAATCTAACCAAGCTCGAGACTCGAAGAACACTTCATCCTTGCTACCTGCAATTAAGTTCCATAAGTTATTCATGAAAATAATAATCTTTGTATACATGTTTGATGAATTTCAGCCAAGAGATCAATCAAATAAGCGAAGGGGGAAAAAGAAACACTGAACAATCTTATAGGTAGTCTGTAATTCATCAAGAGGTAGCAATTGACTTTTGGACAAACAAACATTAAAGCACACCGATTCCAGCTAAGCTATTCAAGAGACTATGAAGTAGGCTTTTGATTTTAGGCAACAAAGATCATGTGTCATTTCAAAATTTAGGATTTATTAAGCAATTTCACAGGGGAAAAAAAATGCACCCTGACTCCTAAGGAACTTAACCAAACATCGAAGTAAAAGACCTACAGTCAATAGAGCAATCCACTTTGTGTAGAACAGAATCCTCAGTTATAAAGTGTTCGACTTTCAAGAACAAAACTTAGTAACAACTAAAAACTCCCTTTTCCCATTACAAGAACCCAAAATCAGTCAGCTTCAGTAATCGTTTTCGTTCAAGATCATCCACCCCTACAAAAAGCGGTTAATGCAATGATAACACCACACTTCGCTGTCAAATCCTGAAATCAAGAGCCCAATAAATGAATAAACAAACCCAAAAGTTCCCTTTCACATAAAGAATTGACTGCTCATCTGTTCTTTACCTCCAAAGATCTTCAAGAAACTACAGTAAATAAATCATTCTAAGAAGATAAAGATCGGAACATCACTTCAGAAAAGGAGCCAAAAAAAGGCGAACATCCATCACGCATACCAGAATCCGGGCTCTTGGGGTTAAACTCTGCCCGCTGCTGCTCAGCGTCGACCTTGGACTTGAGATCACCAAAGCCATCACCAACCGGAGCAACGCCGCCGCCGCCGCCCTTCCCGTTGGCTGTCTTCGCCTTGGTGGGCGAGTCAAGAAACTGCTTCTTGGGGTACTCCGGGTCCTTGTGAACCGAAGCGCAAGTACCCATCTCCACTTTTTCTCCCCTTTCAAGACGCGGCAAGAAGCATGTCCGTGCGAGCGCGCACACGGGGCAGGCTACTCCTAGCAAGAGATCCTTCGGGAGAAAGAATCAAGAAAGGGAGCACGAGGATCAAGGATCAACGTGGGGGAACAAAAGGTGAAGACACGGATGCTCCTGGGGGAGACGACGGAGGGGAGAGGTCGATGGGAGGGGGAAGGGAAGGAGTGGGCGTCTTTACTGGGAACAGTGCGGCGACGCCGGGGCGGCCATGCCCCCTCTTTTTGAGAAAAGAAACGGGCGTGGGAAAAAGACCTGGGGAGTCTTAATTCTGAAACTGCCGAGCACGGCGCCCTAATCAATGAAATAACTATTGGTAGCTCACAGTATCTCTCTTTTTTCTTGCACTGCACAATAGTACATCAAGCAAAACTTTGTTACATGGACCATTGGACGGAGCATTTTTCTAACACATTTCCTATATCTCAATTCTCAGATGCCTGACTTTAGAATGTGAACATGTGAGATTGAAATTGAAGAAGCACCCAAGATAGAAGATGAACAACAATCCTCTGATCTTAATTTAATGGTCCAAGCACCCAAGATAGAAGATGAACAACAACCCTCTGATCTTAATTTAATGGTCCCTGATACGTTGCCTAAAAGAACTTAGAAAACAAGCGTCTGTGCTTTAGCAATTATCTTGAGTGCTTATATAGTTTGTTGATCATGTATAACTAATAAACCTAGCTAACATAGTTCGTTGACCGTCTATCTCTATCTCCATCCTTTATCTATATTTATATCTATATTTGTATATATTTATTTCTGCCTATTTTTACCTATATCTATATCTATACTTAATATTAAAAAATCAAATTAATTCTTCAATCTTTTTTTTATTTTGCAAAAGAATGTTGTGCTAGAGTAGCATGATTGAGATCCGATGAACTCAATCTTTCTTATGCCTATTTAAGTTAGAGCAACATGTAAAAGAACGGTCTGAGTCAGATTCCAAAACAAATTGGAATACTAAGTGTTTAATTATATGTTGAGTTTTAATTTCTGTTTTTATATAAGGTGATATTGAACATCATAGCATATTTTTAAAAAATACATTATGAATGTTGCCATCATAATGTTTCATACAATTTTATATTTCTAGTATTAATTTTTTACCGGATGGTGTAGCCTGTCAAAATAATAATTAAAAGTTATGATGTAGTTTTTTATATAAATTACAAATATTAAAATTAAAATTGAACTTGAATGTAGAGAAACAAAAAGGACAAATATTGTTTAAGTGATAGATTGGATTTGTCGAGTGGGTAGACTGAACAAAGCGTTAGTTCATGGAGTTATATAAAGGCACTCACAATGCAGACTCTATCATAGAGTCTAAAATTATTTATTACCTCGGACAATGTGGACTTAGAGTCTAAATAAGACTTGGAGTCTTATTTTTTCTACCTCTTTCTTCAATAAATATGTTGCCACATCAGTAAAATACCATAAATAGTATGTAATTAATTGTCTTGGACTCTATGATAGAGTCTTGCATTGTGAGTGCCCTAAATAGATGACAAACTTAGATAGTAATCTGGAGTTTTTCTTTATTAGTTTTATTATTATGTTTAGTGTCTATTGGATCACATCCTTTATGCAGTCATCCCCTCTAACAAATGGAGTGGCATTTTTTTTAGAGATAAAAAAATGCTTCGCCTCTCAACCACCACTGTGCATAGTTCCCAACTTTTGCATACAACTCTGAGACATCATATATACTCAAAACATATCACAATCAGGAACATATCCAAGAGAGCACCTATAACATGACAAAAATAAAATAAAAAAAGATCTTGCAACATCCAACGTTGAAAAATATTGGAAACGATCGCCAGTATATATACAGTCAAAGCATTTCACGTTTCTACGAAAGGAAAAAGAACTTTGTGCAAGATGCCAACAATAATTGCACGTAGAAATTGTTTGCAGTCACGTCTTGTCCCTCAGCCACCATACCGCCCGGACCATGCAGTGACTAGGTGTCCTTGTTACCACGTCCATAAACAATTTCTTGCAGTGAGTTTGAAGTGTCCGATTAATCCTTTGATTCTATCTATCTAACCTTTTTTTATACTACATAGAGTAGTAATAAAAGTGTAGTAGTGGTTAGCATGTGACATAACCATCGCCCCTTGTCAAATTACGAAACAGCTGGTAGATAATATGTAGAAAATTAAAAACAAGAGGGGAGCAGCTGGGTAGATAATTAATTTGGAGAAAAATGAAAAACAAGAGAGGAGCAGTTCATTTAGGTGATACACCGAGAAAGCGAAGTTTGCAATTTTCCTCGTCACGGTGTGGCCGGCGGGCGTTCTCTCTGTCCTACTAAGCGAAACGGTGACAGGGCGAGGATTAGACCTTGACGCTTTGGAACGTAACCACGTCCCCAAGTGCGACGTCCACCCAGACACTGACTTTGTTGGCGAGATGTGCGTGATTTTTGGGCATGGGCCACGGGTTTCTTCAGTAAGCAACGTCCATTTTATTTCCATATGCTCAAATAAGTCAGACCCCGATTGGCAGAAACATATGTGTGTATTTTTCAAAGCTGAGTATTTGTAGCTCTAAAAAGTCATATGGACCTAGAGCTGAAGGTATTTACATGACTCATTTAGTTTATTTAAATCAAATATAAATATTTCAATTATTTTTATTTGGTCTACGAGCTATATGTATATCCCATAGTTAACGCTGCATATCGCTCTCATGCGTGTCGTGCCCTCATGGGAGGTGCTGACTGCTGATTTGCTGAAGGATACAAGGGCGAGATTGTGACCAGTAGTACTTGCGTACTGTTGAATAGTATACTTGTTTAATTCTCTTCTTTTATCAAAACTTTTGCTATTTTAGCTTATCTTTTAGTAAAATGGATCCAAACAATATGGATAGAAAAAGAGCAAAACTTGGCATTTTGGACCTAACTTAGCAAAAACATCATGAGAGCGTGTGATGTGTCTGCATGGCTAAAGTTTTGTCATGCATTTAAACTCCAAGATGTAAAAGTTTGAAAGGGCAAAAGTTTTAAGGTAAAAGATTAGGGCCAAACGTTTTGTCATTCCAAAAGCATTTAAACACCTCCCTTTCATGTGAGTTTTATTTGTATTTAATATGTTGTTATATAAGTATTTTTTGATATGGCCACGTTTTTAAGAAGTGATGAAACTCTTTTGGTACGATTATCAACTTTATACGAATCATTAAATTAAATATCTATAAAACTATAGAATAAAATTATACATTAAGTTGGACGTTTTATCTAAGTTTTATTTTAATTTACAAAGCAATGCCATAAAACTCTCTATGCATGACCTAGCAATATGCATGGTGGATGGAAGAGATAAAAATCAATATTGTCAACTCACCGTCCTACACGATACGGTGGAGAGTTAAGGTTACTGATAAAGTATGCCCTGCGCGGCGGGTAAACTATGGGAGGCCAATCTAATTCGGGGACATTGATGCATGACTCGTCTGTGTACAAAAAGTTAGGGGGGGGGGGGGGGGGGGGTGGGGTTATGAATTTTTCCTGGGTGCGTGGAGTGGAGTGGAGCTAACAAAATATACCGCAATCTCAATCATAGAGCTGTCCATATGTCGAACAGTATTAGCACCAATAAAATTCAGAAGAGTAGTCAATAATATCCTCTTATATATGTGTAACCTTTTGTCAAGTGTTAATTAGAGGCCCGACACTCGCTATTGGCCGGTGACAGACACTGGCTGCTGATGAGCACCTTTTGTCTCCATCTCCCACACTTGGAATGTGAAGGACAAAATTAAATAATGGAACCAACGTGAAGGAGGAAAATCAAGGGTGACACGGAAAAGGGTCCTCCAGCTGCAATTATTTTTTTCTTTGACATATGCGAATTCCTCCCTGTGTAGGAAAAAGCGGAAAGGAATAATACAAACTCGTCCCGGACGGATGCTAGCTAACAAACAGGCGTGCCATTTTTCTCTCTATATTCAATTCCATCTCTAAACTTTAGTCTCTGTCATATTAGATGCTTGACATTAATTTGAAATATTAAATATAAACTAATTAGATTTAATAGATTCATCCCGTAAATTAATCTTCATTTGTGCAATTAGTTTTATATAATTAGTTTATGTTTAGTCCTCTTAGTTAGCATCCGAACGTTTGATGTGACACGGATTGAACTTTAGTCACTAGATCTAAACACTTCAATTCTTAGTAATGACTCGTGCAGTCTCCATTATTACTGAGGCCAGAAAATTATACTAGAACTAATTCTAATGCTATACATGAATCGCATGCATGTAATCGTGTCAGCTAGCTCAGCATGAAGAATGATAACCAATAATCATGTTTTTTTCCACACAGAAACAAATTATAGAGGACACACGTACGTCAAAGAGTGCGGCATCAGATGGATCAACGAGGACGTCGACGTGCTGACGTGGCGTAAACATATCGATCAGAGATGGCAACTGATTGGATGCATGCATTGTGCGTCGTCCACGGCGGTTACAAAGCAACACAAGGGTCGGCATATAGCCATACCGTATGGCCTGCCACTTGCATGGCCTGGTTAGCCGTTTAGGCCGATATGATGCGACGGGGCAGTGTGTGTTTTAGAACCATGGAAAACGACCTCTTTCGTTTCGTTCGTCCATATCCTCTCTGCTGTAGGTCTTGTTTAGTTCGCAAAAATATTTGCAAAAAAAAAAATCATATTTTCGTCATATAGAATTTTACGGCACATGTATGTAGCATTAAATATAGATAAAAATAATAACTAATTATACAGTTTGTTTGTAATTTGCGAGACGAATCTTTCGTGACTAGTTAGTTTATAATTGAATAATATTTGTTAAAGACAAACGAAAATACTATAGTGTTCATTTTGTAAAAACTTTTAAACTAAACAAGGCCATAGTGTATTCTGCGTCAGGCATGGATGCACCATGCACACACATCATGCGTAGCCCTGTGAAGACCAAATGACCAATCGTCCTCTCGAGCACTGCATCTGCAATGCATGAGTGATGGTGAATAACAACCTGGGCGTCAGGGAAGAGAACGGGCTGAGCGACCCCCTTTCGGCCAAGAAAAATATCCTACTCACGTCCCCAGTTGACAGCAGTGACTAGCTGAGTTTCTTTAAGTGCAGAAGGTACAATCTAGGGGATGTTTAGTTGGATTGTTAAAATTTAATAGGTTATGTAGTATTTTTGTTTTATTTGACAATTAGTATTCAATCATACACTAATTAGGTTCAACAGATTCTTATCGCAAATTACTCTCTATTCATATTTTTAGTTTCGTAAATAGTCTATATTTAGTACTTTAAGCATGTATCCAAATATTCGATGTGACGCACGATAAATTTTACTGCCCGTAACCAAACATGCCCAATTGGTTGTGTGTTGGCCGTCGCCACTCCCGTTCGGAAACAATCCGATTGACTGTGAACCTTGAGCGTTAGCTAAAATTTGACTTATATGAAATTGTTATGAGATAAAAACATTATTCATTCGTTAAAAAATATTGTTAAAGTAGTGTTGCAGAATAGGGCCAAGCAATATGTGTATAGGCAGTTGTAGCAAGGGCTCTAATTAACAAGCACTTTGTTATGATAGGGAATAAATAATGAAGAGCACCCATATTTATACCACCAAATTAGTATTATCACTAGATATATTATAGAATATAAATTATTACAATGTTATTACTATTCTTTATAAAATTAGCGAAATTTAACATAGTTTAATTTAGAATGACATACTAACACTAGCAGTTGATTTGTTTTGGGACACAGAGAGCATAAACCCTATGTTATTCTAGGATAATTTAATAAAATACTCCATAATTGATTATTTTTGTTCATGTATGCAAGAGAAAGTAGGCAGGGTAGACAAAGACAAGTGAGAAGATAGAGAGAGAAAGGGAAGAGGATAATTTATACTCTCTCCATCCCAACCTATAAGACATTCCAAGAATTTTAGAGAGTTAAAACATCTTAACTTTTAACTAAAATTATAGAAAAAGTTATAAAGATTTATGACATCAAATAGATATACTATAAAAATATAATTAATAAAGAATGTAATGATACTTAGTTAATATTATAAATATTATTATCTTATCATATTAATTTGTTCAAACTTAAAATGTTTTGATTCTTCAAAATTTTTAGAATGTCTTATAATTTTAGACGGAGGGAGTATAGAGAGAGAGAGAGAGAGAGATGGGATGGTTAGTTTGGATTCCTGATCAGTGTATATATCCGGTCCGGAAGCGGAGCCCAGCCCAATGAAGCTACATTTGTCTGTGTGAGTTCCGCATGGGCTTTCGGTTTCGCGTTACGGTCATGTTTACTGCACGAGGCCCACAGCGCTCCATGGCTAGAGCATGGGCCCTGCAACCACCAGCCCGTTCCCCGTCTACCACGGAGCAACGGAACGGAGGGGCCATTTCAGCGCTGCCCGCGGCCCGCGGGTGGCAGGCCACGCACCCGTGCCCGCCCGGCGCTGCTGGATCTGGACCTGGCTGGAGAGAGACTGGACTCATGTGGTGGAGCGGCAGCCGGCAGCGTGCCCGCTGCGCCGCGGTTCGCGCGCCGTTGCCCGGCCACGTTTTGGCTGTGTGCTGGCCGTCGCCGCTCGCGCTCCGGAAGAATCCGCGAATCCCAAGCGCCATGGTGCGTGCGTCCACAGCCACTACTACCTGTCTACCGGCCGATTTCTAGATCTCCGGATGCTCCGGGCACAGCGACCTGGATTCGATATTTCGATCGACGGCGATCTTCCGTCCCAGGTACACGTACACCACCACGGAAGCACAGGTCACACGACTCACGCTCCATTCCGGGCCAATCTCCTGCCTGCCGTCTCACGGAAACGGGACAGACGCGTGGCCTCCTGTCATCCAAGATCACATACTCATTCAGATTCAGGTAAGGAGAGGTTAGAGACAGATAGCACGTACAGTACTGTACTCAATCATACACTCCGTGTAAATATATAAAAAAAAACAAAACAAACGGCATGGCCATCCTGTTCCTTTCTGGCGAGCAAGGCCATAATGTCACGATGGTTGCCGGAGTTCCGGTTGGTCCCCTGTAGCCTCCGGATGTCCATGACAGCTGACAAGTCCGCACCGCACCGCCGGCCGAACCTAAAAAGCGCCCTTTCGGTGCGCCGCGAGCCAAATCCGGCCGCATGATCGCGCGAATCCATCCATGGCCTCCCTCGATCCGGTCCGTTCTTTTTTTTTTTGGGACGAAAACAAAAAACCAAAGCAGCAGATGGAGACGCTGCGGGGAGCGAACGCCGCTGTCCGTCCCGTACCGTACGTCCTGCGTTGTTCTCACCTGTGACTGTGATCGGCCAAGGATAATAAGGTTTGGACGACCTGGCGGCCGGGTTTTGCGATGGATCGTACGGGAAGGCGATTGCACGAGAATGTTTGGCGAGTTTCCTTGTCTCGTAGTAGTTCCATTTTTATTTATTTTATTAGAGTTTTCCAGCGGAGAGAAGATGAGAACGAGAATGTGGGATGGAACGCCGCGTGCTCCCTTTAATTTGCAGGTCAATCGTGCAAACTCGACGACGTCGCTTTCTCCGGATCAATTGGATTTCTCGTTTGGGGATTGCATTCGCTCACATGACATAGGATATACGGAATTGTGTATACGGGCTTGGCTTTTCAGTTTCACACATACGGAGCGCTAAACTGGAGGTTCTCAGGCCTTGTTTACTTCCAAAATTTTTTAAGATTTCCCGTCACATCGAATCTTGCGGCACATGCATAAAGCATTAAATATAGACAAAAACAAAAACTAATTACACAATTTACCTGTAAATCGCGAGACGAATCTTTTGACCCTAATTAGTCTATAATTAGACAAATTTTACCACAAACAAACGAAAGTGCTACGGTAGCGAAATCAAAAAAAATCGCCAACTGAACCAGGCCTCAATCATTTGTCGGTGGCTAGTTTGCAGTTCTGGTCTATGTCTGTTGGGTTGACTGATATATATAGATAGACAGATAAGCTTAAACGAACAATTTGTTAGCAGATCAAGTCATCGATGTATGGACACGATGACAGAGACCGCATATGAAGACTATGGATTTAGCAAATAAATTCATCTAGTTGATGCTTTGTTTGAATGTATTATAGTGGATTTAGATAAAATTTAGTGCAAATTTTACACCAATTCATCTTAACATATGTGGATGAAATGAAAATGTACTCCCTTCTTCGTATCATAAAAACAGATGCTGGTTTTAGAATAGTGTTATATATCAAATGTGTTAAAAACATCTATCATGTAGTATATTTTTCCTTATAAATGTAATTGAACTTAAGATAGTTTGATACTTCAACTGCAATCAAAACTTGAATTTTATCTTTTTGAGGTGGTCGAGGTTAGTGACCAAAGTTTATCATGCTATATAAATTTGGCAATCAAAAGTTAGGCAAAAAATTACTATGTAGCAAGCTAAATGTTAGAGGTTGACAAATTTTAATAGTATAAATCAAATAATAGCCAAAATTACGGCTTACTAATAAATATTTAGTTTGACATATTTTGGAAGTGAACTAAGGAGGCCCGACATGGGTGTCCAGATCAGATGTTAGGCGTGGGCCGAAGCATTATTCGATGTCATTAAAAAAAAGGTTGGATAAAGAAGCCTAGACGACAGCAGTGACAAGAGTGAGTCTCATCAACGTAACGACGAAACTGAAATGTTGTAATGATTGGAGTTTAGTAGAAACGTACAACAAATTCGCGATGCAGGGATAGCGAAAGCTCTAGAACCGTGCTGTATGTATGAACTTGTAGCCAATCATCATCGTTAAAATAGTTAATTAAGCGTTTCGCAAAGAAATCGTTAATTAAGCAAATAAAAAAATCGTTAATTAAGCCAATCACCACTGACTGGATCGCCAGAAACAGTATCAGCACGCATCTTAAAGCGCGGGAGACCCAATTTAAGCTTAGGCACCCCGCATTAGCTGCCCATCCGCTCTCTGCCAGCTTCTTCCCCGCGGGACCCCCTACCACACCTCCGCGACGCTCGCGGCCGTGTTTCTCTCGCCTCGCCTCGTCTCGTCTTGCTCCCTTGGATCACCCGTTCGGCCCCGCCCGTCGCTCGCTCATCAGAAGGAGAGCCTAGCGTTCCGCAGCAGCGCTCGTCAGACTCCGCCGCCCGCAATTCCCCCCCTGCTCCGGCTTTTAATGGGCTTTCCCTCCCACCGAAATGGCCGGCGATCCCAGCACCCGCGCCGCCGGTGACCGCCCCACCCCCGCCGCCACCTCCTCCTCCTCCTCCTCCTCCTCCGCCGCCGCCTTCTTCTCCGCCGGGGGCGGGCTCGGCCTCGGCCCCTCCAGCCTGCTGCTCCACCTGCTTCTCCTCCACTCCCTCTTATAGCCTCCAGCACCCGTCCCACCCCCTCCCCACTATGGCCGCCGTCTTCTTCCACCACGTCGTCGGCGACCTCACCGTCGGCAAGCCCGAGGTCGCCGAGCTGCACGACACCGACACGCTCGACGACGCCGCGCGCGCCATCGCCGCCAGCCCCGAGGGCGCCGTGCCCGTCTGGCGCCCCAGGGCCGCGCCCTACGATCCGCCCTCCGGGGCCAGGTTCATCGGCATGATCTCCGCTCTCGACATCGCCGCCTTCGTCGCCGCCGCGGGGGTCGGGGACCGCGCCATGCGCGCCGTCGTCGGCGAAGTCGTGCAGCCCAATCCTGCGCTGCTCAGGGAGATCGATCCGGGTACCAGGTGAGACCGTCTCTGCTTGATCCTGTCATGCCTTGTGCGCTGGTTGATGCACGATCCCGTCCGCCTGCTATCCTGTAGCGTTACCGAGTCGCTTGGTGTCTAGTGCCTGCTAACACTGATGACTCACTCATCCATCCGTTACAAAAGATGGGATCGAATCATACGCATTTCAAGCGTTTGGAAGGATCTGATCTTACTTAACGTGGGTGCGATTCAATTTATCACCGTTGATCCGCAAGCAGAGTGGAGAATCGCGTTCAGGTAGTGCAACCGAACAAGTTCACGTTGTATGTGACGGCGATACACTATCCTAGTTTATTTACCGCGTCTCCTGCTTTGCTGGAAGCTGGATCAACCCCTGCTTTTTACTCCTCCTGCGTTAGCCTTTTTTTAACGTGGTCTGGTAGTGGTTGATCTTTGTCTTTTCTGAAACATACTATTAGTTTGACCTCTGGAGAAAGATGCGGGCAAAAGGTTGTTCCTACACCCGTCTGAATTTATGGTTGAATTATTCCAGTGACTGGGTTGTCAGGTTGCTTTTGTACAATGCAAATGCTAATTGTCTATCAAATCTGTCTAAACCTTGTTCTTGTTGTCATGGATAGGATGGGAATGAAGTTGCCCACATGATATTTGTTACAGTATTTATCATGTTGCTCTTGTACAATGCAAAAGCTAATTGTCTACCAAACCTGTCTATACCTTGTTCTTGTTGTCATGGATAGGATGGGAGTGAAGTTGCCCACATGATATTTGTTACAGTATTTATCATGCAGTCTGTGTCGCATAACCAATCATGTTCGATTTTGTGGCAGCTTTCAAGAATCCTGATTCAGCATCGTTTGGACAGAGTTGAATACCTTTTCATTGTGCTTTAGATTTGATCTTATTAGTTTATGATTGATATTTACGAATCAATATGGATGTAGAGGTTCCTTGGCCATTCTTCAATTTTGTTTTGCATGTAGATTTTGATAAATTGTTACTCTAATAAAGAACAACCTGAAATAGAAAAGATTTAAATCATCATCAAATTTTGTTACTAGCACTATTTATGAGAAGACTTGGATGGAACTTTTGTATGGGCGGCCTTGTTTAGTTCCGAAATCTTTTTGGATTTCGCTACTGTAGCACTTTCGTTTTTATGTGGTAAATATTGTCTAATCATAGACTAACTAGGCTTAAAAGATTCGTCTCGCAAATTACAGACAAACTGTATAATTAGTTATTTTTTTATTTATATTTAATGCTTCATGCATGTGCCGTAAGATTTGATGTGACGGGGAATCTTGAAAAGTTTTTGAATTTTGGGTGGAACTAAACAAGGCCTCCGAGTAGACATAGCAAACTAGAATTTCTTTTGGTGTGGCCCTGCCTACACATATGACTATAGCTTTCCTTGGAAGGCAAGTGGCTACCTTAATACGGCTGGGCCTATGGATGTAATGTAGAAGGGTAGAAGTGTTTGTTCACCAAAAGTGTATTGTTCATAGATAGACCATATAAAGATACCTGGTTTGTTAGGTGATCTTCTTTGCTTCTTCAGATTTGAAAGCTTTCAGGAATATACATGGGAAAATCCAATATAGTTTGTTAGTTCCATTTGTCCAGGATGGTGATGCTATCTCAACCATTTCTAATAAATATTTGTGATCCACTCCCTCCGCCCAGAAAACTTGATGTTTGGATTAAAAAATTGTCCCAGTCCCAGAAAACTTGATGTTTTAGCTCTTGGACACTAGGTTGGGCCCATATCATCTTGATATTGCGGCCTGCATGCCTCCATACATTCCTTGTAATTAGCGTGGATCACCTTCAATAAATAAGGGTACATTGGTAATTTCCATTGAGCAAATCTGTCTTAAAAATCCTTAAACATCGACTATGACTATTTTGGGATGGAGTATGTGAAAGACATCGTAGTAGGAATTCTTCCTCCCTGGAAGTGTGAACTTCCATAGTTCCATTTGTGTTCACATGTATTATACTTCTTGCACTGGTAAATTGAATGGCATGTCTTGAATCAACTTCTGAACCTGTATCTTTGGAACAAACTGTGTCAACTTTCATAGCTCCATTTGTCCTCTCATGTATCCTACTTCTTGCACTGGTAAACTGAGGTGACATAGCTTGAATTTAATTACTTGATTACTTCTGGTTTCTGAACTTCTATCTTCAGAACCAACCGGCAACTGAATCACACAATATCTCTTATTTGTTGATTGTAGTTTAATTTTCTGGGGAAGACTCTGATATTATGTTATTAGCTAAAATTGTGGGTGGAATTTAATAATAACAAACCCTAATTTTTCTGGTACTGAGCTGTACAAAGTTTTCTTCAAGAAACAGAAAACATCAGTTTTATAATGTAAATGATGTGAACAGTTCCAGTTATTTGGCATTTTTATTCATGCAACCACATGGGGTTTCACATGGCACAGATCTTGTCTTTCTAATTTTGTTCCCTAGAAAGAAACAAAGGGGGGACATGATTCAATTTCACAATGTAATGTCAGAAACAGGAAGGTAAGAATCATGAGCAGGCCGTACATTCTGTTACAGGATTAGGATTAGATGGCTACTTGAACTCATGAGCTCACTAATGAGTCCATGCCAAATGCAAGGCAGTCCAAAGATTGCCTGCTCCACCTCTTTTTTAAAAAGGATTGCCTGCTCCACCTCGTTAAAAAAAGGATTGCTGGCTCCAAAGCTCATGTTCTACAAGTAACTGAATTCATATACAAAAATTAAAGAATATGAGCCAGGGACTGCATTTTCTGTGATGTTTATCTGCTGTAGAGAAGATTACATCTTATGAATCTGCATCGTTGGCCTTTTACCTTCCTAGGAACTAGGCTGTACATCCTTTTGAATGTATTATGGCATATATAGTACCATATTACTCAAGTAAGTTTCCTTTTGTTTTCAAGGTTGATCGATGCTCTGGAGTTGATGAGACATGGAGTGAAGCGCTTCCTTGTTCGCAAGAGTGGGAGCTGGAAAGGCATTACCAAGAGATTTTCAGTGCTTTTTAATGGCAAATGGCTGAAGAACATGGAATCAACATCTCCAAATGCAGCCAGCAGCAGCAGCATGCCGCTATCCCCGCCTTCTGGTTCTGCAGACAAGTTTTGCTGCCTATCAAGGGAAGATGTTCTCCGGTTTCTCATTGGATGCCTTGGTGCTCTTGCTCCCATCCCGCTGACTCAGATATCTTCCCTTGGAGCCATCAACCCGCAGTACAGTTACGTGGAAGCATCTGCACCTGCCATGGAAGCAATTCAGAAGATCCCTCAAGACCCATGCGCCGTTGCTGTTGTGGAGACGGCGCCAGATGGAACTCGTAAGATACTAGGAGACATCTCTACTTACAAGCTGTGGAAATGTGACTATGTTTCAGCTGCATGGGCACTGGCAAACCTGTCGGCTGGGCAGTTCGTCCTCGGTGCCGACGAGAATGGGTCGATGCCCATCTCAGTCTTCCCAGAGCCTCCCATCAGCCCATCCTCACCAGTGGAGGAGATCAGTCCTGGGCGCTCGCCAAGGGCGAAGAAGTTCAGCAGCAGGAGCATCGGGTTTCTGAGCAACACCCAGGCTAGCCAGATGTCAGCGTGGCGGACACGGAGCGCGTACCACCGTGGCAGGAGCACCCCGCTGATGTGCAAGACCACGAGCACCCTCGCGGCGGTCATGGCACAGATGCTGTCCCACCGGGCCACGCACGTCTGGGTGACGGACGCAGAATCGGAGGACGGCGTCCTCGTCGGCGTGGTGGGCTACACCGAGATCTTCAATGCTGCCACCAGGAGCACCTGCGCGAGTCCGACAACATCTTGATGCACCACTCCGTGCTGTACAGTAGACTGTACTTGGTTGATCTGTTGGTGATTGCCGCCAGTGCACAACGTTGCACTGAACTGTACAATGTACTTGGCTCATTTGTTGGTTTGTCCGGAGAGTTCTAGTCTTTTAGATATCCTTGGTTTGCATTGGAGCAAGACTTGGTGGTATATTGGTTTGCATTCGTTGTGGACGGTACAAATAAGAATTCGGGCTTGCCTGGGAATCTAGTCCATTTTGCATGCTCACCTACAGCTGCAGCTGTCAATGCACCCTATGAGCATATGGAATGTTCTCTGTTTCCTTTCACATGCTTGCATCCTTTCCCTGTATGTCTAATTGATTCATGTGCATGTTTTGAGGGGGTGATCGGTTGGGCCCTAAGCAGCTTTTCCTGGTGCTATGCTCGCTCTCAAGCGTCTGATTTCGGGTCATCTGGGACAGAGATCAAAGATGTTTGAAATTCACTTGTAATATCAAAGATACATATCTGAAACGGAAAGAAAAAAAGGTGAGGACTGAGGAGCCACTTGGGCCGTTCTTTCCACATGTATGTGGCTCGGGCCGGTTGTATAGTTGTTGGTTTCTTGCAAGCAATTTACTTATTCGTCCGCTGACAAAAGAGCTCAAGTCTTTCATTAAAGTCACTCCTACTGCGAAGATTAATTCAGAACCAGAACAAAAGTCGGAAGTCCAACATACACTACGCTATTAGTTTTTGTTTCACAGTGGCCTGGAGCCTGGAGGGAGTACCAACATGCAAAATCGAATGCTTCCTTCCTCATCTGCAAAGTAGGTCGGAATTCCCAAGTTCGCCCAAATCACCGGTCACCGGCGACGTACGGCTGAAGACACGGCAGTTCGGCTGCTCATCAGCCCAGCGCTGCCACGACTGTTGCGGCTGCTGTGAGGAGTCGTCACTGTAGAACAGCTGTCTCACAGCGCTGTAAGTGTAAGTGTAACCTGCCAGCGACCTGCCGGGGCAGCGTGCGAGCGTGTGTTACATGCATGCACATCGGCACATCACATCGCGACCGCCCGGGCGGCGAGGGAGGTGGACGCGAACGCGCCCCGACCGATCCGCATCCTTCCCGCTAGGTTCCCGGGTCCTTTTGTCCTCCCGCCTTTGGAGCAGAGTACTAGGAGGAGTACTTGTCTCCGATCCGGCGTCGCCAGCCTCGGTATCATCGGCGGCCACTGACGGACGCGACGCCCACGGCCCGCGTCAAAAAAACAGCCGTTTTTACCGCGCGGGCATATGCTCTCCTCGCGTGTCAGCCTTCTTTTGGCCTCTTGCTGCTGTGGCGCGCTGGCTTTGGCTTGGTGCCTGCACGGCTGCACCCACCGCACACTTGTCGGCGTCGCGCGGGACTGCGCTCGCCGCCGCCTCGTGTCCATCGATGGCCGCGGCTGGAAGCGTCGCCTCGCCGCCGGTTGTGTCGCTCGCACTCGCGCGCCTGGACTCGCGTGCCGACGTGACGGGACTGCCGTAGCGAGTGACGCCCGCAGGCTTGGCGCGCGCCGCCTTGCCAGCCACCTACCAGTGCTTCTAGTCCGGCGCGTCACGACGGCCCCGTGAGTCAGCGCGGCCTCGTACAGTCGTAGTACCACTCGACGAAACGGACAAAGCGAAAGCGAGACGTGCCGCGCCGTAGGCCGTGGGACGGGCAGGTGCAGCCGTGGAGCAGTGGCCACTGGTAAAACGAAATCTTGGACGGGCCCCGGCCGGCGTCGCGCGAGGACTCTGCGCAGATTCTCGAGGGGACGAATTCCGGTGGTGCCCTCGCGGCTTTTTTTTTCTTTGCGAGGCGAGCGGCGTTCCACGACCACGAGTGAGTGTGCGACGAGGTGAGCGTGAGCTCCCGGCTAAGGCTAAACCAAGACAGGACACTTTGCCTTTCGGAAAAAAATCAGCCAAAAGCGAGTGCGACGGTGTGTGCAACAAGGAGCGAGATAATCCCGCCCACCTCGTTTTCACGTTTTTTTCCCCCTCCGTTCTCGTTCTCCATACGTTTTTCTTGTCCGCTACATTATTAGTCACATAGGGATAGCGATTGCCAACAAGGCCGGTCTGCAGATATAGTCGCAAGCTGTACTATAGCACTAGCGAATGGCAAAGGAAAAGTAGACCATCAAATCAAATCACTCAAAGACTTTTTTCAGTGTAGATATCAACCTCGTTTTCACGTACGTTTGCCCCGTTCTTAAAACGTTTTCGCCTTTGCTACTCTCTCCATCATAAATAAATTCATTTTGTTTTCTAGTTTTATTATTTATTTAGACAGCGTATATATCTCAACGTATAGTAAAATTATGTATTTTAGAAAACTAAAATAACTTGTAATTTTAAATAGACGGAGTAGCTAATAGCGCTAGAGATAACAATTTTTGACAAAGCCGACTTGTAGATAGTCACAAGCTGCTCGTGCACCACACATCGTTGTTCCATGGGAGATTGGGATGTGCTACTAGCTAATGCTAAATGGAAATTTAATTAGTCTCCGTTAGAGATGACTCAAAGACTTTTTCGGCCTAGACATCAAATTCGCAAGGAAATACTCTAGCTAGTACTGCAATTAATTTAAACCCCTTTTTAGTCACATGTGAACGTTTTCTCCCTACGTTTTTTTACAAGGCATATTAGGATTTTTCTTAAAAAAAGTCCTTTAAGTATAACTTTGACACATAAAGCATGCTAACAGTTGCTAAAAATGTTTTGTATTATACTAATTTGTCTCATAAAAAATCCAAATCTAGCATAGTTTTAGGTCAAACTATCCTAAATTTTATGAAATCTATGAAAGACTATAAATACTTATCATGCTAAATGATTATAATCAGATTTATTATCGAATGTATTTATATAGGATATCTACTTGGAGTCATAAATATTGATAATGTTTTTTTTTCTGTTCGTGCACCCCACATTTGTAGTTCAATGGTAAACTAGAATATATACTAGTTACTACTAAAGGAAAATATGTAGTCCATTATAGATCATTCGATGACTTTTTCGGTCTAGACATCAAATTGGCATGGAAATATTCTAGTAATGCCCTATTCGCATGTAAAAGTTTTCTCCCTCCGTTTGTTTCTACAAATACCAAAAAAAAACTAACTGCCAAAATTATTTTGTATTAATTATTACCTTCGTCTATAGATAAAGTGCAACTTTATTATAGTTGTAAATCAAACTATCTCAAGTTGTTTATAAAAAAAACTATGTCTCAAGTCTAACCAGGTGTATATAAAAACTACAAATATTTATCATTGATTTTTTATAGAATATATATTTTCTATGGCATATATATTTTGGGGGCATAAATTCGATAATGTTATATTTTAATAAAATTAGTCACCTAAGAAGTAGGGTTGCCGATTTGAGTGATCAGTAATAAGGACATGCGTCTTGGTCGTTATGTGAAACATGATTCTGTCAATTTAACTAAATGCAAGTATATGCGTCATGTCGATTCACAATCAAAGTGTGACCTCACTAACCAAATTTCAAAACAAACCTGCTTTCGAAATGCACTATGTGCTACGAAACAAATTACTAAAAACTCGTCACCTTTTGATTCTATCGACGTATTATGTTCGATTCGAGAGGCCTGTGTGGCCATGTCATTAAGCGATCGCCTCGCCGTACGCTACCAAAGATACACATCATTTTGTGTCTATATATACGCATGTTCCCATCAAAGATGTACATTTAAAATAAAAAAGGGGCCGAATATCGACTAGGATCTAGAAGAGGATCTCGATACTCCTAATGCCACGATGGCTTGTCTTAATAAGAAGCGAAAAGACGTGCGCTCTCATTTCTTTATCCCCACTCAAAAGTAATAATAACAACGCTAATGACACGACACGAGGAAGATTACGGAGAGACTCCACGCACGAGCCAAAGAAAAGAACAACTTGACTAGAGCCGAGACGTGACGGAAAGTGAAGGACGGGAGAGGGCGAGTCCGGTAATTTCGTTCAGGGGCACCGTGCACGTAGAAAGGGACATAAAAAGGGGGCCCACTGCCGAGTGGCGTCCAGCAGTGTCCGCTGCAGCGGTGGCGAGGCCGCTAAAACCCAAGCGCCCGAACCGAACCAAACCTGAGGTGGAGAATCGCACGCGCCCTCTGCCGTTTGTTCGTTCCTCTCGCTCGCCACCAGGCACCTCCACCCACATCCCAATCTCGCGAGCAGCAGGGGCGGCGGCGGCGGCGGCAGCGGCGGTGCTTCCCATTGGCCTCCAGGATGGCGCTCCGCCTCAACGACGTCGCGCTCTGCCTCTCCCCGCCGCTCGCTGCCCGACGCCGCCGCCACTGCCGCAGCGGCGGCGGCAGCAGGTTCGTCGCCGTCGCCTCCATGACGTCCGCCGTCTCCACCAAGTAAGCCGCCGCATGACCTGGGGCCTCGCTCGTCATGGCCCTCTCTTCTCTCCCAGTTTGCGCTCCTCTTCCCTTCCTCCCGTTGACGGATAAGATAGATTGATTTGAGTCCTCGGATTGGATGGATGGATGGATAGAACCGGTTCTGTGTCCAGCGGCGACGCCTACGCCGAACGGTTCGTGATGGATTGACAGTTCGGCTTGGGTGTTCCGCCGCCTCCGCTCGCAATGTTGGATCAGGGTTTGGTGCTCGTCGCGCCTTGTCCTTCTCTTCCTTCCGTGGGGACTGGGGTCTGGGGAGCGGGTGCCCGTGTCGGGGTCGTCAGATTCGGCCTGCCGAGCTCGGCCCTGGTCTCCGAGGCGTCAACGGCCGCACATGGGCGAGGTCGACGCCCCTCGCTGCCTCCGCAGATCAGAGGCGCCAAGGCCACAGTTCCGCTATAAAAATTCTGCATGGGTGGGTCGTTTTCTCTGCGCGGCGCGGGCCGGGACCGGAGCCTGCCCGCTCGGTTGAATCGCCTTGCCGTCGACACCAAGCGAGCGAAGCGAAGCGAGGCCGTTTCTGTTGCGCCAGTCCCTTTCCTTTGATGCCGTGTTTCCACCCCGGCATTAAATTTTCCTGGGACCTAACTTGATCGGGGACACTGGACCCTGGCAATTCGTCATCCCCGCGTACTATCCTCTTAATTACCTGCATTCTAGAATTGTTCCCGGCGTGGTTCCATGTACCCTTTTTAGGGCCTGTTTAAATTGGGAACGAAAATTTTTTGGGTGTCACATCGGATGTGTCGGAAGGATGTCGAGAGGGGTTTTTAGAAACTAATAAAAAAACAAATTACATAGCTCGTCAGGAAACTGCAAGATAAATTTATTAAGCATAATTAATCTGTCATTAGCATATGTAGGTTACTGTAGCACTTAAGGCTAATC
>Ga0182004_10000071_pt1 | contig 38630 bp, 29 predicted proteins | sample Sormic07211540_1_FD_120479 | JGI IMG/M metagenome (GOLD analysis project Ga0182004, IMG submission 120479) | Endophyte microbial communities from Sorghum bicolor roots, Mead, Nebraska, USA - 072115-40_1 MetaG | ecosystem: Host-associated > Plants > Roots > Unclassified | place: USA: Nebraska...
CCTGTGATTGACCACTGTACATTTTCAGCCAGCATAGTGACTGTTGCCGAAATTGTATTTGTCGTTGCATAGGTGTTTTGTATTGTAAAGAAGCGATCTGAGGCTGCAATTAGGATTCCTCCTAAGGCACCTATCGAGGGTAGGAATGCTACATTTTGTGCCATGTCTGCTCCAACGGTCTCATTTAGCAGGGAACAGCTTGACCCATCCATCCAGTGGAGGCTTCCAATGTTGTGTTTGTCGGGCGGCATGGTAACCATTGGAGGCACCTCTTCGATTCTTCTGGATTTCCTGCTTTCCTTTTTTATCCTGCGGTAGAGCTTGCCCTGCTGCCTCAAGGCTGCCTGTGTAGCTTAGTAAAAATTCAACAGAGGTCGACACAGGAATGGGCCCTGTCTCATGAGTAATGCTATTGTGTACATGCCAGCACCGCCAAAGAAGGAGAAGGATTCATCTGCATGCTTCCACTAGGTACCTGTCCAGCAGCAGTAGCAGCCAATCCTTACCAGTATATCTGAATTGTTCATCATCTGGGAGGTGCCAATGTTCAGACATGGCAATCCGAAGGGCCCTAGCTTGCGGGCAGCTGACCACAGCGTGATGACTTGTCTCATCATTGTTACCACACAGATCACATATAGGCGTTGCTTCCAATCTTCGTTTGAATTTATTGCCCTTCGTTGGTAAGATGTCTCGACTTAGTTTCCAGGCAAAAATTCTCACTTTTGGTGGCACTTCACAATTCCAAATATTGCTCCACAGTTTCCTATCACCCAACGGGTTGGAGCTAGAAGCCATACTGCATTCCCTTGTCTTCTCCATCATTGCTAAATTGTAGGCACTTCGAACCGAAAACATTCCATTCTTTTCCGGCTGCCACGCAACAAAATCATCCGTGTTCCTTGGGGCGAGTCTGATTCTTGAGATGGCGTCGACATCTGCAGGGCAAAAATAACTGCGCAGCCTGCTCTGATCCCGGTCCGACCCATCAGATTTTAGCAGCTCAGCAACCCAGTGGAGCCGGCATCTTCCTCTTCTAGAGGCAACTCTGTTGGAGAGTTCCCTAGGAATCCAAGGATCTCTCCAGATACGGATTTGTCTTCCATCCCCTACTCTCCAGATGACGCCTTTCTTCAGGAGACTTAGTCCATGCATTATTGCTTGCCAAGTTGAGGATGGATTGGAGCAAAAGGCAGTATCAAGCAAATGACCACGGGGGAAATATCTTGCCTTTAGAAGCTTGGCACAAAGGTTGTCGGGGTAAATTAGGAGGCGCCATGCTTGTCGGGCAAGTAGGGCTTGGTTAAACAACCGTAGATCCTTGAAACCAAGACCCCCCCCAGCATTTCTTGAGCACCATCTGGTCCCAAGAAAGCCAAGCCATTTTTCTCTTGCCTTTATTTGTACCCCACCAAAACTCATGAATTAAGCTTGTTAGTTCATCGCAGAGTGTTAGCGAGATCTGAAAAACACTCATCAAATATGTTGGTAGTGATTGTGCCACCGCCTTAATCAACACCTCCTTCGCCCCCGATGACATTAACTTCTCAGAGTAATCCAACAGACGTTTTCCCATTCTTTCTTTGATGGTTTGGAATTTATCCCTTTTCATTCATCCTTTCGTCGTAGGCAAACCCAAGTACTTTGCATCAAAATCAGTGGCATGTACCCCAAGGATAGACTTCACAGCCTCCTGATCCTCCGTGCTGCCTTTTGGACTGAACATAATGGAGCACTTGGCTGCATTTAATAATTGACCTGTGCATCTCTCGTAGCTTGCTAAGATGCTCTTCACCAGCTCGGCTTGATCAACTGCAGCCCGAAAGAACAACAAGGTATCATCCGCGAATAGCAAATGAGATATGCCCGGTGCCCCTCTACAAATCTTCAGTTCCTTCAGTGAGTCATCACTGATTTTCCTGTTGATCAGCTGAGATAGACCATCAGCAACAAACAAAAATAAGTACGGGAAAGCGGATCACCTTGGCGAAGACCACGTGATGGGGAGAAGGATGCCGACTGCACCCCATTGAAGCGGATCGAGTAGCGTACAAAGGTCACACAACTCATGACGCGCTGCACCCATTCGCTCTGAAAGCCTAGCTTCAGTAGAACTTTGTTCAAAAAACCCCAATCGACACGGTCATACGCCTTGGATAAATCCAACTTATACGCACAAAATGAACTCCTGTCATCTGAATTAGAGCTGATAGCATGAAGACACTCAAAGGCTATTAAAGCATTGTGATCATCCTGTCGGGGATAAAAGCGCTCTGGCTGGGAGAAATTATATCCTGCAGCAGGGGTCTTAAGCGATTTACTAAACACTTAGAAACTACTTTATAGATGACGTTGCATAAGCTGATTGGTCTGAACTCTTGGAGCTTGCTGGGGTGCAAGACCTTTGGGATAAGAACTATGCACGTGTCATTCACTCCTTCTGGCATGATACCTGTCCTAAAAAATTCCAAGACTCCTGAAATCACCTCCTCCTGTATGAGCCCCCAGTTTCTCTGGAAAAATCGAGCTGGGAATCCATCAGGCCCTGGAGCTTTGAGAGGACCGATCTGGAACAAGGCGTTACTTATCTCCCCCACTGAAAATTCCTTACATAAAGATAGATTCATATCCACTGAAACTTTAGACTCTATGATAGAGTCTGTATTGAGAGGCCAGAGAAGATAGCAGAAGCATGGCGTGGCTGAGCTCTACTACAGTTCTCGACAGCTGCAATGGGGACTGTGATTGGTGAGAGGCCAGTGCTCCGGCGTACGTGGAAGTACTAGTGTGGAGTGGGCAGTACTAGCTAGTAGCTAGCAGCATATGGAGAGCAGGATAGGTAGCTGGCGCCGGCAACATTGCATGGTGCCTCTCATCGGGAGTGACTGTTGAGTTGAGCTGCTGAGGCCATCTCATCGGGAGCCAGTCATTTCGAGGATGGTTGTGTTGTTCCAAATAATTGTTTCCACATATATAGCGTGTATTTTCAGATGTAGAAAAAAAATCTCAGCGCACCGACGTACTTAAGCATACCTGTAAAGGTACACATACTACAGGCATGACACGCAATGTGTGCTCACACACATATGGCATGCACACAACTTGTTCTTACACACAGGAAAGCTAGCTGGTCTACTTTCATCTGCCACGTTTCACTTATTTCTCCCTAAGCACCTCTCTAGTTAGTCTCAAACTTAGGCCTTGTTTAGTTTCCAAAATTTTTCAAGATTCTCCGTCATATCGAATCTTGCAGCACATAAGCATTAAATATAGACGAAAACAAAAACTAATTACGCAGTTTACCTGTAAATCGGAAGACGAATCTTTTGATAATAGTTAGTCTATGATTGGATAATATTTACCACAAACAAACAAAAGTACTACAATAGCGAAATCCAAAATTTTTCACAAACTAAACAATGCCTCACAGTATAGCTGGCCACCACTCGCCGCACCGGATGCATGCATTAGTGTATGATATCGGCAGCAGCAACAGTGCCCAGCACAATTATTGGTACTTTTGTTGCGAGCTAGCACCGACTAGTGCCAACAAGCTACGCCTCGTTTTGTTTAGATACACCTAAAAATCCAAAACTTTATAAGATTCCTCGTCACATCGAATCTTGCGGCATATGTATGAAGTATTAAATATAGATAAAAAAAATAACTAATTGCACAGTTTACCTGTAATTCACGAGACGAATCTTTTAAGCCTAGTTACTCCATAATTAGACAATGTTTGTCAAATAAAAACGAAAATGCTACAGTGTCAAAATTCCAAAACTTTTTGCATCTAAACAAGGCCTTAGTTCACCCCCTAAATCCAAAAAGTGTTCAAGATTTCCTAACTAATTACACAGTTTAACTGTAAATCACGAGATGAATCTTTTAAGTCTAGTTACTCTATGATTAGATAATATTTGTCAAATAAAAACGAAAGTGCTACAGTTTGAAAAAATTTTCAGTTTTCGGAACTGCCCTAGCTCCAGAAGCCGCGGATGGGCTGGACGATGATTGGTCCCCGGCGGTCGAGACCGGACAGAGACGAACGTACGTTGTTGGAACGTGACGGCGTGACGCGCCGCGGGTCCATCCGGACGAAACGATCGGTCGATCGTGCGCGCGCCCGCCCGCTTTTTCCACAGTGCCTACTCCCCTACGTGGTGCGTTCCAGCGGTGCAGGACCGAGTCATCGACGGCGGAAGTGAGAGGGAGTTGAATGATGGGCGCGCGGCCGCGACCGCGACGGCGACGTGACGAGACGCGAAGCGAGAAGGGCGCGGTGCCCGTCGGGTCGCGTCGCGGCCGGAAAATGTTGACGAACTGGCCGCGGCGGGGGAGGAGCTCCCGAACAGCGATGGAAGGACCGGGATCCGCGACCGCGCCGTGCTGGTGCCGTGCATCGCGCACGTCCCTTGTGCTGTGTTGGATCGATGAAAGGAACCCCGGGTGCGGCGCCTCTTGGGCCCTGTCAAGCCCGCGAGGCGAGCAGGCCGCACCGCCTGTTTCTGACAACCTCTGTAGGCTGGCAGCGTGCTCGGCCTCGATTTCGTTCGAACCGTTCGTTCCCTGCACGCACCGCGAGTCTCTTTCCTACGGGCCGACACTTCCTGCATGCTGCTCCTCCCGCGTGGGCTGCAATGGAAAGCCCAGACGTTGGGCAGCGCTCTTGCGTTCGCAGTGGCCCGCGGTGGAGAGAGCCGTGGCTACCAGTACCAGCCTACCACATGATTTCTCACATGGGCCGCGCGGATGACGGGCTAAGCTTTCACCGCAGCCGTTGTCTCCGGCTGACCGGCCCGGCTCTCCGCACGCGGCACGCCAGGGCGTTAGGCCGGCACGGAGCCGCCGGTCTTTCCGCGCGTGTTCGGTCAGAAACGGGGATGTCGACCAGCGAATCAGCGATCCTAGGCCTTGTTTAGTTACTTCCCGAAATTTTCGTTTCTTTGTGTGTGTGGGGTAATTATTGTTTGACTAACTAGGTTCAAAAGATTCGTCTCGTAGATTTGAGCCCTGCAAGTGCAGGAGGACTCTGTACTCTTTCTGCACGGCCAGGCAGGCAGGCTCGGCACAGAGGCAGCCGAGTCGCCCTGAGAGACAAGGGAGTACATGTACACAGACAGCCGAGTCGCCACACAGTGTGTAAACCAATCATGCACCGCCGCTCTCCAGCTCGAGATTCTTCAGGTCCGGACGTCTGCCGTCTGATCAATCATGATTCCATAAGTCACGCGTGCGTCCATGCGTCCATGATCGACGACCCGATTCCGCTGTACAGAATGCAGCCTCCGCTTGCACTTTCGTCTCTTCCTCTTCATGTCCTTGCACAGTTTTTTCCATGGTGGATTGATGGTGCGATGAAAACAGATGGATGATGTTGGCATTGATACGTACGTACTATCTTTACCACGGCCCCGTTACAAGCTGAAACGTGCGCATATTATGCGCGCCTTTGTTGCCTTGCTACTTGCTAGTATATAGTACGTACTACCTCAAAGGACAAAAGGCCACAGTAAAAGCAACCACACACCACCTCCGTTAGCACGGCAACCACCAGCCAGTGTACCGCTTCTCCATTCATCAAACGAAAGTTGCTGTGGCTGCAACGAATAAACGGAAAGGGCAGAAAATCTTGGCAGACTAGAGAAACAGGTTGGTTTCGTGCGTGCACCGTGGAATGGATCTAGTAAAGCGCAAAAGCGGTGGCCATATCATTGGAGGAAGTAGGATAAGGTTGTTGCCAAAGCAGAGACGGATAATAACACATTAAGATACGGTCACTGTCCAGATCAAGAGCTTGCCGCCTAAAGAATGGGACTGCATGGACTGAGAAATTCATACATCATAGAGGGGAGGAGAGCTATCGTCAGATGATTGGAGCTCGCGTTTGCTGTGGCTCCCGATCCAGTACAGTAACTCTGGTCGACAGCTACCTGCACGCTCTATCGGATCATCACGTGTGGCAGCAGCAGCAGCAGCAATAATCTCATCTTGACTTCATACTGTAAGTATATGGACCATGCTATTGCTATAGTAACCTGCGTCGTGGTAGAGTGTTGGCCACTTGAGCGTGATCATGCCGTTTCTTTCGACCCCCAGACGCGGCCGATTTGCCCCGTCCTGCCGGCTGCCGCAGCAGCCACTGGAGTCGAAGAGCATCTTGACTGCGACAGCGGTGGTGCGACGTCTCCGTCTCCGTATTTGGCATGCTCAACGCCAGTGAGATGCATCGTCAGGCATCAAGGATTGGTAGCAAGTTAACAACTGCATTTAGGTAAAGACTAATAAACTGCTAATATAAAGAGTGATCGACAGCGCAATAGAAATGCATGGATTCCGCCTTTGGATCTTTTTCGTTTCAGTTTGGTTTGGTACCTACTTCCTCTTCTTATGAATCAGCCATTAGCACTGCGCAATGGTGCTGTTAACAGGTCCATTTTCGTCTCATGCATTGGCACTCTGTGCCTTCGCATGAGTCCTGTTCGAAACAAAAGCCCAAACCATTGCATAGGCCTGGTACCGGGGCTGTCGTTAAGCTGAAAAAGAACCGTTCAAGGTGAGAAGAAACAGATCAAACAACCATACCATAAAAGTTTCAGTACAATAGTTTGAGGGAGATGTGGAAATGAGAACCTGAGAACAAAAGGCATGCGGACGCAGAGCGTGGCGGGTTAACCGCAAGCGAGTAAAAAAGTTGATCAGACAGGTTAAATGGCCTCCCTATCGTTTTCCATCGTACTATTGCCGATCACTCAACTAGGTCATCGCAAATGTTGCAGCATCACGAGTCATGGTTCCAGAGTCCAAAGTTTAAGGCAACAGGACTCTTGTTTTACAGAAGCGAAACCAGATTTTCTGTGCCATAAAAGATTTGATTTTAGATTACTGCAGAAAATCAATCAATACCTTGCAGCTTACGGCGTCGATGAACACCAACAGCTTCTGTAACTAGCTAGGACTCTGTTGCCTTTTTTTGGAGCTAACGGATTATTGTAGCAAATCTGAATGTGTGCAACTGCAGCTTTAGACCTGCAATCTTAGGTTGCTTTTTTTTTTGGTTGACAGAGAACCACCGTTTTAGGTAGGGGGGACGCACTGTTCAACGATAACCACACATGCAAAGCAAAGCCAGGGGAGCAAATGGGATCCTGGAGAAGAGGAATCCCTTTATCCGGCCAGTCCCCTGGCGCAGCCGTGCTCGCCGTGGCCGGACCTGTCTGTTTCCTGTGCAGTCTGGTGCTCGAACGCGACTCGGCATGCAATGCCTCGTGACTCGGTCTGCACACGTCCGTTGCCCGTCGGTTCCTTCCTTACCTGATTGGGATCGCGATTTTTTGCATTATCTTTTTTCATGGAAATTCTTCAGATATTGCAAGTGGGCTATACAAAAACCTGACATGCCTTATCGCTGGAGTTTATATTGCAGGTTTGTTAGAAGGTGAACTTTGGTCGCTATCAAAAATTGTTGGCCGTCCTGCAGCATTCCGCTGCCGTTCGGTTCAGCGTTCCACCCTGCTGTCTCTCTCTCTCTGTCTCGCCATGATTCAGCGCTGAACTCTGATGTCTGTCTCGCCATGATTCTGTACTGCGTTAAGGGCTTAAGGCAGAACAGTTTGCGAGAATAACATCGAATTGGATCAAGAAAATGTTAGCATCGAGGGAAACCTGAAGTGTTCAGCTATATAAAGTAACTTGGTTGCGAGTGACCACAAGTCCACAATTTCTTTGCGATTCGAGATCCGACTTGATCCGGGCGTTAGAGTTTCTAGATTCAGAGACAGCAACAAGTGCAGGAAACTGCGGCCTTGTTTAGTTCCCAAAAAATTTCAAGATTCTCTGTCACATCGAATTTTGTGGCACATGTATGGAGTATTAAATATAGACAAAACCAAATACTGATTACACAGTTTATCTGTAATTCGCGAGTTGAATCTTTTGAGTCTAGTTAGTCCATAATTGGACAATATTTATCACAAACAAACGAAAGTGCTACAATAGCCAAAACCAAAATTTTTCGTCAACTGAACAAGACCTGCCTTAGAGTTTCTAGATTCAGAGACAGCAACAAGTGCAGGAAACTGTCGTCAACCGCTTACCTGTACGATGGTTGCGACCGTTGGACCTGCTGCGAAGTGCCAACGAAGTACATGCCCATAGCGTGCACGCCAAGAACACGGAGACCACAAGTTTGACCTCACCAAACTAGCCACGGTAGTCAAGGCTCAAGAGTCAAGACGAAAGCCTGACAGGCAGGCAAAAAACTCCGGTTTGAGTTCATAGACTGCTTTGTTAGGATCATGCATGCCTGAGTAGTGGCTGTGTATCCCGGGACACAGGATTGAACTCTGGACAAAGGTAAAACAACGCCCCCACTGGTAAAAAATGCTGGAAATAAGTTTTTTTTTTCCATTCGGGGCCCGTCTCCGGCGATTCCCGGAACCCACCAATAATTTGTGAACACACGATGACCCATAGGTTACCAAGTGTTACGACACCGCAAGAAACAGTGGATTCCCTCGTCGCTTTCACCCATTTCCACCCACGTCTCACCGTCCATCATCGTCCAATACACGCACACACCACCACCACCACGACGCACGCAGCGTCGCAGTCGCAGCTTCACAGGCTGAAAAAAAAGAAAAAAATCCTGGTTTCTCCTCGCATCGTCTCCCTCCCATCCCTGCATCGACATGTTTGTTTACCTCCTGCTCGCCCTATAAATAACCAAGCCTCCATGTCCCGTCCACACACGCCGTCCCCAACTGAAAACACACACACACACACACACACACACACAGCACAGCAACAGCAACCACCTGCCGTTCAGTGCGTGCGATGAAGCTGGATGTTCCGGCGAGGCAGAGGAGCGCCCAGGATGCAGAGCAGAACGGCAAGGCAGTGGCCGTGGGCGTCCTCGGCATTGAGCCATGGAGCCACCCGAAGCTCCCTCTCCCCGGCCGCGGCGCGCGGGCCGACGCCGACGCCAACGCCCTGGTGCCGCCGCTCAACTTCGCCATGGTCGACGACGGCATCTTCCGCTCGGGCCTCCCGGACGCCGCCAACTTCCGCTTCCTGCTCTCCCTCAACCTGCGCTCCATCGTGTAAGAAAGAGCTCCATCGTCTAGTCCTAGCCTGCCGCTTCAGCTCCCGGCGACCTTGACCCGCGACAGCGTCGTCGTTGCTTGTGTGATCGATCAGGTACCTGTGCCCGGAGCCGTACCCGGAGGAGAACGTGCAGTTCCTGCAGCAGAACGGCATCCAGCTTCACCAGTTCGGCATCGAAGGGAGCAAGGTAACTACCATCCACAGAGAGGTCTCAATCGTGCATATACTGAAATCTTCGATTTGTGCACCGCGCCATCGGATGGCAAAACGATCTTTGCCTCTAGTTATTTTTCTGGTTCTGGTCGGTTTTGGTTGCTCTCTGCTTGTGGCACCCTACGTCCCTTTCAGAGTCTCAGCAACACAACATTTGGTACAGGTATCGTGCTACCGTAACTGTGGCCTGTGGGCGAACACTGTCCCTTTCAGTCTTGGCACTGTTCTGATGATAAACCATACTAGGCGTCTAGGCCCCATCTCTTCAACCCTGCAAATATTCGTTGCCTAAGAAAACTAGTAAATATTTCCTTCATGAATCATGCATTTCGATTCCCTGCACACCTACATCATCTCATCAGTGCTCCCCTCACAAGTGGCAACTGGCAAGTGGTTCATGCATGAATACAAGTAGCGCTCCATTGCAAGACCGACCCTTCCTGCGCTCTCCTTGGATACTTGTTTGGTTTTGCCATTGCCATGAGCAAGAGCAAAGCCATTCTTTTCATTATCCTGCATCCTGGGGTTGTGATTTATTGTTGAGTTTATTATTCTTCAAAGTGGGCTGCTGATTAGGGACTTTGCTTGTCACCGAAACAGATGGCAGTTTCAGCATCACTGGTTCCAGATTTAAGTGATTCTTGTATGCATTATGTCCATTTTGTGGCAATGATTTTATAGCGATTTTGGTCGGTCAAGATTAAGTGCTCAGGTGGAGTAAAATAAGCACAAGAGCTGAAACCAAAAAGAGTCTGCGTATTGGCAAAGGGTGCCTCTAAGGCTGTAACACATACAAAGATACTTTTGCCTGTCGGGTGCTGTTTGACCAATGCTGTTTCTGCATAGTAAATTTTGTTGGTGATGACGGGGATTCCAGTAAGCACGAAGATAGACCAGATGTTCTCATCTCCTAGCTGTAGCTCTGCATTCTGTGTGCAATCCCCACTCCCACATAGTTCTAGCCTTTCAATGAAACATGTGTGTGCCATATGCTTACATTGATTCCTGAACAGACAGTACCTAGCTGCACCAGAACCTGCTGATAATGCTTATAAGAATCTGCACAAAAATCTTCATCTGGAGAGAACTTGAACCTGAGTGATTGGGTAAATGATCACACCTCCCACCTAACCACTTGATCTAGCCTCACTTACTTTCATCAGATTCAGAGGGCACCAGAATCTGCTGTAGCTGAGTGTTTTTTGACAGAACCATCCTTCAGTTGACTTAGATAGTTACATTACATCAGTCTGTCCAGATTTTCAGAGTTCTAGTGCCTGTGTGCTGGTCTAGTATAGTTGTATAATCGTGGCGAGGTTGACTCAAATCATAACAAATTGCACACTGAATTATTGTTCATGAAGTTAGAAGCCCAGAACTAGCCAGTGTTATGGTCAAGCTTGGACAGCCATGGCGAATTAAGCATTCGCTGACAGTTGTTTCAGTCTGTAATTAACAATAAACCGACTTTGGCATTCATGGAAAGGCATCATTCGGTGGCCACACATTAAGGTGGTTGAACTTGCAAGACTCAGTGTGAAGAAAAACTTATCTCTTGTAAAGTTGATTCTTTTCTACTACTAGTACAATGGCACTAGGCATGTTGTGTGAAACCGAACCAGGGGTGTCTCCCACTGATAATTCTGTCAGCATTACTCAATTAGATAACTTCAGACGGTTGCCATAAAGTCAACCCTCTTTTAAATCGTTGACCACCCAACTGATAATGTATTCTTGTTCAGTTGTGTGACGAAATCTTGCAACTGAACTTTCATGCAAGGTACACTGTCTGCGTATGTTTCTCAAAATAGTTGCTTGGTTTAACTGGTTTATTTCATACCGTTGTTTTCCAAAGAGCTTTTTATTTCCCATATTATGATTGCATGAACAGTCTGTGGAGCTTACTAATCCTTCCATATTCTCCACAGAGTGGTCCGACAGTGCCGGATACCATGTTGGCGCAGGAACCATTCGTCTACATTCCTGAAGAAACGATCAGAGAGGCGCTCAAAGTCATCCTTGGTACCAGCAACTTCACTGATACTTCTACGCAGAACTGCATCTTTCACCATCTGACATCTCTAACTCTTCTCCTGTTTCAATGGATTATGCAGACGTAAGAAACCAGCCGGTGCTCATCCACTGCAAGAGAGGCAAGGTAAGCCTGTTGCATTCCAGTTGGTTCAGTTCAGTTCAACATTTTGCTTCCACGATGATGCTACGACAGCATTTGATTTCACTGACGCTGACGCGACGAGTGTTTTCTTTCAGCACCGGACTGGCTGCGTCGTCGGATGCCTGAGGAAGCTGCAGAAGTGGTGCCTGTCTTCAGTGTTCGACGAGTACCTGCACTTCGCGGCGGCGAAGGCAAGGAGCACTGACCAGAGGTTCATGGAGCTGTTCGACGCGTCGAGCTTGATGCACCTGACGGCCTCGCAGTATTGAGCACTGACCAAAGCGAGAGTGGTTTCCAAGCGGTCCCGATCCTGCAACCATGCTGCATCAAGCAAGCTGTTTTCCCCTGTTGTTCCCGAAGCAACCCGGCGGAGAATAATGCTAGAACCATGAGTGTCTCTGGTGAGAATCGATAGACAATGGCCTTAGGTTTTGTTGTGTGACTGTGAGTGCTGTAGTTGCTTCGTGTTCGACTGATTTCAGATTCTGAACTGTTGATGTCTATAATGAACACTGGGAGTGGGAGTGCACGACCTGCATTACCCTTGAAACACTGAACATGTTTTCCAACTCTGAACTGAATATGCTCCGACGCCCTGAATCGAACGGCTAACGGGGTCCACATCCAACGGACGAGCGGCCCAATCGGGCCCTATAAACAAGGACACAAAACAACGCCGCCGGGAAGCCCCGAGCCCGTCGCCGTCTCCCCCGCTTGTCTAACCCTAGTTGCCATGGCCCCCAAGCGCTCGGCTCCACCTCCGCCGCCTCCGCCCCCGGCTGCCTCCTCCGAGGAGACCGCCTCTGTTTCGGGCTCAGAGGAGGAGGAGGACGAGGAGGAGATCGCCTACTCACCCCCTCCGGCCGCTCCCAAGCGCATTGCTCCGCCGCCGCAGAAGGACCAGGAATCCGAAGGGTCCGATGAGGATGAAGATGGCGAGGAGGAGGAGCACGAAGAAGAAGAAGAAGAGGAAGAGGAAGAGGACGAGAAGGCCAACCACGTGATCCCTTCTTCCGCCACCAAGAACCCGCCGCCGCCGCCGCCGACTCGCGAGGAATCCAAGACTTCCGACGAAGAAGAAGAGGAGGAGGAGGAGGAAGAGGAGGCGGCGGACGACGAGATGCCGCAGACGAAGCCCGCTGCAAATCAAGAGGTGGGGCCTAAGGGCGCAAAGCGGCCGAGCGCGCCGTTCCAGCGCACCTGGTCGACTGACGACGAGTTCCGCATCCTGGAGGTCCTCGCCGCGCACCGCCTGGAGCACGGCACGCTGCCTCAAGCAGACGTGCTGGCCAACGCTCTCGCCGGTAAGCTCGACAACAGTGGCTGCAGCCTCTCCGAGCTCCAGAGTAAGGTGAGGAGCTTGCAGACCCGGTACACCAAAGCGGTCAAGAAGGGCGCGCCGCCGAGCAAGGGTCACGACCACCGTCTCTTCGACCTCCTCAAGAACGTCTGGCCTTCCGTTACCAAACCGGCGGCTAAGGCGGCGGCTAACAGTGGTGCTGGGAGGGAGCCTGACGAGATGTGTGGGCTGTACCCATACCTTGCGGAGGAGGTGCAGGCACTTCAGAAGGCACACCCGGGCTTGTTCAAGCGGGAGTTCGGGATGATCGACGATAGCAAGGCCCACGCACTGGACGAGAAGATCAAGAAGCAGAGGCATGCACAGATGAGGCTTCATCTGCGCCACCACGACCTGATCAAGGAAGTGACAAAGACGCTCATGTACCTGGCTGAGTGATGGGTGGACTGAGCTGAGCAGCATCTCGGCATTCTATTTTGTGGCATTCAAATGCATTGGTGCTCGATTACGAGCAATTTTGTATCCCCTACTAAAGTACGGTAGCTGAATTTTGCCTTTGTTATATAGCTGGTGTTAGAGTTTTTCGTTGTTGATGGTGATCGAGACTTGTTGCAGTGTCACTGTGTCAGTGTTAAGTCATGAAGTGCCTGGGTGATGTTCAGTTATTCTGTTTTGTTTTGGTCAGTCTGAGCTCTAGCGAATTGGAAATAATATGTTATTCTAGTACTATGGAAATACAATGTATTCTGAAAAACAAATCCACAACCAAGTGTTTCGTCTTGTGCCGGCACTCAATTTTCGATCCATTTGATCGGTTCTGTGATACTATGTACTAAGAGTTAGCTGCATGTAGGCTGAAATATCTTGTTGCACTGGGCCACAGGCTTTATTGTCCACGCTTTGGTTTACATTTTCAAGGAGCAGCTCAGGTGTTATCAAGGTGGGGGAATCTGAATAATCATAGGCTCCATTTCCTTCACTCTCACTGTCTCAGTGGATGAGTGGTTTCTGGATCCCTCTCTTATCTCTTGCCTCTGTTCCTCTCCTGCTCTTCCATTTCTTCAGCTTGCTCATATCAATCTTGTAGTATCTAGTGTGTTCCCTTGCTCCTGGAGATTTGATTCAGTTCTCTGGGCATGTTAGTGGGACTGACAATTTATAGAAATCAGTAACTGGATCCAAATGTTCTGTTTGTAGTGTGTTCTCCAGATTGTGTTGATACCATTTTATAACTCTACTATTAGATTTGGATGTTGATAAGTTGATTTGCCCCTCTTGCTTGGAAGGGGCACCGAAGTTGGTTGGGCTGCTGAGCCTGAGTCCTGATAGGCGAGTTGGGGCGAGTCCATGGCACCCAGGCCCCAACCATGGTACTCCCTTCTAGATTCATAGCTTTTGCTATGCACTTAGATATATGTTACGTCTAGATATATAGCAAATGTTATGAATCTAGAAACGTCTTATAATTTGGGACAGAGGAAGTACATATGACTGAATTTCTCAGCAAGAGGGCTTCATTGCTACTTCATATCTGGATGAGCTCTATTTTTTTCCCTGTATGGTTACTTTGAGAAGTTGTTGATCTGTTAGTCTTAGTGGTAGTGGAATCACTTAAGCTGTCGAGAAATTATGGACCCTTGTAGCATCAGGCATGTTGATTAGCTATAAAGATGTAAATGCTTGCAAAATGGTAGTTACGACAGGTTTGACAAAGTCACTGGCACCCTCTAATAAACTAGTGACTACAGGATTGTTTTTTTTTTTGGATGAATCAGGAGGAGCCGTGGCTCCTACAGTGGATTGAAAAATAAAGATGCCCCACGGCAGCAAAGTTCTTGGTGATTCAAGAAACAAAAACAGATAAGAAAAAATAAACTCAAGAGTAATGGCTACAATAGACTCCGGATCCATAAGTTAAAAATTTGGGATGATCTTGAATTGGATCTTATTGGTAACAATGAGAGCTCCTTTGCAAAAACAAAACAAAACAAAACAAAAAAATCCCTGCTGTTCTGGAGGTTTGGCTGAATCCCTTTGAAGATTAGATCATTTCTAGCAGTCCGAAAAGTCCAGCACATGAGGATTATTATGTTCATGAAGAAGCTTTGGTGTAGTTGACCCTTCAAATTCAGCAACTTCAGGGAAACTACCCTCACTTTGAATATGCAGATTCATGAAGCTCCGACAAGAGGTGGCAAAGGGACATCTAAGAAATAGGTGCTCAGCAGTTTCCTGTACTGTTTGCTGGGAAATAATACAATCAAAAGAGTCAAGAACCATGTTTCTTCTTAGAATATTTCTTGTGTGGAGCCTATCTTTGATGAGGAACCAGGAAAAGACTGCAGAAGGACATTCAAATCCACTTGAAGGCATCATGAACTTGGTGGCTCCCAATTAGCTTCTTGTAAATATTGGCAGAGGACAAAATATCTGAGCTCCCAATAGTGCTTCAAACATAATTTGTATCGGTGAAGTTTGTTCCTTCAAAAATTAACTCCAGGACTGCATTTGAGCAAAAGCTATTTCTAACAGCGGCAGCTGGAAAAAAATTGAGATAATTGTAGTTGAGTTGAAGCTTTGTTAACCAAGATAGCCAGAGGCGGAGCCAGACAAAAAACTAGGGGGCGGGGGGGAGGGGGGGGGCAAGATGAGGGTAAGGCTTGGTCCAAGAACTTCTTTCCTTTCAAATACCTATTACTACAATGACTGAAGCAGGGTTGTTTAAGAAATTTTCAGACCATTGGGGGTGCCATGGCCCCTGCTAGCACCCCCCTGGCTACGCCACTGAAGATAGCTTTATTCGTGGCGAAGGAGTACAGTTCTGAGAGCTTATTCAAGAGAATTTCATCACACCAGCAATCTGACCCATAGAAGACAGGACTGTCCATTTCCACCTTATAGGAAGGCAGAATTTTCAAATTTTCACGCCACGAAAATGATCCCTTCATCGTGGGGTTTGTCAGCTTTCCATTGGGACATAGTTTTTCCCAAACCAAGGTAACCCTCGGGATGTCTTGCTTGTTCAGGAATTTGTGAATGTTCTTCATCATCGGTGCTTCATTATGCTTTTTCAAGTTGATAACTACTAGACCTCCCTCATTTGTAAACAAACCATTTTTCAGTTGATACCTGAGCCTCTACAAAGACAATGTTTCCTAAACTTGTCTATTTGTTTAACCATAGAGGATGAAGGTGCTCATAAAGAAAGTTGGGAGCGATGAAAAGATGGCTTGTTAGTTGCAGGTGGCCTGCTTGGGAGAGAAAAGTTGGGACATTGGGTCAGCGTCTCTCACAAGTCACAACGGTTAACCAGGTAGAAATTCTTCGAGAGCCATTTGCACGTCCAAAAGTTTGGGCCAAATGATCTAGCTATTCGTCTGACATCCGCGCTGCTGATATCCGCTGAATCTGCTGTGGTATTTTTCTCTCCCAATAAATCAGCGAAAGTACTTTCAGTCATGGCTTATCAACTAAGCGAACAAGTTGCCTTGTCGACTGACAGATCGAGCTATTGAGATTGTGCCGGCTAAGGTTCTTGACGAGGCGAAGTATCTCACGTGAATCCTGACGAAGCATCTCACCCCTGCGTGGGGTGTGACGGAAAGGATGTAGCAGCCGCCGGTGAATGTGATGACCTGTTCAGTAGTAGATTTACACGATCCTCTCGTAGTCTCCTAGATTGATCTCATGGTTCAGAGCAAATTTTGTACATGGTGTTGTTCTGTCTAGTATTAGTAGATTTAATTTACACTAGCTTCGAACTGAATCAATGGTTGTGGTTCTGTGGTCTTTATATTGTACATTTTGTTTCGAGGAAGCTTGAACCAACGTTCCAAATTAAATTGAGTAATTAGTTTCATGTTCGAATTAGTTAGAAACGGCGTAATTGTTTTGCTTTTTGCATCAACTACAGAAGCTAATTGACGCACTGAGGCTGAACGGTCTCATCAGATAGGAAGCCAACGTCAGAAGCAAAGCACCATGCGTACAATTCGCTCCCTTGCAAACTCTTTTTCCTTGCAAAATTTCACAGGCTCCCCCCCATCGTCCGGTTGGTGCGCGCGGCGCGTCTGGCGTGCAGCGGCGGCACGACACCAAACTAGCGCGACGCGGGCGCGGCAGCAGCCGGTCCAGTCGACTTCCCCGACGTGGCCTCCTCCCACCCATACACCCTTCCCCTCCCACACCCACAGAACCCAATTCCTGTCCCTCCCGCATCAGGCATCACACATCCCATCCCACCGCCGCCCGCCACCACCACCACGCGCCCCACACCCGGATGCAATTATTCGCACCCGGAGCCGGACGCCACCGCCACCGCCACCGCCTCTGCCTCCACTGCCGCCGCCTGCGCCATGGGCGACTCCTCGGTGGCCGGCGCGCTCGTGCCGTCCGTGCCCAAGCCGGAGCCCGCGCGGTCCGGTGACACCTCCGTGGCGGCCGCGGCGACCACGGCGGCGCTGGCGCTGGCGCTGCCGGAGGAGGCGGGGACGCGCGCGGCGTCGGCGTCGCCGCAGGGGCCGCCGGCGGAGGACGAGGGCCCCGCCGATAGGGACCTCCTCTGCCCGATCTGCATGGCCCTCATCAAGGACGCCTTCCTCACCGCCTGCGGCCACAGCTTCTGCTACATGTGCATCGTCACGCACCTCAGCAACAAGAGCGACTGCCCCTGCTGCGGGCACTACCTCACCAAGGCCCAGCTCTACCCCAACTTTCTCCTTGACAAGGTTGGCTGCCTGTTCTGCTTGCCTCAGCTACTCTTCTAGAATTCATGCCATGTCCTACAAACTGCAAACTGGCATTTGCTGAATGTCATTTATGTGTCGTGCTCGGTGTGATCATGGTGTGGCAAAAATAGTAGTTGTTGCATGCGATTCCGAATTCTAGGATTTCGAAATGAAATTGCATTCGATGGGACGACACTTGCACTGCCTGATTACTTTGATCTCGATGTGGTTTGTATGAGATGACGCTGTCATTTAACTTGTGAATTTCTCGGTTTACCCCTTATTTACACTACAGTATTTGAAGTTTGGGGTGACTTCTGTAGTACATGTTCCTCAGTGCCCTTGTTGATCAGTTGATTTCATCATACATTTCAGTATGTTGTTAGAGACTGACCTTTCAGAATCATTCCCACAAGTTCTGGGGCTCCATGTCTGTTAGGTAGTATGTAATTACTATGCTGTTCACTGCTATGTGTTCATGAAGCTATGTTAGTATGGTATGCACTTATGCCATTGACTTTTAGCATACTATACTCATGCCCTTACTGGAACAAACATCTCTGATATCGTCTATTGTGTATTTAGAACCGACTGCAGATATGACTTGCTAAATTTCTTACATTGCATCCATGTCTTGTATATATAGGTTCTGAAGAAAATATCTGCCCGGCAAATTGCAAAAACAGCATCACCGATCGATCAATTTCGATGCGCACTGCAACAGGTCAGTGATTCCATGTGTTACTTGCTAGTTGCTACTATTTTCAATGATAAAAAAACTTCACTCCTGCATTCACCACTTAGCAAGCACATTTTAAGTCTCTGCACCAATCTTTTCCCTTGCATCCACATTTGTGTAGCGACTAAATTCATACTTAAGTAGACATGGCCGTTGTGTAAAGAGTATAGAACTTAAGTACTTACCTCATAAGTGGTTTTATGAATCAAAACTTCAGTATTATGGAAACATCTTGGGAGTTTAGTACTTTATTAACATCATTTTCATGCAACTAATCTAAATATTCGTAAAGGTGTTAGTCAAAAGTCAATTTGTTTCACTGCAAGTTTCCTATGGTAGTACTTTTCTGAGGCTAAAAAGACGATGTATCTAGTGTAAGTTTTTAGATTATTTGTTTGGGAATACATGGCTCTGTTCCCCTTAGGATTGCAGCTGCTGTCTATGTTATTCCTCTTATGATTCACTGTTCACATGATAAACCATGGTTGCCTCAGATGGCATCTTTGCACATGTGAATCTAGTTGTAATATAATTGCAAGTTCGTAACCTGTAAATCTTGGTATTTCAGTTAAGTGCTATTGATATCTGTGTTTACTTCCTCCCTGTCAGTTGTATGACTTCATATTTCCTTGACTTTGCTGTTGTAATTTGTGACCCCATTAACAAGCTACTGATGATTCATCATTTATTCTTGAGATAGGGAAATGAAATGGGGGTTAAAGAGTTAGATAGCCTTATGACTTTGATTGCTGAGAAGAAGCGGCAAATGGAACAACAAGAATCAGAGACGAATATGCAAATATTATTAGTCTTCTTGCACTGCCTTAGAAAGCAAAAGCTGGAAGAGTTGAATGAGGTTTGTCCTATGTATTTTTGTGGTTCTGAATTTCTGATTCCTTCACACAATGCTAACATTTTAATGTCAAGCGACCTTCATCAATCTTGCTAATCAAAGGAAATAAAGTTTTACTTATTGCATTTCTGTCCATTTTTTTTTCTTATTCTGAAGTCTATTGTTCACATCTTCTCAATAGATTCAAACTGATCTACAGTACATCAAAGAGGATATAAGTGCTGTGGAAAGACATAGGAAAGAATTATATCGCACAAAAGAAAGGTACTCCATGAAGCTGCGCATGCTTTTAGATGAGCCTACTGCACAAAAAATGTGGCCCTCTCCTATAGACAAAGCTAGCTGTCGCTTTCCTCCCAACTCTCGGACACCACTTAGCGCATCATGTCCAGGAACTTTACAGAATAAGAAGCTTGATTTGAAAGCTCAAGTAAGCCATCAAGGATTTCAAAGGAGAGATGCTCTAACTTCTTCTGACCCTCCTAACCCCCCTATACAATCGGGTAATGTCATTGCTAGGAAGAGGCGAGTTCAAGCACAGGTCAGTTTCTCGCTCCATGCATTACTACATTCTTTAAGGCGCAGTGTTCCCCCACATTACACCCAAAAAGTAGGCCTCTTATGTGTTGCATACGTATTTTGAACAGTATACAGCACATACATGGCCATTTACTTAACTTTAGTGTTAGATAAAATGGCATTAATCTTATGTCATTTATTTTTATCTAATTCTATGAGGAACATTGCAGTTCAATGAACTTCAAGAATACTACCTGCAAAGACGGCGCACCGGAGCACAGGCACGCAGGCAAGAAGAAAGAGATATCGTTGCAATGAATAGAGAAGGCTATCATGCAGGTCTTCAGGATTTCCAGTCTGTGCTAACAACGTTCACTCGGTACAGGTGTGCTTATCTCCTGTGATGAGACAATATGCTTTGTTGTCTTTGTTCCATTCTCACTGGGCTCATTTTGTTTGTTGTCATGTTTGCTTCAGTCGTCTACGTGTCATTGCGGAACTAAGACATGGAGACTTGTTTCACTCTGCCAATATTGTATCCAGGTGTGTAATTTGTAGTCCAATGTATGCAGAGTTTCTTATCTGTGCTTTAAAATATAACTAGCAGCAGAACCAGTGCAGTTGCATGGATAAATCTGAGTTTTGTTCATCAGAGTTTAAAAATCTATGCCTACACTATAGAATATAAGTCATTAATGAACCCTTTTATGGTCCTCCAAGAGTTACCACCGATTATAATTTTGGAGGTACCAAAATCAAGGGCCATAAAAGTTTATTATTTGCTCACCTTATAATCTGGGCCTACCTACCAAAATAAGAAGTTAAGTCTTTTCATTACTCTGGTTAATGTGGGGAAAATCAGCTCCATTAAAGCAAACATGGAAGCAGCCTTTAGGTTTGAACATCAAATTTTATTATACAATACATGTGAAAGTAGGGTTTCATCAAAGTAGAGCACATTGGGGCAGTGGGAGAGATTTATGCAGGCTGGAGAGCAGGAAGACTTGTACTTCATATATTGATTTGATTTTAAGTGCTTTATTATTAAATTATTGTGCTGAAGATGTAATAGTACAGCATAGCTCCTTTTTCTGTATCTGGTTTGAGGATGCATGATTCAGCACATTTATTTCCAGTTCTATGTGCTTGCCAATCAACTACTTCGCCTTTATTTAACAGCAAATAGGGATGGACATTTGATATTTTTGTTATATTGCAGTATTGAATTTGATCGTGATGATGAACTATTTGCTACTGCTGGAGTCTCAAAACGTATTAAAGTCTTTGAATTTTCTACTGTAAGTTTGCTTTGTCAGGGCATGTCCATTCCGTAGTTCATTGTAATTGAGATTACTTAAGGTTGATTTGCATCATTACTTAGGTTGTTAATGAACCATCAGATGTGCATTGCCCGGTTGTTGAAATGGCTACCAGATCTAAACTTAGCTGCCTAAGCTGGAACAAGTACTCAAAAAATGTTATTGCAAGCAGTGACTATGAGGGTATAGTAACTGTGTGGGATGTCCAGACCCGTCAGGTATCCACTCTCTACTCTACAGTTCATTCTGCAACGATTGTATTATAATTCAAACTGAGGTATATGGTTTCTGTGTATTGTGCCATGCTAGAGTGTGATGGAATATGAAGAACATGAGAAGAGGGCATGGAGTGTTGATTTTTCTCGTACAGACCCTTCAATGCTAGTATCTGGTAGCGACGATTGCAAGGTATTTGGAAATTAATATGATTCAATTCTGTTAGCTCTTTCCCAAACTAAAATAGAAAAGCTTGGTGATTTTTTGTCAAATGTCAAGTACCAAAATCACAATTACGACCTGGGTGGGTGGATCTTTCACTTTTAGCAGACAACTCACTGCAGAAATGATAGTAGTTTCAGATGGTCACAGTGCATATTTAAACCTTAAACCCCCCCCCTCACACCCACCACCACCACGCACACATTGTCCCCTCTTAGTGTGAATGTGTTATTCAGTGTCATCGATGGATAGGTGGAACCCACTAAAATAGTGGCTTGCAAGTTTTTGTTCTACTACAATGCTTGTGCGATACTAATGGGCTAGTGCTGTGTTTGCCAGGTGAAAGTGTGGTGCACAAAACAAGAAGCAAGCGTGATCAATATCGATATGAAAGCAAATATTTGCTCGGTTAAATATAATCCTGGATCAAACTTCTACGTTGCAGTATGTTGCTTCATTTCTTAGCTTGTATTGAATAGTTATTTGTTTGCTTTTTCCAATCAAAATGTTATTTTGTTTACTTATCAGATATATTTCAGGTTGGATCTGCTGATCACCATATTCATTACTTTGACTTACGTAATCCAAGTGCGCCTGTCCATATTTTTGGTGGCCACAAGAAAGCAGTATCGTATGTGAAATTCTTATCTAACAATGAGCTTGCATCTGCATCAACAGATAGCACATTACGCTTATGGGATGTCAAGGATAATTGTCCGGTATGCTCTTTTTGATATTCTTGTCTCTTGAGCTTCTAGCATAGAAAAGTGTGGAGCTTTTTTCGTTTAGAAAGTACTCCAAACTATCCAGATAAAAGTGCCTTTATTTCTGTTATGTTCCTGTTTTTTCTCCAGAATAAGCTGTCCACTTATATAGGACTTTTTCCTTCCATAAATGTTGATAAACAATTTTGACGAATATGAACTTCAGCACTTCACATAGAATTCTCTTTCATACTTCACCATTTTTTTATAGTGCAACTGGCAGTGAATTATCTGATTTGGTTGAACATTACATGCCCAGTTTGAAATAGTGCAGCAATGAACATAAACTTTGGATGACCGTTTTGTTATAACAACATTATCTGTTTTCAGGTACGGACGTTCAGAGGGCACAAAAATGAAAAGAACTTCGTTGGGTTGTCTGTGAACAATGAGTATATTGCTTGTGGAAGTGAAACAAATGAGGTTTTTGTTTATCACAAGGTAATCGCAAGCTTCTGGCCTGGTCTTGTTCCCATGCAGCATGCATTGTATGATGTGTAATTCACCTTAATCAATCAGATGGGTTCCTAACTCCACACTGATTGCAGGCTATCTCAAAACCGGCAGCAAGCCATAGATTTGTATCCTCTGACCTGGATGATGCCGATGATGATCCTGGTTCTTATTTCATTAGTGCTGTCTGCTGGAAGAGTGATAGCCCTACCATGTTAACCGCTAACAGTCAGGGAACCATAAAAGTTCTTGTACTTGCTCCTTGATGTTATGGAAGGCGTTCAAGAGATTTACAGCCAGCTTGTATGTCTTAATGTCCAGTTGTTTCCTTTCATGCCATTATATTTCCCCAAAAGTGGGAACGGAGGCATTGCTGATCTCCGGTTAGGGCATGAAGTTTTGCAGATGGTCAGCTGACGTAGGGTTTTGAGGTATCAGAATGTGCATAATCATGTTAATGTCGTATAGGTGTAAAGCAGCCAAGTTATCGGTTACAAGTGTAACACGAGAAATACACATTAATAAAACTCCAGCCCGTTTGTACAGAGGTTGTGTTTGAACCCAGAAACTTATGTGGTTATGCCGGTTGATAATACATCTACCTGATATGAATGATCAAACTGATGCCACAATAAGCATTTGTTTCTTTTCCAGGCGTGTTTAAAGTTTCTTCTGCTTTTTTTTTTGGGGGGTGGGGGACATTCTGGCGTGTTGCTTCCAGAATTATGTTCTGTATATTTTTAACCAGGCGCTCTTACAAAGTATACACCATATATTTTTCGTATAAGTTTTGGGGCAGTAGTTTCCAAGTCTGGTGATCAGTATGGTATTTGCAATTCTCTGCCTGTATGGTATTTTATCTGTGTGTTGCATGCCACGGTTCTTTCTTGGGTACCCTTCTTTCTTCTACTACTAGACGCCGAGATAGCTACGTTAAGGCCTTAAACCCTAAGGCCTTGTTTAGTTCGTAAAAATTTTCAAGATTTTCCGTCACATCGAATCTTTGGTCGCATACATGGAGCTTTAAATATAAACAAAAATAAAAACTAATTGCACAGTTTACCTGTAATTTGTAAGATGAATCTTTTGAGTCTAGTTACTCCATGATTAGACAATGTTTGTCAAATAAAAACAAAAGTACTACAGTAGCCAAAAACCCAAATTTTTGCCAACTAAACAAGGTTGTTGGGCTGAAAAAATTTTAGGTAATGTAGTATTTTTTTAATTTGATAATTATTGTTTAACTATAGACTAACTAGCTCAAAAGATTCGTCTCGCAAATTACAGACAAACTGTGCAATTAGTTGTTGTTTTTATCTATATTTAATGCTCCATGCATGTGGTTTTGCATTTTTTGTTTGGCAAAACATGAAGTTTGCCAACTCACAAATGAAAATGGCAAAACTAAAAGAGTCCATCTTCACCCATTTTCCATAATTTTTTATTGAAAAAAATAGAATTATGGACCCGCTCGTTGCCTGTGTTTTTTTCCTCGCGCGCCGCCATCAGTTCACGCGGTTTTTGTTTTCCTTCGCCTGGTCGCCAGCAATTGCCTCTAGCCGGCCCAGTAAGTCCTCCTAGGGAGGCACGTTTAGGCTAGCTAGTAGGTAGGGCACCGATGGATTCCAGGTCGCTGGAGACTCCGCCAAGCCGGCAACTGGAGCTCCGACGGAAGATGGTGACACCACGGAGCAATGAAGATGGCGGTACCACGGAGCAATCGCGTGGGAACTCCGATGGCGGCGCGCGGGAGAAGTAGACATGCGGGAGAAAGATACGCGCGCGGGGGAGTCTCTCAGTCGCGAAAAACACCAATGCCAAGCCTCGCGGACTTTTGCATATATGTACAGTTTGATCCTCCATTTATCAAGTTACCAAATTTATCAAAGCCAATTGCTAAACTGTTTGAGAATAACTTTTTGAGCTTTTTCAAAAAATAAAAAACAAAAATGTCTAATTTAATTGCAAAACTGTTAGAGTTGTTTACTAGAATCTTGTTTTTTCTTATTTGACCAAAAGAGTGTTCTTTTGTTTATGAAAACAAAATAGTGCCAACCACTTCCTGAGATACAGCTCGGACCTGCACCCACCCACAGGTCCGACTGAACACTGAAGCATCTCAATCACCGGCTGCACTGCACGGGGGGACAGTGATTACGCCGGCTGCCGCATCGCAGCTTTTGTTCGCGCCGCCGAGTCGCAGGCCGTCCGGCGAGCAAGAGGCTCGTTGGCCCTTCAAGCGCCCAACGGCCTACCTATACGGTTTCCGGCTCTCCGCAGGGATCCAGCGAACGTCGCATGCAGTCATGCAGATGCATAGATGCACTGCACGCCCGGTCGACCGCGCCTGCCCACCCGCCCGGCACATGCCGCCGATGTGGTGGGCGACGGCAGTGGTGCCGCTGCCGCCCGCCCGCAGGCCGCGGACACGGCGCGGGACGTGCCGACGCGAGCGCCTTACGTTTATTCGTCCGCGCACGGCGAAAGAGGTCACATTTTGGGTGTCGGCTAGTCGACCCCACAGCGTTTCCACATCATTTAGACTTTGTTTGGATGTAGTCGGATTCGCATCAATCCACATGTGTTGGGATGAGTTGGAGTAGAACTTGAACTAAATTCCACCCCAATTCACTCCAACACATGTAGATTAAGGTGAATCCGACAACATCCTTACCGTGATCAGAGTCGGCCATGCATGGTAGTACTATGCGCTGTAAACTTCCATGTGGTTCAGTGGGCACGCACGGCCATAGCTGCCATGTTTTTCAGCGCTACTTGAGCAGTCTCACAACAAATCAATGTAAGCATCAGTAGCAGCCGGAAAACATAGAGCTGGAACATGATCATGGTCACGTTTCTCGTTACGAAAACAGTTTCGAGAACAATTATGCTTCTATAAGAAACTTCTAAAAGTTTCATTTCACGTTCCTTTTTCGCGAATATGGCTGCTAAAGGGCCCTAGCTAGCCTTGACAGCGTGTTCACCTCTCTCCTGCAGCTCCTGCCGTCCTGCGTTGCATTCATGCATTGCGTTGTTACGGTAGGAGCTAAGGTGAATCTAACAAACCAAAGACAACATTATACTGAGAAAGCCGATTTGGCCGTTTCAGTCTACCGTAGCAGCAGTGTCTTATCTGTTTGGACTTATCAGCCAAAACAAATTTATCAGTTATTCAACATTATTTTTCTTAAAACAATAAATCAGCCAGCACTGCAACCTTAGGTTGGCTTGAGTTACTTTACACATCTCCCCCAAATTTCAGCTCTTGCGTGCCTATAGCCATAGTAGCACGCTGTACTTTTCTTTGCTCTTTACATTAATATCTTTCAAAAAAAAAACTGCCATGAAAGTATCAATGATTCAAATGACCGAAGATTCCACTTGAAAATATCTAAACAGCACACTAAAGGTGCGCTTTATGTTCTTTCAGGGGTACAAACAGAGCGCCTATTAGTTGTTCCAAAAAGACGGAGACTCTGATACGGCATTTTCTTTTTTGGAAGTAGTAGGTTGATACGGCGCTTTCGCTGTAGTGTAGTGTGAGTTTCATCTTGATTCGTCTGGACGTGATCGTTTTTGTCGTTTTTTTATTTTCTTTTGGCCACTGAAAAGCGAGAATATTCTAAGGCTCTGTTGCCAACTTGCCATACTCCGAGAAGAAACAAGATGAGCCGTCGATTGTTGGCGTGCACTGATTCCTTTCTTGTGCGATGAATCAGTCTGATTACATGCATACGGTGTGCAGCTTGATGGCGATAGATATACGTCATGCATAGTTGCATGTACGTATGTCACAGCTTTTTTTTAACCACTGGTTCGCTTTCCAGAAGCCAAATGGTAAGTCTGATGGGGATCTTTGGCCTATTCTGAGATTCAAGTGGAATCACTTGCATCTCAACAGAGGTGTGCATGTGATGTATCCAGACTTCCAGAGTCCAAAACAAAAGATATCCTCCGAGGGTGCAGTAGTTTTCTTTTAACACCATCTCTCATGAATTAAGATGCATGCATGTGCTTGTGCTGTGCATGCTCTCCCCGGTGCATGCACTGTGAGCATCAAGTGCAAAACAGCTGTAACATGTAACAATACTTCTTCTTTTGAAAGGAACATGCAATACGCAGTCCTCGTTAGGACTGAACATTGTTTGGGATGTGAACATCTGAGCGTGGCTTTTGCCCGGTTAAAAAGGGACATTTGAGGCCTTCATTTTCTACGGAGGAGCAAGAAGAATCGACAGATATCAGGACGATCGAATCGTATGGGTGGCTAGTATCGAAAGTAGTCCTCCACACAAAAAAAAAAGTGCATCTAGGAGTGGATGACCAGGACTCAGAGATGCAGTCCGCGCCGGCCAAGTCATGCTGGGGGAAGAGAAAATGCCACTTTCCTTTACGTCCAGTCTTGCTGCTCGATTTCATCTTCTTGATTCCCGCTGAAAGAATGAAAATGTAGCATATTTGCACCGCAAGTTTTCACGTTTGCACTACTAAGAATCATCAGATACGCGCATAAACCGTGAAGCATGCAGGTGGCTGCTCGAGTCTTGTAGAGCCTAAATTCCAAGTCATGGCAAGGGCCCAAACTGTGGGGGTGTGGCCTTCCCCTCCCCGAAAGCAAAGCAAAGCAAGCGAAGCCTGACGCCACGGCGTTCACAGGCCGGACGAGAGTCCATGGCAGTGTGTCACCACGTTTCAGAGTTCTGGCGGAGGTGGACCGGAGGTGCTGGTTGGCGCAAAGCACCAAAAGCCATAAAAGAGACAGGGCGATCGATCGATCCATCTCAAGATGGCACAGCAGGCGAGGGCGCAGCGGTTCAGTCGCCAACCAGGGGAGGCTGAGCTGAGCTCCAGAAAGCTCACAGCACACACAGACACAGGCGCCGGCCACTGCCCACTGCCCACTGCCCACTGCTGGGCACGCGCGATAGCCGCTACGTGCTCCTGCACCTGCCTCTGCCTTCGCGGCTCCGGCCTCCGGCCAGCGTTGGCCCTTGGAGGCGGCGGGAGGCAAGGCGGCCTTGAGATCCTGAGAAGCTGCGTACTGCACCTACTGCTCTAGTCTAGTCGTCCTCAGACCTCGCATCGCCCGGTCTCCGGCAGCTGTTGCCAAACCGGGGAAGCGAAGCATCCTCCTGGCGTCTCACCGGTTACTTGGCCATTGGAAAACGCCATGCGCCACGCGCCCTTGTTAATTGGACTAGTAGTACAGCGATTACCACAGCTGCCGCCTGCCTCTGTGTGCCTAGCAGGCCAATCATTTAGTCTGAGACTTTCTGCATTTTCCTCCCTTTCGAAGTGGGCGGGGGAGCAGTAGTATACTAGTATCTTATGGTTGGTCATGAGCTACTCTTGCATCACGGATGGTATAACATAGTCTTGCTGCTGGGTTATTAATGTAAGTATAATAAGTAACCAAAGATCTGCTTATATGTTTTTGTACTAACTAGTGAGGTGAGGGGATTGTGGACCTGTCATTGAAATTTTATTCATTTTTTGGTCTGAATTGAGAGCTGGGAATGGACTCGGACTCTAGTTAGTTCTGACTTTGTGATATGACTTTTTTTTACATTGCTTACAGTACAGAGAAAACAAAGCAAGTAAAACTTGCTCTTACGGTTACTAAAAGGAGACGGTGCAGTGTCTGCTACGACGTTTGAGCCAGCTAACCCAGCTAGTAGAGGCCATTTGGGACGCAATCCCCATATAATAGCAAGGGGCTGATTACACCACTTCTCTAGATATTTATGTTTCAAAATCCAAGAAACCTAATCGGGGCTATACAAGATAATTTTAGGGTTGCCGTACATACAAATGAAACTTACAACAAAATCAAAATAACTTAAATTTTCAGTCAGAGGTAGAACTATTTTTTGAACAATAGTTTGCTATGTACTGTATAGAGAGTACAAACCGCCTAGACTACCCTTGTAGGACGATCTAAATACACGTGCATGTATGAGTTGTATGTCTGTAGATAACAAGTATCCGTGTGTCACCTGAGCTAGATGTCAAAAAACAGAGCAACGAGAAATGGCACTTGACTTGGCTATGAACTCCAACATAGCCAATGGTGGCCGACCGGTTGATTCATGATTCGCCGTTCGACGTAAGCCCCCACAGCCCCACCATGGATTTAGCGAATGCTCCAGATCTGCATAAACTAGTCGATAAACCGAAAGGAAGCAGGAAAGAAGCAACGGGAGCTAGCTAGCTAGCTAGCGTGTACACTCCCAGGCGCCGAGCGGTGGGGCTCATACACGGTGTCCACTGTCCAGGAGCTCTCCCCAGGATTTCACCCGGGAAGGTCATCTCTCAGGCGAGCATCATTCAGGGATGGTTGCAGCTGCCGCACTCGATCGAACGCATGCCATCCGTCTCCACTTTCTTGTCGTGCCGTGCGCTGTGCACCTAAAGGTGAAGCAGGGGTCGGTGACTTAGGGCTGTTGAGTTGGGCATTGTTTAGTTCACCCTGAAAACCAAAAAGTTTTCAAGATTCTCCGTCACATCGAATCTTGTGGCACATGCACGAAACATTAAATATAGACGAAAGCAAAAAGTAATTACACAGTTTAGCTGTAACTCACGAGACGAATCGTTTGATACTAGTTAGTCCATGATTGGATAATATTTGTCACAAAAACGAAAGTGCTACGGTACCGAAAACTTTTCACTTTTCGGAACTAAACAAGACCTCGGTGAAAAATTTTACAAAGTGCTATTGTAGTATTTTTGTTTGTATTTAATAATTATTGTCCAATCATATACTACTTAGGCAGCTAGGTTCAAAAGATTCGTTTTGCAAATTCGAGAGAACTATATAATTAGTTTTTTATCTATATTTAATGCTTCATGCATGTGTTCACAAAATTCGATATGGCAAAAAATCTAAAAAACTTTGCAAAATATTTCAGAAAAAGCCTTGTTTAGTTCCATTTTTTTTTGGCAAAACGAGCACTGTAGCACTTTCGTTTGTATTTGACAAATATTGTTCAATCATGGACTAACTAGACTCAAGATTCGTCTTTCAAATTATAGACAAACTATGTAATTAATTAATATTTTTATCTATGTTTAATGCTCTATGCACATGATTCGATGTGACGAGAAATGTAAAAAATTTTGCAAAAGTTTTTGGGAACTAAACAAGGCCAAAGGCTCTTGGTGTCAAGAAACACTTCGATTTGCATTCGCATCAAAAGTAGTCTGTCGTAGTGACCCTTCAGCACAGCACGGTCACGGCATTTACCGAAGGGTTGCACATCTGTGACGTGTCCAATTTAAGACTATTTTTTTTTGTTTCAGGTAGTCCAGCTAGCTCTATGCGATCGCGACTTCAAATTAGCGTTCGCTATCAGCTCGGGAAAGCTAAACTATCGCGCAGGGATGTACCACAGCCAGTCGACCATGCAAGTGACGCCGCCGTTTCGAGTATGGAAAAGAAACACCCGAAAATCCAGGCCTTGTTTAGTTTCCGAAAAAATTTCGTAATACTATAGCACTTTCGTTTGTTTGTGATAATTATTATCTAACTATGACTAACTAGGCATAAAAGATTTGTCTCGTAAATTTTGACCAAACTGTGCAATTAGTTTTTTTTAATTTATATTTAATACTCTATGTATGCGTTTAAAGATTTGATATGACGTAGAATCTTTAAAAAATTTAGATTTTTGGTGGAAGTAAAAAGGCTCCAGTACAACACCAGCCGAACGCACCATGTTTCCTGTTTCCAGCGGCCCCGCCCCGCCCCACCCCCCACCACAGCCCCTGCGCGTGTGGTGACGCCAACACTCCCTCTCGTGATTTTTGTATTCATGTGCCGCCCACTGTGTGCATGCACATTGCAGGTCCACCGTGCTATATACATCAGGGGGAGGTCCCATGCAGTAGTGAAACACAACAAAAAAAAGTGTGCTCCTACTACTCGTTTCGCCGTGCTCTGTCGTCCGTCTCGTCCCTATATAAACCCCGCAACCACCTCCTCAGCTTCCAAGACCAGATGCCACTCTGATCTTCCAATTAACCTCGAGCTCTGGTTATACTACTAACAATCAGTAACAACCGTCCCCGCAACTCGTGCCGGTTCGAGTACACCCGCGACGACAATGGCGGCCTCTGTTGATCGTCACCTGGCTCCCCACCCATGGCCAGGCAATGCGCCTCCCAAGAGCTTCGACATGTTCCGCTCCGGCGGCCCAGGCGGCGGAGGCAAGCGCCGCGCCGGCTCCGACTCCGACTCCGAGGACGAAGACACCATCCCCCCGGACTGGCGGTCGCTGTACCTCCCGCGCCTCGAGGTGGAGCCGCCCGTCCACGACCCGCGCGACGAGGCCACCTCGGACGCGTGGGTGCGTCGCCACCCGGCGCTGGTCCGGCTCACGGGCAAGCACCCTTTCAACTCGGAGCCTCCGGTGCCCCGGCTGATGGCGCACGGGTTCATCACCCCGGCGCCGCTCCACTACGTGCGCAACCACGGGCCCGTTCCCAGGGCGGACTGGTCGACCTGGACCGTGGAGGTGACGGGGCTCGTGAGGCGCCCCGCTAGGCTCACCATGGAGCAGCTGGTGACGGAGTTCGAGGCCGTGGAGCTCCCCGTGACGCTGGTGTGCGCGGGCAACCGGCGCAAGGAGCAGAACATGGTGCGCCAGACCGTCGGCTTCAACTGGGGCCCCGGGGCCATCTCCACGTCCGTGTGGCGCGGCGCGCGGCTCCGCGACGTGCTCCGCCGGTGCGGCGTCATGGGCGCCGCGGACGGCGCCGCCAACGTGTGCTTCGAGGGCGCCGAGGACCTCCCGGGAGGCGGCGGCTCCAAGTACGGCACCAGCCTGCGGCGCGGGGTGGCCATGGACCCCGCGCGCGACGTCATCCTCGCCTACATGCAGAACGGGGAGCCGCTGGCGCCTGACCACGGCTTCCCCGTGCGCGTCATCGTGCCGGGCTTCATCGGCGGCCGCATGGTCAAGTGGCTCAAGCGGATCGTCGTCGCGTCCAGCGAGTCCGAGAGCTACTACCACTACCGGGACAACCGGGTGCTGCCGTCCCATGTCGACGCCGAGCTCGCCAATGCCGAAGGTATGGTATCTGCCTGCCTCGTTCATCCATCGATCGGTCACTTTGTTTGTTCTGGTCACCGACGTGCGCAACGCTAATAAACTTGTTTTTTTTTTGGTGGGGGATGGTTTTTGTGCAGCGTGGTGGTACAAGCCGGAGTACATGATAAACGAGCTGAACATCAACTCGGTGATCACCACGCCGGGACACGACGAGGTGCTGCCCATCAACGCCCTGACGACGCAGCGGCCGTATACGATCAAGGGATATGCATACTCCGGTGAGTCAGCATTTCATCATCCCATCCTGCATCACCCGTGCCGCCGCCTCATGGGAATCTTTAGGAGGAGGAATCTGAATTTAGTTTGAGCTCGGGCTCTCTCCATGTAAAAGCCCAGTCAAGAAACAACGTTTTGGGCTTCTGTTGGGCCTTTTTTTTTTAAAAAAACTCGTTTCCTTACCTTTCCGCGTGGTGATGACTCTGTTGGCAGGTGGCGGCCGGAAAGTTACACGGGTTGAGGTGACCCTGGACGGCGGCGAGACGTGGCAGGTGTGCTCGCTCGACCACCCGGAGCGCCCAACCAAGTACGGCAAGTACTGGTGCTGGTGCTTCTGGTCCGTCGACGTCGAGGTGCTCGACGTGCTCGGGGCCAAGGAAATCGCCGTCCGCGCCTGGGACGAGGCCATGAACACCCAGCCGGAGAAGCTCATCTGGAACCTCATGGTGAGTTACCGCGGCGCTTCATTGTGGCGTCGTTTTCCGATGCTTGCCCTCCACTCCACAGCTGCGTTAGCTTAAATGCACGCACACCTGCAGGGCATGATGAACAACTGCTGGTTCCGGGTGAAGATCAACGCGTGCCGGCCGCACAAGGGCGAGATCGGCATGGTGTTCGAGCACCCGGCACAGCCGGGCAACCAGCCGGGCGGCTGGATGGCGCGGCAGAAGCACCTCGAGACGTCGGAGAGCGCGCAGGGCACGCTGAAGAAGAGCACGTCCACACCCTTCATGAACACGGCCACCACGCAGTACACCATGTCCGAGGTGCGCCGCCACACGTCCCCGGACTCCGCCTGGATCATCGTGCACGGCCACATCTACGACTGCACGGGATTCCTCAAGGACCACCCCGGCGGCGCCGACAGCATCCTCATCAACGCCGGCACTGACTGCACCGAGGAGTTCGACGCCATCCACTCGGACAAGGCCCGCGGCCTCCTTGATTTGTACCGCGTCGGCGAGCTCGTCGTCACCGGCAGCGACTACTCCCCACAGAACAGCCACGCCGACCTCAGGGCCATCGACGAGGCCCCTGCTGCAGCCGCGCCGGCGGCGCAGTCGGTGTCGACCGTCGCGCTCTCCAACCCGCGGGAGAAGGTCAGGTGCCGGCTCGTTGACAAGAAGAGCCTGTCCTACAACGTGCGCCTCTTCCGGTTCGCGCTGCCGTCGCCGGACCAGAAGCTCGGCCTTCCCGTCGGCAGGCATGTGTACGTGTGCGCGTCGATAGACGGCAAGCTCTGCATGCGCGCGTACACGCCCACGAGCCCCGTCGACGAGGTCGGCCACATCGAGCTCCTGATCAAGATATACTTCAAGGACGAGGACCCCAAATACCCCAACGGCGGGCTCATGTCGCAGTACCTGGACTCCCTGCCGCTCGGCGCGACCATTGACATCAAGGGCCCTATTGGGCACATCGAGTACGCCGGCCGCGGCGGCTTCGTGGTGAACGGCGAGCGCCGGTTCGCGCGCAGGCTCGCCATGATCGCCGGCGGGACGGGCATCACGCCGGTGTACCAGGTGATCCAGGCTGTGCTGAGGGACCAGCCCGACGACGACACGGAGATGCACCTCGTGTATGCGAACCGGACGGAGGACGACATGCTCCTGCGGGAGGAGATCGACCGCTGGGCCGCCGCGCACCCGGCGCGGCTCAAGGTGTGGTACGTGGTGAGCAAGGTGGCGCGACCGGAGGACGGGTGGGCGTACGGCGTGGGGAGAGTGGACGAGCAGGTCTTGAGGGAGCACCTGCCTCTTGGAGACAGCGAGACGCTTGCGCTCGTGTGCGGGCCGCCGGCGATGATCGAGTGCACGGTGCGCCCGGGCCTGGAGAAGATGGGGTACGACCTCGACAAGGCTTGCCTTGTCTTCTGATCGAGCTGAAGCCTGGCAGCTAACAACAACGGATGTCGTGCAAGATGAAACTGTACATAGAAATACTGCGTCTTGAACCCTAGTAGCGTGTCAGATCTAGCTATAACACTCTACCGAGTTCTTGTAATAATAGCGAGTTAAAGTAGTTTGTAACTGGCCATGTCCTAAAGCGCAATAAAAACTCGAAGGCCATTGCAATTGCTTGGTGAGATTCGCTCTCCTACAGGCTCACCAACATGGACGGCGGTGTGCGACCACCACTGGGATGTGTGATGTATGGTGACGAAAAATACTTCAACAAGTCACATTAGAAAAAACAAACCTTCTTCAAAAAACTTTGTTATAGATTTATTCAAGTTTATGCTTGTTAAATCTTAATAAATCTATAACTAAGTTATACATGATCTAATGAGCATGAAATTTTACTATAGTTTAAACATATAATAATTAGCACAACATAAAAAATTCACCACAATTGGACTATACAACATATACCTATGAATTATTCGAATTAATTATAGAAAAACATAAATCTAAAGCTATAACAAAAAACTTTGTACTAAAGCATATCATATTATATGTTAACTGTGTAGATCTACTTAGCTGAAGTCCAACAAAATCATATTTACTATTTTATGAATTTTATGTGATTTACTATAATTTTACAAATATTCAACGGAAATAAATAAAAATGAAAAAGACAAAACTGCCTTCAAAACCACTCATAACCATGTCAGAGACGTAATATGCATGATTTTAAAAGTTAAGAGATGTATTTTATCTGGTTTTGAAGTTCAGAAATTAAAAGTAGACTTTCGCGAAAATTGAAGGACGACTTCTTCCAACCTATAAGCTTGATCTCAATTCATGCAAGGGCCCATTAAATCATCAAAAGAGCCCAGCGAGAAAGCCCAATTCTCAGTCTTGCAGGCAGCAGGCGCCTCCTACTCCAATCGAAAACTGATGGAAGTCCGCACACTCCCAACGGCCACTTCCAGTCCCAGCCGCTCGCAGCTCCGAAATACTCCACCGAGGTCCAAAAGCCAAAATACGACCGCAAATTTTCCCGCCAATCCCGACCCCGAGATCCCATCCGACCGCAAATTTTCCCCAATTTGGCTTGTCCGCTCATCCACTCTCGTCCCCGTGTTCCCTACGCCGGCCTCCACTCTCGTCGCTGCCCTCTCGTCCCCGTCCTCCTACGCCGGCAATGGAGGCCGCCGCCGCCGACCTCGTCGCTGCCCTCTCTTCCCCGTCCTCCTACGCCGGCCTCCACTCTCGCTTCGCCGCCTACCTACAGCCTTTCACCTCCTACCTGACCAGCTCAAACCCTAACCCCAAGCCACCGCAGAAGAGGGCGACGAAGCTGACCAAGCAGCCGCCGCCTCCCGACGCGGCCACCCTCCGCCCCCTCGCGAAGCGATTCCTCCCGTTTCTCGTCCGCGCGCTCCACCTCCTCCCGCCGCTCGTCCGTGCGAGTCCTGGCTCGGGCGACAAGGGCGGTGAGGCCGCCGACGAACTGTTTGAGATCTACGGCCTTCTCTTGGACTGCCTAGAGGCCATATCACCCTGCCTCGCTGGGAAGCCCTACTCCGTGTTGCTCCAGCGCGGCTCCTTCGTCCGTTGCCTCGAGTCGCGCGGCCACCTCGCACGCGCCAATGCGGAGGCTGCCGCTACCCTCGACGCCCTCCGCTCCGCGCTCTCTCCACCCACCACGAGCACCAAGTCGCGACGTGCTGCTGCAAGCGTTGATTCGGTCCTCCTTCCGGACCCTGGCAGCGCTGGGGAGGCTGGCACGGATCCTGAAGTCGCCGTACTCGCGGTCGAGCTCACTTCCTGCCTTGCCAATTGTTGCAGCAAGGGCAAGGTGAAGGAACCTGCCCCTTACGACCGACTTCTCAGCCTTTTCAAGCAGCTAAAACCATGGCTTCGGTGAGATTACCAATTTTGTTTTAGGGTTCATCAAATAAGAGAGATACTGAGTGGGCTTATCAGGATTTTATGTTTGTATGCAGCATTCTTACTAATGAAGCCAGGAGGAAGTATCTCCCGCTGCTTGTGAATGGCATGAGCCGGTGCACCTTTTTTCTGGTATCAGAGTCTTCATTTTTCAGTAGTGATCTAGTTCATGGATTCTGTCGGCACACAGTGCAAGATTGTGTGAAAGAGGGCATGATCGAGCATTTGCCAGCAGTATGTGTCATTATGAAATTGATTGCCTTATCGATGTTCTGCAAATTGGAGCCTTAGATTGTTCGGTAAATTTTGATACTGTTTTTCCCTGAATGCAGATTGCTCGCAAGATTTGCTCTTCTGTAGATCTGAGTTGGGAAGGGAGCACACAGTTTTTACTCCATGTGCTAGAAACTGTCATTGATTCTGTTGTACATGTAAAGGTAACCTGCTTCTACTCATGCTACTGGAAGTCTGTTGTGATTTCTCTACTTGACACCTTTCAATTGTTATGAGTAGCACTATTATTGATTACAGGGTCTCTAGGGCTGAATAAATACACGTAAAGGTCTACACAAATATACAAAAACCTCCTCCTGATACAACTAGCAAATACTAGACATGAAGATATAATCGTTCATTAATTGAGATTTGAGAGTCATATAGATCGGCTTTTGCACATGCGGGACAAATGGTATTTTATTTCTTTTTTTGCTCATAGCATTAACGAATTTTGTGTAGGGTATGTTATGTATTCGTATGGACACTTAAAACATCTACAAATGCACCCAGTGAAAAATGTTGAATTTCACCAAACTTCAGAAGTATGTTACATCATGGGATCATGCTAAATTTAACAGTTACAGTGATTAATGGCAACCACCAAAAGGACATGCATTGAATTGCCAAACTTTAAAACAAAAATGATACATTGCTTGTGCTAAACTAGATGTGCAGGTCATTAGTTTCAAAATTTTGAATATAAGTACGGTTCTCTAGTTTTGGAGATGTGTGAGTGGAGAGATCTGCAGATGATGTGGAGTGTGGAATGCTCTGAAATTTTAGGTGAGCTTCTGCATAGATTCAACTTGTAAACAATCTTAAGGAGCCCTGTTTTTCACCATCTTGTATACATTGGATTAGACTCCTCTGGATAGTTGTAGGATTACTTTGTTCCAACTATACCATATTGTAGCACCACAATCTTATTGTTAGCATTCAGTACTTAATCGGTTGTTTTTTGTAGTGTTGAGACTTAATTTGGCCTTCATGTACTTAGGGGTCTTGTTTAAGTAATCTTGATTTCTTTCTTTGTCTTGTTATATTTATGATTCCGAATTTCTGATGAGATAGGTCGGTGTAGATTTCTGATGTGCGTATGCATCCCATTTATTAGTTGTATTGAGCTCACCATCTACTTAATGTTCTCTGCTCTTGATCCTATCACACTAATAGGTTCATCAAGATATAAATAATGGCTAATGGGTCTTTTATCATCAAGAGATTATTACCTGTTTTAAGTAATATAAACCATTTTCAGGATGATTTACCGAAATCTGTGAATGATCTTCTGGTATTTGTCTCGTATTTTTGTTGGTTCATTCTTTCTGCCAAACGGGATTTATCTGCTGGCGCATCAGAAGTACTTTATAAACAAGCTGGTTATTTCTCTGAGGTACATTGCTATATTATCTTTTAAGTACTGAATTCCCATTAAGCATACCATGTTGGTGCACATTTGTTTTGATTTGTGTAAATTCATGTGATGTATAGGTTTACTCTCCTACTGCCTCAATGCTTCTTCTTTATGCGATTGGGTTATACTTGAGTGCCCAGCAAGCAGAAAATGAAATACCATTCTATTTATCTGTGGGTATTCCCAAGGATAAAAAATATCTACAAGCTTTAGAGAAAGCTCTTGGCACATTAGCACGATGGCCACATGATAATACATCTTTGGTCACATACTTGGACTCTTTGGAGTTTATTAGCAAGGTATTATTACAGCAAGTGGATACACTTTGGAAGAACTTCTCTGAAGGAAAACCAACCCATTATTCTGGTAACATGAACTATGTCTTGACAGCATTGCATCAGTTCGCTGATTCCAGCTTCACGTCTTTTAGGTAGGTCCATAAGGTACTGACACTGTAATTAGTGAAATGCGAGAACCTTTATTGATGCATGCTTACTGTAGAGATTATGGCTTATGAACAGACAATGATTCTTGAGTTCACAAGGTGTTTTGTCATTTGTGCTGTAACAGCTATACACAAATGTCTCAAGGAGACAACGAGAGACGGCATGGGACCTTACTGAAAGTCCTTGTATCCGCCATTAAATTTTCCTTTGTTACCAAGAAAGATGTCCAGGTATTCTAGTGTGTTTCCTGTGTTTATGTTAGACTGCTACATTGCCATTGCGCCTAGTGCAATTACAAAATCCCTGGTTATATCATGCTGTTAATATTTATGTCGAGAATTATTATTTTGTTATGATATAGTGATCAGTAAATCTGCTTGGTTATATACAGTTGCTAGTTGTTGAAAATGACTGTTGAGTTGCTTACTGTTACTAGCTCTGTATCACCATCCTTATTGTCCATTAACATCTTTTGCTTGCATAGTCCAGAAGAGCTTGGGTTTCATTGTCCGTGCCATTTCAAGTAAATCGCTAGCGCCAGAGGAGCTCAAATTCTTGATACCTTCGCTTAGCAACATTGGAGTGACACTTCATAATACTGGACACGTTAAAGAGGTATTCCTTCTAAGTTTCCTTTTTTTGGGGGGGGGGGGGGGGGGGGGGTGGGCCGTCACCCACTCTGGATAAGCACAAAATAGATTATTTTTTTCTTCGCGCGAGACC
>Ga0182004_10000072_pt1 | contig 38487 bp, 23 predicted proteins | sample Sormic07211540_1_FD_120479 | JGI IMG/M metagenome (GOLD analysis project Ga0182004, IMG submission 120479) | Endophyte microbial communities from Sorghum bicolor roots, Mead, Nebraska, USA - 072115-40_1 MetaG | ecosystem: Host-associated > Plants > Roots > Unclassified | place: USA: Nebraska...
ACATGCATGGAACATTAAATGTAGATAAAAAAATAAACTAATTACACAGTTTGGTTGAAAATCGCGAGACGAATCTTTTAAGCCTAGTTACTCCATGATTAGCCTTAAGTGCTACAGTAACCCCACATGTGCTAATGATAGATTAATTATACTTAATAGATTTGTCTTGCAGTTTCCTGACGAGCTATGTAATTTATTTTTTATTAGTTTCTAAAAACCCTTCCCGACATTCTTCCGACACATCTGATGTGACACCTAAAAAATTTTTATTCTCAATCTAAACAGGGCCTACACAAAATTTCGATAAGATAACGACGTTTATTGTTTTTCTTTTTGCGAACGATATATCCTGCTAGCAGATGATCCTCTTATCATCTAGCAGACATTTATTGACTTTAGGAGACAACTATAAAACTTTTGGACAAAGTTCTAGACAAACCATCAGTATGACATTGACGTTTTTGATCTGATTATTTTTTCTCTTTTTTTCCCCTACGCACTTGGCGTCTTGGCGGCTAAGCATACTCAGCTGCTCTCACCTGCTCCTCTTTCAGGCCCGAATCTGGTTCGAAATGTGACATTGTGGATCACAGAGACCGCAAACACCTCAGCAGGCCTTGTTTTTAGTTCCTCCCAAGTGTACTCTTAATTACATCAGATATTGGATATATGCATAAAGTATTAAATATAGATTAAAGAATAATTAACTGCACATGTTGCGATTATTTTGTAAGATAAATCTTTTAAGTCTAGTTAGTCTATAATTTAATAATATAATGCTACAGTATATATGTAGTAATGACAGATTAATTAGCTTAATAAATTTATCTCAAAAAATACTGAGAATTTCTGTAATTTGTTTTTATTACTATCTAAACACTCGATATGACACCCTAAAACTTTATATGCTTGATTAAAACACAAGGCCTTACTACACGTGGTAGTGAATTTGGGTTATTCAAAATTCATTTGATATTTGTTTCTCTCACGGTTCTTTGAGTTCGTCTCAAATATATTCAATATCCACATCCTTATATGATCCAATGAGGTCAAATATATTTGGGCCTTATTTAGTTGATGAAAATTTTTAGATTTGGCTACTGTAGCGTTTTTGTTTATATTTCATAATTATTGTTCAACTATGAACTAACTAGGCTCAAAAGATTTATCTCGCAAATTACAGCTAAACTGTATAATTAGTTTTAATATTTTATTTTTATTTAATGCTCTATGTATATGTCTACAAATTTAATATAACAGAAAATCTTAAAAAATTTTGGAATTTTGAGGTGAACTAAACAAGGCCTTGGGAGCAACCCAAAAATTGAAGTCCAGTGTCAACTTGATGTCTCTGGACTTGAGAGAGGGGTCTCCAACTTAACATCTGGTTTAGGTTTTTGAATATTCTGGTTGTGACTCGTAGTAATCGTGGGTGGTCGGCGGCTCCCGGCTGGGCCATTTTTTTTTTTTTTTTGGTTGCCTGTGTTGTTGTACTGATCTGTGCGGTGGCCCACTCGGACATGGTTGCGGGGGCACGAAATCTTGAATTTCAGAAGAAGAGCGCCGCGCAATACAGAATTTCTAATTTTAAATAAATATACAAATACATGAACTACGACTTTTTAACGTAGTGCCCCGCGGCCTAGCAGGAAACGGCTATAAAAACGAAGGCCGAACTGCTAGATTGTTTCATCGCCAGCCACGATCAAGGCTTAGGCTTAAGTTTCTGCTTTGCAGCCCAGATCGAGAAGAAACCTTTCCTACTCGTCGTAGTCGATTATATTATTCCGGCGACCACCGCATGGACGACCGGCGCTATTCCGGGCTAACCAAGGTAGGCTTCGGTGTCATGGCGTGCAGCTCAGCGCTCGCCGTCTGCAAATCCTGGGGAGGCGCCAGCTCCGTCGCGTTCGTGCTCGTCGCCGACGCGGCACTCGTCCTCCTCTTCGCCTGCCTCCGTGAGCTCGACCGCCGCTGCCGTGCTGATGGCGGTGCCGCCGCCGCAGCAGGCAGCGGCAGCGTCAAGGCCGCGGTGTGGGCGCTCACCACGCTGCTCACGGCGATGTTCGCCTACGCCTCGAGGGTGGCGCCGCTGCTGCCGCTGGTCGTCGGCGCCATCATCTTCCTCTGCCTCAGCGAGTCCGAGTGGGCCCAGATCGGCTTGGGAGGAAACTATGCTGCTGAGCTGCTCAAGATGGGCTTCGGCGTCGTGGCGTGCGACTCCGCCCTCGCCCACCACCACGCCCGCGGCGAGGGCGACGCGGGCTCCCTGGCGTTCGTCTTCTTCGCATACGTGGGTTTCCTGACGCTCACCTGGCTCTTCCTCCGTCGCTTCGACGGCCGCGCCCGCGGGGCCGAGCAGTGAGGCAATGGCACGACCAAATGAATAAATGCCGCGGCCTGGGCGCTCACCGCGCTCTGCTCACCGGGATGTTCACGTCCAGGGTGGCTCCGGTCATGCCGCCGCCAGTGGACGCTCCGGTCTGGGGCATGGCCGTGGCCACGGCCGCCGGTGGGCTGCGGGCGTTGTTCTGAGACTAGCTAGCTAATCCATAGGTTGAAATGGTGCGTGATCTGTATTTGCCTGTCGTCGCTTTGTATGATTGTATTTGTACTTGTACAATCGATTTGCTGTGAGGTACAGTACAGAATGGTATTCCTTGCTGGGTCACCTCTGTTTCTTCTTCTGGAACTGGATTCCACATCATCACATTCCTTGCATGCCAACGAAGTGTTCATCAAAACGGAATCTGTTTGCAGCTGCGACCAGATGACAAACACCGCTACTTTATTCGATTTTAATCACTCACGCAGAAATGACGATTACTGGGCACAACAGTCTGTCAAATATCATGTGCAAAGCAAGATTAGCAGTGTGTTGAAGCTGAAATCATATTTGAATATGAACTGTGCAAAAGTATGAGACTGTCCACATTTCATCACTTCATACATTAATATGACTCTTGAAACCATATTGGCTATATAAATGCCTACTATCATATTAAGAATTCTCTTCAAAACTCAACTATTTCAGCATCATATTCTAAGATTGATGGTTTCTGCGGCTAATGTTTACTTGTTGTGAAAGAAAAACATCATATCATGGCTAATAAGTTATGCAGATAAGTTTAAGCGACCAGGACAAACTCCACTGGATTTCACTACTAATTGGCTCTAAAATGGCGCGTCACACCCAAGGTTTTCTAGTCGGTTACTATTGGGAATCGAGAATCGAACAGCATCGTAGGTACCGTCTGTATCGGATTGTTAAAATCTACGAAATAAAATCTAGGACACTGATTTCAGGAACACATCCTACATACTCTGTGGATACTGAATTGCTTTGATAAGGCCTTGTTTAGTTCGCAAAAATTTTTCAAGATTTCCCGTCACATCGAATCTTTGGTCGCATGCATGAAGCATTAAATATAGACAAAAATAAAAACTAATTACACAGTTTACCTGTAATTTGTGAGATGAATCTTTTGAGCCTAGTTACTCTGTGATTGGGCAATGTTTTTGTCAAATAAAAACGAAATGCTATAGTAGCCAAAAACTAAAATTTTTAGGAACTAAGGCCTTGTTTACTTTCAAAATTTTTTGCAAAACGTGAATAGTAGTATTTTCGTTTGTATTTGATAAATATTGTCTAATTATAGACTAACTAGGTTCACAAGATTCGTCTCGTCAATTCTGACCAAACTGTATAATTAGTTTTTATTTTCATCTATATTTAATACTCCATGCATACGTCTAAAGATTCGATGTGACAGAGAATTTGAAAAGTTTTGCAAAATTTTTGGGAACTAAACAAGGCCTAAACAAGGCCTAAGTGAAGGTGGACCCATGTGCGTGGCTACAATATTACCTGGGCTACCCGGACGCATTATTGTTTTGATCTAGGACATGCAATTTGAGTAGTTAACTATGCCGGTCGGCTTACCGTTACCGACATGGTCCGCACGCATCTAGTTTGCTCTGTCGCCGTCGCTGGGCGGTGTGGTCGATGCCGCGTCGGGTGGCACGTGCCACAGCACCGAAATTCTTGGAAGCCTCCGCGGCTCCGCCGATGATTTCCCGCGCCAGCATCCGAGTCTTCCGTGCGACGATTCCCGCGTGATGGATGCTGCACACGGACGGGAGCGTGGATGCTGCGTGCGTGGACAGCCCATGCTGAGGCCGGCCCACAACCATGTTTTTTCGTTCGTAGGCTGGATCGTTGTTTTGTTGATATTTCATTTTTTTTAAAATTTTCTGTTCTTGTTTCATTTCTTTTTCTTTTTCCATTTATTACTTTTCGATTTCTTTTCTTGTTTCGTTTCTTCTTGTTTTTTTTATTTTTTTATTACCGTGGCCAGCCATCATCGTTCCTTCTTTTGTCCTTTCATATTATATTCTTTTTTTCTTTTTCTTTTTCACATAGTTTTTTTTTCTCTTTTTTAGTTTTCTTTTTTCTCTTTTATTTATTTACTTTTTGTTCCTTTTCTAATTTATGTTTTTATTTGATTCATGTTTTTATTTTTTTACCTTTCTTTAGTTATTTCCTTTTTTCCTTTTCTTTTTTTTGTCTTTTTCCTTTTTTCTTTTCATGCACCATTTATTTTTTTTTCTAATTTCTTTTTCTGTTTTATGTGTTTATTATTATTTTAATTTTTTATATTACCTTTATTTTATTTATTTTTCTTTTATTATCTTTTTATGATGATCTATGTTGTTTTTGATGATATCATGTAGATGTTCTATATTTTTTTTTGTGATGTTGACGTGTTATATATGTGATGTTTTTTTAAATTTTCACGTGATGTATATGTGATGTTCTATGATGTGTCTTGTGATGTTTGTGTAGTATACATGTGATGTTCACGTAATATACAATGATGTTCTAGATGTATTCTGTGATGTTCATATAGTATATATGTGATGTTTTATGATTTTTTTTGTGATGTTCACTTAATATACATGTGATGTTTTATTATATATTTAGTGATGTTTACGTACTATATATGTGATGTTTTATAATATATTTTAAGTGATGTTTTATGGTGTATTTAGTAATATTCACTTAGTACACATGTGGTGTTCTATAATATATTTAGTAATGCTCATGTAATATATATGCGATGTTCTGTAATATATTCAATGATGTTTCTATGGTGTATTTAGGAATGTTCACTTAGTACATATCTGATGTTTTCTAATATATTTTAGAATGGTTGAAAAGTATTCGTGTGATGTTCTTTTAATTTTTTTTCTATTACGTGTTTTTATTTGTTGTTATGCTTTGCTCTAGATTCTTTATTTATATTATGTATTTATTTTTACGTATATTATAATATCAATTTGATGAGTCTAAAAACTAGAATATGATTCTTCTAAATAGATAATATTTTTTCTTATGAACACAAAACATTGTTCTATAAGCCAAGAACATCGTCCCTGCTAAATAAAAGAAAATGTTCTATTTTTATGAAATTAATGTTTGTTAATAAAATTTTATCTAAATATATTTATCTGGAATCTTGTTTTGAAGTATTTATTATAAAAAATATATAATGGTACAATTAGAATTTAATTTAGATATCGGTTTAGCAGTTATATTTTTTTAGTTAGTAGAAAACTATACACCTTCCAGCATGGAAATCAATAAAATAAATAGAAAAATAATCTGCCGTCATGGGCCGTGCGAACCAACTTTTCTGTCCGTGTTGCAGCTTTGCTGCCTCAGCATATTTTGCGAATTTTGCGTATGATTTCTGCTGGCGCGGTGTACCCTCGTGAATTTATTTGCGTGCGCTTTCTATCAGGGCCCGCACAGCACTGCACCCACATTCTCGCAGCGCAAGCAGTGATCCTCGTCGCGGCCTAGGTCCAGTGCAGGCCCAAAATCATGGATGAAGCGGCCCCTTTAAGATGTTGGAATAGATTACGTGGCCCAGAAGTTGCCTCCTCTAGTGATCAAGGCCCAATATACCTAATGATATAAAAGAACGTATACTATCGACCACAAAGAATAAAAACACAAACTATAACAAATACAGTAGGTATACTATTGTCTATTGGACCCGCTTGCCCACTACCCCACTTCGTCAAACCATCCCATGTTACCAGCATATATTTTTTTTCCGACAACATATCAGTGCTGAACTTATTTATCGAATATGTTAGTATTTTTCTCTTATAATAAATTAGTAAATATTATTTTCTATAATTTTTTAGATAAACGAACAGGCTTGTGATTGGCCGGCTAAATGACCTATTGCTTCTAATTCGTGCATCATCAGAAATACGTAGAGGTAAAGGATCCATCATCGAAATGTGAGGGGAAGACTTAGTGAATAACAGATTGGGTAAAATAAAGGGTAAAAAAAATGAATGATTATAAATGTGTTGAAACAGAAAAGTTGATAAATAGGAAGACAACGATGTGAGGAGTAAATCTATGAAGAGAATATGATCTCAGTTGATAAAAGGAGAAAAAATAGACAAGGTATGAATTAAATTGGAAATAGTTTAATGTCCCCAATGAAAAATTTATAATATTAAAAAGAAATAGTATTTTTTAACCCCGGTGTAAGGCACCGGTATATATCTAGTTAGAGAAAATTAGTTCCAGGCCATGAAAAAAGTTAGACTTAGTTTTTTTGGCACTTTTTCTTTCAAATTCAAACTTGCTTACTTGGCCTCAAAACAAATTTTGTTTAAGCCTCGTTTAGTTCCATTTTTTTTGCAAAATAGACATTGTAGCATTTTCATTTGTATTTGACAAATATTATCCAATCATGGACTAACTAGGCTCAAAAAATTTCGTCTCGCATTGTGAACTAGTTATTTTTTAATCTATATTTAATGCTTTATCCATGTGTCGCGAGTTTCGATGTGACGGGAAATCTAAAAAAATTACAAAATTTGGAAGGAACGAAAACAAGGCGTTTCTTGGGATATTTAATTTTTCGCCACTATTATGTTTAGCACAGACTCAATTGCCATCTTTATATATGTTTCTACATTTTTGCCATTGCATCAACGAAAACTTCACATATTTAGATATTTTGCACACATGGGTAGCAGAGTCACCCATCCAACATTGCAGTGGCATGCGAAAAGACTTCTATGCCCTTAGCCTTATCCCTGTGTCCATGGCGATCTTCTCCTGCGTGTCCCACGGTCACTGGCGGAGCCACCGTCCGGCCACCCGGGCGGCCGGCCGGGCTCCTCGCCAAAATGCAAAAGAAATCTTCTTTATATTTATATAAAATTATGTGATTTTATATTTTTTAATGAGAATTGCCCGGGCTCCTGAAATGTTCTGGCTTCGCCACTGCCCACAGTTCAACTTCCCCATCCTGAGCAAGCTGATGTGCCCCCGCTATGCTCTTCCAAAGTATGAGAAGAGGCCGAGTTCCTATACCATGTTGTGCTCTACCCGGACGCGCCTAATCATTGCTACCGCGCATTGGCGGACGCACGTTGAATCTATGTTTATTCTATGAATCTTTGTTTTTGAGCACTTTGAATCAATATTGAATTATCACTCTTAGCTATCTATTAGTATACTGGATTGAGCGAGAAAAAAATTAGATATGTTATTTAGCCCCCCTTTGATCTGTTTCCGGGTCCGCCACTGCTGCCGCGCGCTGGCCTGCTATATTGCTTGGCCGTGTTGTCACTGCCGCCAGCGCTGAGGAGCATCGTCGTTCTATGCTCCTTCAGGCCGTAGAGGAGCTCGCCATCCCATGCCGGTCCGCGGACATCGTCGAGCTGGGGTTCTGCAATGAGGTGTCGTTGCCAACGCGGGCAATTGTTTCAGTTTCTAATGATTCTTCCGACAGCCACAGGCAAAATCCAGCGCCTTGTAGATTCAGCTCCATTCCCTGGTGGCTGCAGCTCCCTGTCAATCTTTCGAGGCTACAGAGCTTTCAGTTCTTGCTGCTCTGCTTTCTTCCTCTTCCTCTCACCTCTGCATTCCTCCCTTCCTCTGTCTCTAATGGCGTATCCAAGCTAGCTCGCCAGTATTCTCTCTGGCAAACGGACGGAGGAGACGCCACCATTAGATAGATTGGATAAAGAGCAAGAGCAAACATGCGAGCTTTGAGTAGCATCGGCGTCGAGCTGGTCGTGGTGTCCTCGCTACTCCTGCTAGGGCTCACCGTGAAGCTCTACTACATCTTCGTGCAGAAGCCCCTAGCGAGCAAGTGCAGCAGCGATGTAGCTGTGGGCTAAGGCCTTGTTTAAATGCAAAAAGTTTTTGGATTTTGACACTGTAAAATTTTCGTTTTTATTTGACAAACATTATCTAATTATAGAGTAACTAGGCTTAAAAGATTCATCTCGTAAATTACAGGTAAACTGTGCAATTAGTTATTCTTTTTATCTATATTTAATACTTCATGCATGTGCCGCAAGATTCGATGTGACACGGAATCTTGTAAAGTTTTGGATTTTTGAGTGTATATAAACTAGGCCTAACGCTGAGGCCACGGCGAACAGGACGGGAAAGATGAACAATGGACGTTGAGCCAAAGAATAAGGTAAGGGTAGAGAGGTCTTTTCACATGCTGCTGCCACGTTGGACATTTGACTTGGCTAGCTACATGTGTAAAATGTCTAAGGCCTTGTTTAGTTCTCAAAAAATTTTGCAAAATTTTTTTGATTCCCCGTCACATCGAATCTTTAGACACATGCATGAAGTATTAAATATAGATAAAAATAAAAACTAATTGCACAGTTTGGTCGAAATTGACGAGATGAATCTTTTGAGTAGTCCATGATTGGACAATATTTATCAAATACAAACGAAAGAGCTTCAGTGTCGATTTTGCAAAATATTTTGGAACTAAACAAGGCCTAAATCTATGAAGTTTTCGTCGATAGAGTGGCAAAAACGTAGGAATGTATATAAAGATGGCTATTGAGCCCGTGCCAAACATACACGTGAAAAGACAGAAATAGCTCAGAAGAGAGAGAGAGAGAGAGAGAGAGAGAGGTGGACCGGGGGGAGGGGGCGAGCTGGGCGCCGCGAGGCAGGGCAACGAGCAGGACGCGGAGCTGGCCCTAGCCGCCGGCTGCTCGGGCATGGCCGTTCGTTTGGCTGATAAACCATGACAGAAAGTATTATTGACTGATTTGTTCTGAGAGAAAAACACTACTGAATAGCTGATAGATTCGGCTAATAAGCTCAAGCGAACAAAAGAAAAACACTGTTGTCTGTTTATTTTTAAAGCAAGTCTAGGCCCATGTAAAATATATAAAAAATATTATCGGCATGATATTGTCATGTGCAAATATATATGAAAAATAATAATTTGATGCTTAAAAAAATATTTACCTTATTTGAAGAAACTATTGATAATAGGCAGCCTCAAAGGTTTGTATGACGCTACTATAGTCCGAAATCTATCTCTAATACTAATGAGATAAAATTTCCACTGATTTTTTGTTCTAGATTTTTTTGTCTGACCACTCTAATCAGCTACTCGTACTCAAAAAGCCTCCTCTGATAATGGACTCTAATATCCTCATCTCTCCTGCCCAAAATTGAATTCAAACCACATACGACACGAACCCAAAAATGAACCACACCAAATGTGGATTCTAGACTGAGTCCAAAAATAAAATCACATACCAAATGAAGTCTAAAACAAATCACATACAAAATCTATGAAAATCATACCGAATAAAGGCCACCAACGTGACAAAATTATGGGAGCATAGCGATGCCGGCAAACCGCGCCATCATAGCCGCAGATGGAGCTCAGGTGACCGCCGCCGCTGCCGCCGCGGACGGAGCTCGTGAGGCCACCAGCGACGCCATGGATCTCCCTTGTGATCAGCTTAACAAGATTTGTAAGAACTTGTGGCATACCAGCCAGCCTTGTAGGCGAATTGAGATTGAAAAATCGCTATGATGGAGATGCCGATTTGAAGATCGATTTGAGTATCATAGGGGGAAGAGAAGGGGCATGGAGAGGGAGCCGGTGTTGGAGATGGGAGCAGCAAGGGAAGGCGAGAGAGAGAGGAGAAAGACACACGAGAGGGAGAGATCGAGCGGACGGGAGGATGAGTAAGGGGCGTCGGTGGCCGGGCGTATGCTTTTCTCCGTTGTGTGGTGTGCGTGAGTTGCTTTGTTTTTACTTTTTTTTTCTTTTCTTGTTAGGCCTTGTTTAGTTCCGAAAACTGAAAAGTTTTCGGAACTGTAGCACTTTCGTTTTTATTTGACAAACATTATCCAATTATAGATTAAATAGGTTTAAAAGATTCATCTCGTGATTTACAGGTAAACTGTGCAATTGGTTTTTATTTTCGTCTATATTTAATACTCAATGCATGTGGCGTAAGATTCGATGTGACAGAAAATCTTGAGGCCTTGTTTAGTTCGCAATATTTTTTGTTTTTGGGTACTGTAGCATTTCGTTTTTATTTGACAAACATTGTCTAATCACGGAGTTACTAGGCTCAAAAGATTCATCTCACAAATTACAGGTAAACTGTGCAGTTAATTTTTATTTTCATCTATATTTAATGCTCCATGTATGCGACCAAAGATTCGATGTGACGGGAAATCTTGAAAATTTTTACGAACTAAACAAGGCCTGAAAAGATTTTGGTTTTTGGGGTGAACTAAACAAGGCCTTATTTAAAAAACAAATCAGAAACATAAAAGTGCTGTGGTAGAATGGTAACCTAATCGAGTGGAACACGACCGATTCAAATGCACACTGGAGGCTAAATAGCTTCCCAATCTCTTTCTTTGCATGTATTGCTAGATAGCCACCGATCAAAAAAAAAATATATCCAAAACTAAGGTTTCAGTGTTACATCTTTATTTATGTGTTTACACTTTATGTAAAACTGAAATGTTGTTATTCATTTTATGATGAATACAATACCCACAATATAAGTTAGTATTGACAATAATACGATATTATCTTTTAAGTCTATATCGAATTAAATCAATTTTTCATAGTCTTTTTCTTCTGTTATAAGACACAAGTTTAAGACCCACTAAAAGAAGCTCGTAGAATTCTTTTCTCCCGTTGTAATGTACAGACATAAATAAAAAGACAAAACTGTGTTTAAAATTGTTTATAACAGATGTAGATAGGTAAGGTGAATGGTTTTAAAAATTTTGAAAAAGTGTTTTGTTCGGTTTTGAAGTTTAGACAGAAAAAATGAACATAATGTGGACTTTTTTTTCCTTTATTTTACTGCCTGATTTGTTTTACTGGTGTGGGCGGTGGCCCACTAGGACATGGTTGTGGGCTGGCGGGCTAAGAAATTTGAATTTCAAATGAGAGAGCGCCGAGTACGACGCAATCTGTAATAATTTTAAATACACGAGCTACGACTTTTTAAAATACTTAAAATAATGCCCCGCGGCCTAGCGGGAAACGGCTATAAAACGAAGGCGCGGATGCTCGGTCGTCTCGTGGCCAACCAGGTAAGTTCAAATGCTGCATTTCCGCCCAGGGAAAAGAAAAACTTTCTAGTTTCTACGACGATCACGATCAGGCACCCGGTCCCTGTCTCTCCCTGTCCCAGTGAGCAACTCAGCATCGCATGGACCTGGACCGGCGCTATTCGGGGCTCACCAAGGTAGGCTTCGGTGTCCTGGCGTGCAACTCGGCGCTCGTCGTCTACAAGTCCAGGGGCGACGCCGGCTCCGTCGCGTTCGTGCTCGTCGCCGACGCGGCACTCGTCCTCCTCTTCGTCTGCCTCCGTGAGTTCGAGCGGCGCCGTGGCAGACCAGCAGGGAGCGGCAGGATCAAGGCCGCGGTGTGGGCGCTCACCACGCTGCTGACGGCGATGTTCGCGTCCAGGGTGGCTCCGGTCATGCCGACGCCCGTGGACGCTCTGGTCTGGGGCATGGCCCTGGCCACGGCCGCCGGCGGACTGTGGGCGTTGTTTTTTACTGTAATTGATTAGCTCGTAGTAGTAGTCCCTAAGTTGCATCGTGCATTATACTTATACCCGTATCGGCCCGTCGATCTCTTTTGTAGTACGATTGTACTTGTAATTGATTTGGTGTGATCACCTGAAATGCTTTTTGGTGTGAAACGAACAAGCCCTCAAGCAGAAACGGAGTCCACGCACGGAACAAGACGTAGGAAAAACTGTGAAAGTAGCACCCAGGTCGTGTCTTCCTCTCTCTCCCGCATCGCGCCATGCTGCTGATGGGCCTCCCGCCCGCTCTCGCCATGCGCGCAGCAAGCAGTCCGATCCCGCGGTGGCGCCGCCGTGCAGTAGTAGGCCGTGTCACTGCCGCGCTTGCCGCCGCGAAGGTCGCCACGCGCCACGCGTTCGCGTGCTGGCCTCAGCGCTCGCTGGCCGCCGCGCGCGCGCTCGGCTGCCGGATGCGGCGCGCGCTTGCAAGCCGCGGTCGCTGCCGCCAAGGCCGCTCGCTGTTCCCCTGGACGTGCGCGACGCTGCTGTCCAGAAAAGGCCGAGAATTATTATCCTATCCTAAGGCCTTGTTTAGTTAAACTCAAAATTTAAAAACTTTTCAAGATTTTCAATCAAATCGAATCTTTAAATATATGTATAGTACATTAAATATATATAAAAATAAAGCTAATTGCATAGTTTGTCTATAATTTGCGAGACGAATTTCTTAAGTCTAGTTAGTTCATGATTGAATAATAAATATCAAATATAAACGAAAATGCTACCGTGGCCAAATTCTAAAAAACAATTGAACTAAACAAGATCTTAGGAGAGAGATAATTAAAAAGAAAGGTAATATTTATTAAGCAAAGAAATCAGTACTTTATTTATGGGATAGTTTCTATGTATGTATCTTGTTGACGTGGTTGTTATAAAAAGTGTACGTAGTTTTTACTACTATGTTTAGATGTACCCAAGTAACCAAAATTTTTGGAGAAATGAACACTTTTTGTAAGAATGGATCTAAACAGGGAGCTATAAAACTTGGGCTGTGAAGATTTGAAATTTGAACCCTAGAACCCAAAAAATGTGTAAACTTACTTCGGGGCCCGAGTTGGACGACCTATACCCCCGCAGCCCCACTCCCACCCCAGCCCTACCTTATCCATTCCCGCACCCACCACAGTGAACCCTACTTCTCTCCCGCAGGCGCTCTCTCCTGCAAGCAACCCTCACCCACCCCACCTCGCCGCCGCTTTCTCCTCCATCCCCGTCCTCTCCCCCACCGCTAGATCCACCGCAGCAATAACTGGATCCTTGTCCTCCACATCCAGATTCAGATCCGGCTGCTTCTCCCCTCCGTCGGTGATGGACAACTGGAGCGGCTCTGGAAATCGGGTCCAGGGCTACCACAGCGACGACTACAGCGACGCAGACATCTTCGGCGACGGAGGAGACACCAGGGGCTTCCTCTCCTAGCTATCGGGATTCCACGGCATGTGGTACAACTACCAACCTTCGAGCTCCCCAACCCTAACCGGGTGGGGATGGAGGTGTTGGACCACAACTCCTGCGAAGGGTGGCCCGGCCTCAATTCCTACAAGGGCCTCCTCCGATCCGGGACTGAAGACGGTGATTTTGGGAGCACCCAAGGTCCTCCTTTGTTCAGCACGCCACCCGCAACGACAGAGGCACTCTATGCTTGCGCGGTGCTCACGGTAGTGTCGGTCAAGGTGGAGCTCCCTTGGGTCGCGACGTCTCACCGTCCATTGGTGGCGGATGCATCCCTCCCCTAGGTGGTCATTGTGGTGCTGCATCCGGTTCCTCCGGCAGATCCAGGGGACGCAGTGCGCCTGTACACGGCGTGGCGACAGCTGCCAACTTCGAACCAGAGGACGAGATCTCCTTCGCTCAAGTCCCGGTATGACTGCTTCTGCTACCCATACAAACTTGTGTTTCTTGTTCACTCCCATACAAGTTGTAATTTTATTTTTGTTTGAGGACATATAATTTTATTTATGTTTGAGAACATGTATTGCTTGTTTTATATTTTTTGAGAATAATTTGCTTTGGAATAAAATATTTTCTTTCAAATCGGCACTGCAGGAAGCAAACCATGCAGTGCATGGATCGGCCATATGCAGGAAGCAATCATGTGCATGTAGTTCAATTAATGAACCAAATCAAGTATTAAACGAGAGCAAATCTGTCTTACGTGTTACAGATTAAAAAAATTAAAAAGCATCTAAATACTTATTTTAAATGTAAAGTTTACAACTAAAAGTTTTAGGATATAAAGATTTGTGATCTAAATAGACTCTAAGACTGTCATAATTTGATGTGTTGCATTGATCAGTGAAGGTGGACCACGTGTGTGTGGCTAAATATCGGTCGGCTTGCCGGCATCGTCCGCACCGCCTCTAGTTTGCTTTGTCGCCGTCCTTGGGCGGCGTGGTCGGTGCCGCTTCGGGTAGAACGGAGCAACAGCACTACACAGCCACGTCGCACGCCGTGATGTTGAGTGGGAGCATATGTCTTTGAGGGCGGCAGAAAAAAAAAACTTTACCAGCATTGGAGAGGTCCAATGCATGGTAGCCCAGCATCGTTCTCAGGCATCCTAGCTTTGAGACGCTGTAATAGATTACGCGTGTGCGTGTAATTAAAACTTGTGATAATTTTGAGGATGAGATGGGACAAGGGGACACCGGCCTTTCTCGACGAACCAGATACATGTTGCGCCCACCGCGCGCCCACCGCCCACGGCCATCTCACATATCATGTGGTGTTGACATTCAAAATTATCACAAGTTTTCAGAGTTTTCGTCAAGAACATTGTGACAAGACAAAGGGACGACATCGAATCATCCGTGGTGACGATCACGTTAAAAAATGTGCTCCCCAGAAAACATATCATCAGGTCTTGACAAAGGCGTTTTTTCTATGAAGAGATACCCTGAAAGCTCTTCTCCGAGTGTTGTATTCGGAGAAAGCTTTCCCGAGTGTAATTGGGCCTTCCCCGAGTATATTTGGCACTAGGGGAATTGAAGCCACTCCCTCCCGTAGTGCGAGGCATGCCATGATATTATCACAAGGATATTTGGTGACCGGTGAGTGGCATCAGAGCATAAAGTGAAGATCACCTTTCTGCGGCACATGATCTGTACTAGGGATTCGAGACTTAGTTCTTTTTTTTTGTTGTTGTTCTAATAAGGTCTTGTTTAGTAGAAGCCAACAGCATGGCTTTGTCACCGTGCGGCACATGATCTGTACTAACTATTCTATGGTACTTATTTTTTTTTTCTAATTTTGTCTTTAGGATAACTCATGAGCTCTTGCTTACTTTTGGCAGGTACGTACTCATGATGCTTGAAAGTTTACCGTGTGCCGACGGTGGTAGGATGCCTGGACTTAACCTTGGTATAGGATGCATGGAACATAGAAAAACCTCCCTTTCAACCAAAATAGAAAAGGCTCCCCGCGTGTTCAAAGGGGCTATATCTTTGTCTTGTGCGTAACTCATCATCAAGAACAATGGGCGTATCATAAACCTAGGGGAAAAACAACGGGCACATGGAATCTTATCCAGCGACCAGCGGTCAGTCAAGTCAAGCACCTGAGATCTTGACCAACGACGACATAAGATGGCAATGTAGTAGACTTGGAGGTCGTCTATGGCCTTGTTTAGTTTACCCCAAAAATCAAAAAAAAAAGATTTTTTATCACATCAAATCTTGCGGCACATGCATAAAGTATTAAATATAGATAAAAATAAAAACTAATTGCACAATTTATCTATAAATCGTGAGATAAATTCTTTAAGCCTATCATGATTAAACAATGTTTGTTATATAAAACTGAAAATACTGCAGTTCTAAAAACCAAAAAGCTTTCGGAACTAAAGAAGGCCTGACAGGTCCTTGAATTGAATTGTATCCACAGTGTACTAGCCATGGTCCACGGCGGAGTCGTCCATGGCGGAGTCAAGGAACAAGCGCCGCAGGGCAAGCCAAATTTCATCCTCACTAACAACCACCGCTCTTTGAGGCACCACGTACCCTTGCAATGTCCCTGAAGTTTCACCCGACGACGTTGACTGCCGGGGTATCCTATCCAGATTCCAGACCATGCACACACACTTCCGACTATAAACAAGTCTGTGAGCGCAGCGGATTTTCTAATAATACTAGTTGCTACGCTAGCCTAGCTATTTATCACCAATCAACACGCCAATCTTAACGAGAAAAAAAAGAACATTAAACAGTAGTAATCTTAATTATATATAAAAACTGATACCGGCTTTCAGGCTTGATCACACACGGGCACACGGCTACTCTGATACCAGCCACACTGCCTACTAAGCACTAGCCATGGCGGACAACAACGACGACGACGACAACCGGAGGAACCGCGGGCAGACGACGACGACACTGATCGCCGGCGCGGGGCTCGGCTTGCTCACCGTCAACTCGGGCCTCGCCATCTACCGCGCCAGGGGCGACGACGTGGCCGCCGTCCTCTTCGTCGCGGGGTCGTACCTCACCTTGCTCCTTCTGTTCGTCTGCCTCCGCGCCTACGAGCTGGCGGCGCCCGGGTCGCCGGCCAGGGAGCGGGCGAGGCGAGCCGTGTGGCCGCTCACCACGCTGCTCACCGTGGCCTTCGCGTGGAAGGTGGCGGCGGTCATGCCTTCGCCTGCTGCGGCCGCCGTCGTCTGGGCGCTCGCCGTCGCCACCACCGTCGGCGGTTTCGTTGCTCTGTACGTGCAGCGCTGAAGGCATGCACGGACCTAGCATCAGTTCAGGGCTCTCTCGGCTCGGCCTCGGCCTCGGCGGCTCCATCAGCCTAGCTAACTTTTCACTCTTGTGCATATATAGTATATGTACAGTAGCTGATTGGCTTTTACAAAACAGAGTGCCTTATTGTAGCAGGTAACCTTTACCTTTATACTAAAACCTTTACAAAACAGAGTGACCATGTAGGCTTTAAAGCTGTTAATAAAGGTTACATTAGCACTCGGTAGGCACTTCGATCGCCTACACACATTAGCGCTTGCTCGACCCGTGTAATCACCCCCAGTGCTAGCTAGCTTTTGTGTACATAGCTGATGACTTTGCCTAAAGACAGCTGTAACGGTGTTAAGAGCACTCCGAATGCTCCGGCAGCTCCGCGTGGCCACGTTCTGACGCCACGCGATTTGGTCTATTGTGTACTTGTATTCGATTCAGTCTCTTGATTTGCTTGCAGATTTGAAAAAAAAATTCATTATAGATTTGGGGAATAGAAGGAATTTTAGTTTATTCGGAGCAGAGATTGCTACGGAGTAGGGAGAGGCCAGACGAAATTTTGACCAGACAAAATTTTTAATTGAAATTTTGCCTCTTTAGTATTAGGTATAGATATAGATAAAAATATATATGTCATAATTAAAGACACTATTGTTAATACTATCCATTATTAATTTAGTTAAATTTAAACTAGTTTGACCGCCACAAAATAGTTATATGTTCTTTTGTGTACAGGGTAGTCCTACTAATAATTATTATTAGATTTCGCATAGAGATAGTTATGGTTGTTTGTTTTCTTTCATAATTTTGTGTTTGCCACACCCACACATGTGGACTACTGTACTTCGGAATGGAGCATGTTACCGCGGCATGGCGTGTCACCGGCTCCATCTCCCGATCACTGTCGTGCACGATGGGTCATCATTCAAGGCCAGCAGGCAGCTCCAGGTGATCGAGCAAGCAACGAGTACGACATGCACAATCAGTACCACCCCGCACCGGGCAATGAAACTTTACCACGAAACCTGCCAGCTGTGCATACCATCTTTGGAGACAGAGGGAGAAAAAAAAAAGTTGAAAGAGACGATCATCATACAGTGAAAATACCAAATTGCCCTAAGAGATAGTCGAATTAGGGCTCTAAATATTTAAGATGACAAACTTAACCTATTAATATTTTACTTCACCCTACTAGCGTTCCTAGCCTTAGAATTAAAAAGATCACACTAAAATCAAATCCTTAGGGACATCATACTATAAGCCAGGCCCTTAGTCATAGGGCACATTAACAATATATTGTAGTTAAAGAGCAAAAGTAAAACATATTATCTATGAACATACACTACCATGAAAAGATTCTATGTCAATCAAATGTGACTTGCACACAAAAACATATGGGAAGCACTAAAAAATATGAGGACAGTAAATGAAAAAAAACAAAAGAGAGAACAAGAAACAACTTAGATTTCGAGGTGTTTTTTTAGTTTTGTGACTTGGGTCTCCAAGTGTTGTGACACGTACTTCACCCACTAAGAGTTTCATAGCCTCGGCCCTTGGGTCACCAGCACCCAATATCTACTAAGAATTACATTGGTAGTTAGCTAAAAAATAACTTTTGGAGCCTTATTGCTTATTTGAAAAGTTATGACTAAAAGTACTGCTCGTTGATTTTGTGTAAAAGAAAAACACTACTAAATGACTGACTGAGTCGGCAGATAAGCTAAAGCGAAGAGGGTCCAAGTCATCAACCAGTTCTTCATTAACTAACTAGTCAATCATAACTAATTTAGATTAATTTTTGCCTCAACTAGACCCTAAATTAGCAGCAGCCGGCTCCCATAAAAAATACCGTGTTAGAGCACCTCTAAATGCCTTTGTGAATTTTATTCTTTAAATAAGAGTTATTTATATAAAAATCGTTTTCTATTTCTATGATTCCATATCGTTTAGTAAGAGGGTATTTGGTTGGAGTAGTTGTTTAACATATATTGTAGTATTTTCGTTTTATTTAACAATTATTATAGATCAATTAGGCAAAAAAAGTTCGTCTCTCAAATTACTCTCTATTTGTATTTTTAGTTTTATAAATAATCTATATTTATTATTTCATATATATATATATATATATCTAAACACTTAATATAATAAAATATAAACTTTAACCACTACAAAAAAACACAACCGTGAGCCAGAAGAATTGCTGGCCACAAAGGCCACGAGACTTTCCTGTCCACACGTTTTATAGAGTTACCTTGACCCTTCCAGACGTCAAAGACTCAAAGAGTCAAGACACACCACACAAGGCAAGGATAAAAGCTGTCAACATCATCAGCGTCCCTTGCTCCACACACACACAGCGTCCCTTGCTCTCAGCCATGGCGAACCTCGCGCCGACCTGGGTCACCAAAGCGGGCCTCGGCGTCCTCACCCTCAACTCCGGCCTGGCCATGTACCGCGCGAGGGGCGACCCGGCCTCCATCCTCTTCGTCTCAGGTTCGTACGCCACCCTGCTCCTCCTCTTCCGCTGCCTCCGGGACTACGAGCGGGCGGCCCCCGGGTCCCCGGCGAGGGAGCGGGCGAGGCGCGCCGTGTGGCCGCTCACCACGCTGCTCACCTTGGCCTTCTCGTGGAAGGTGGCGGCGGTCATGCCTTCCGCCGTCGCGGCCGCCGTCGTCTGGGCGCTCGCCGTCGCCACCACCGCCGGTGGCTTCTTTGCTCTGTTCGTTCCCGGATGAAGCCATGGATTTCGCTCAGATGCATGCTTCAGGCCGGCCGGGTGCGTGTGTGTGTGCTACTTATGCGTGTATGGTATGGACTGAGAAGGAGACTGCAGCAGGACCCTGTATTTTTGTACTAACAGTATGTGTATATATATTGTAGATATGTATAAGTATGCGCGATGCTAGCTTTTTGTTCTACTGTATGTATTTGCTGGTCTTCTTCTGTATATAGTACCCTCTGTAAAAGTTTGCCTCGATCATCAGCCATATATTGAGCGAGGAAGCTAGTTCAAATTTGTACGGTGGATTATCGAAGGATCACCGAAGCTCCTTGTAAAGAGAAAAGATGAGGACTGACTAGCGATTAGGCAGTTTGCTTGATAAGATATAAAAGATACTATTTACTGATAAACTTAAATGAACATGTTAGATGTTTAGAGATCGCTTGTGAGGCCGTCACTGTCCTCATTTGTCAGCGTATCAATCTCACACTTTGTTTGCTTGAGTTTATCAGTCAAATCTAGCTATTAGTCATTTAACAGTGTTTTTCGTTCGTAACCAATCAGCCAATAATATTTTTTGTCATGGCTTATTAGTCAAACGAAACAGACGTCGTGGCCACTTCTGACTTTGTGAGCATTAAACGAGAAAGTTGAAAGTTTGGGAACCGGATAACATTCTTATCTCTCGGCCGCCACAGGACAATCCAGTACAATTTTGGTGCTCGTTCGTCTAAAAAATGGAAATTTGGTCCTCGTTCGCCCATTTTATCAGTAGCCAGCGCCCATCGGTTCTGAGCCTTTTTGTCCCATCGGTTCTGATGCTTTTGTGCCATCCAATGGCCGCCTGCTGCAGCGGTGTTGGCGAGCTGCTCCGCATCACATCGCATCATCCTGCTACTTTCACACTCTCTCTATTTCTAAATATTTATTAATACAATTTACGTATTAACTTTAACTTGATTTATAAAAAAACATATATAATATTTCTGTTTCTAAATAAATTTACTAAAATTTAGAATTAAATATTTATTTAATGATACTAATTATATATTATAAATTTTAATATTTTTAATATATATTTAATCAAATTTATTTATTAAAAAGCGAGATTATTTAGAAATGGAGGGAGTAGTACCGTTGCCATATGCCACGTCACTTCTGGTACAGTGTCAAGAAAGCCCGAAATAAAAGTCACCCGTGAGGTGGTCACTGACCATCGATAAATTAAACGCCGTGTAAGCGCATCTTTAAAAAATTAGCTAATTCATTTTTTAAAGATAAATTTAGTTATTATTGAAGAAAAAAACATTTTTAATGGACTTTATAAACAACTCTTCAATAGCTCTTCGTCCCACATTATTCGCTCTTTACTTTTAGATAGTCTATATCATTAGCCATCATTTACAGAGTCTGTTGAAGTATTTTAATATTTTTTTGTCAAATCTATTTTAAAGAGTAGCTAAATCAATAAATTTAGATAACTTTTTTGACTAATCTCTTGAAGATGCTCTAACGCGCGAGTATAAATGTCGTGTCCACCAGGAGCGGGCAAGGAACTTGTAACAGAAACCAATTCGGAATCCGTTCTCACAGTTCCTCCGAATTCTGCTCTAATTTCTATCTAATTTCTCTCTCTACTTAGGCCCTATTTAGTTATCACATCGAATATTTGAATACATATATAAAGCATTTAATATAGATTTTAAAAATAATTAATTGCACAGTTTTACATATATTTTATGAGACGAATCTTTTAAATTTAATTAGTTCATGATTAAACATCAATTGCTATACTTACAAACGTGCTACAGTATTAAAAACTTTTGTTTTCGCGAACTGAACAAAGCCTTGGATATCAAAGTCTGGTCCTTTTTTTGAACTAATCAAAGTCTGGTCCTTGACCCGGGATCTGACAACTTCAAGGTCTTGTTTAGTTCTAAAAAAATTTGCAAAATTTTTCATATTTTCTGTCACATAGAATCTTTAGACGTATTCATAGAGCATTAAATATAGACGAGAATAAAACTAATTACACAGTTCATCTGTAATTTGTAAGACGAATCTTTTGAGTCTAGTTAGTTCATGATTAAATAATATTTGTCAAATACAAACGAAAGTGTTACAGTGGTCGTTTTGTAAAAATTTTTGGAACTAAACAAGGCCCATGCTGGAGAGAAAGTTCCTTCAGGAATCAGGACGTCATCGCAGAAGGCTCGCTTGGAACTTGGAAGGAGAATATTGAAAAGAAAAAGAACGAGAAAAAAAAACACTGGAATAGAAAAGGAACAGCCGTGTGTAGAAACCGAAAAAGACAAAACTTTAGAGGAATTAGTATTTAAAACACAGAAATTGACGTGTTAGTGGTAATAAACACATTTGCTTAGACTAAACAAGAAACTAATACAGTATTCTTTTCACAAGGGCATATATCAGTTAATAATAATAATAAGAAGCATCGTGGACGACCCATAAGCTGGTCTTGCTGGTAGAAACTTTAGACCATGGACTTTAGCAGTGACTTAGGCCCATGTTCGGGTCACAGGATTTCTAGAGGAATCGTAAAAGAATTGGATGCCTCCATAGTTTTAAAATTGTAACAGTGTTTGAAATGAAGAATTTATTATTTTTTCTTAAAGAAAAGGTTCTTGCACTTTGGAGGAAAAAGAATCAGCCGGCATCTCAACAAAAATTAGGAAATCAAGTTCTTTCTCGGATATTGAAGTATCTAACCTGACAGTGGGTATCATATTTCTGCTGTTGGGTAGAGGCTCGACCAGATAGTTACCCTCTTTCTATCATTATCGGGTCTAGCCTATACTCGATAATGATATCTTCCTATCACTACCGATTATCCTATACCGAATTTGATTGCGGCAGTAATGAGTTGTAGCAACTAAAAAATAGGAATTTGTCACCTTACCATGAAAAGAGCAAAGTGTAGTCTAACAAAATATTTTCTCTAGGAAAAACTCTAACAACCAATCTACATGGCCTTATAGTTATAGATATATTGGCTAACTAGGTTTGTGACTGCGTGTTACGTACAAAAGGAACAAAATATAAGAGCCGTAGGTCGCCATGGGATGCAATTGGCGTGCATGGCTACAATTTTGGGAGAGGGGGGAGGGGGAGGGGGAGGGGAGGTTGTGTTAGTCTTGGAGTTGGATTGTGAGGTCAAGGGTAGCAATGACGACAATGTCGTCATGGAGACAAATCTAGTTAGGGTGAGGAAGGAGTGAGCGATGGGTAGAGAAGGGAGCATGATGCGAGTGGTGGCAAATGGGGTGTATATGGTGTGTGTGCAGTGGACATCTGTTCACGCAGGAGGTGGGATGGATGCTGTAAAAGCTGAGACTAAACCCAGCACTTGAGTAGACGCATGGTCAAGTGAGAGGAGGGAGGAAAAATAGTGTAAAAGAGTGGGAGGAGGGAGGAGAGGACGGTGTAAAAGAGTGATAAAAATGCACCAGGAGAGATTCAAATTCAAGCAACACCATTGAGCTATGTGTGGGTGGTTGTGACTTGTGAGTTGTAATATCGATATTGATACATGTCTAATCCTACTTGGACCATATTGAGCCGGCGGTTCAAACGGTTGAACCAATCAAACTATGAACTGAGACCTTTACCGATTCAATCCGGTCGGTCCTAACATAACACCTATGGCTAATGACAGCGTCAAATGTCAGCTGACACTCCCGTTCCACAATGAGCCTAATTACGGATTCACGAATCACATCTCAAGCCCGGCGTGTGCTGGCCCGCCGGTATATACTTTTGACACCAGAGGAAGGCACCAATGACCAGCACAAACAAGCATTGGTCCGGCACCATTTGACTAATTCACCGAAAGAGCATAGTCTGACGAAATAAACGGCCGGCTTACGAGCACATATAATTGTCTAATGTCTAATGCCAGTGCAAGGAACAAGGTCGCCGGTCAGCTTTTTATGACGCTGTTGTTCACCTGGTCCATCTGTGCCGTTGCCATCCTAATTCCTAATATCAGGTCCTTTACTTCTAGTAGTCCTGTGCTTCGACTTTGGCAAGTTCGGAGGGAAACTTTTTAGTGACACTTTCAGAACTTTGGGCAAAAAATTTGTGCCATAGAATTTAGGGGAAAATTTCCTAACTAAACTTTTCGGGAACAAAATGTTTCATCGTTTTTCATAAAAAAGAAACTAAAAAGGTTAGAATGAGGAAGGGCGTGTGTGTGACTCCTCTACCATTTCTGTCATGAACTGAGTGTTAGACCATGACCGAACGTTATAACGAAACGACACAAAGAAGACACCTATGTCACACATAACGTGACACCCGGCGGTGTATCCAATTGGAGACGTGGAATAACCAAACTTGTCTCTGGTATCATAGCTCATGTGTACTACGTATCTCTGAAGACTACTCATCAAAGACACATGTCAATCTAGTCGCGTCCATATGACTACAGAGGCTCTCAACTGATGTGTGATCACCTGTTGTCGGAGCTTGAACGTAACAGAGATTCCACCTTCCAGGTAGCTACAGAGGAAGTAGTAGAAGCACAGTCACAAAACCATGTTCGCCATGACACAGATGACAGCAAACCTAACGGCGCCCCACCACCTGCTGCAAAAGCCCCGGCCAACACATGCAGCTAGCAGGTTCCCCGGAGGCAATTCCCAGTGTCTTCTCTCATGGCTGCCATCAAATTCTTCGAGTGAGAACAGTTTGTCAAAGGCTCAAAGCATGAAATTCGACTCATCCTCCACACCACATGACTTCGGCGTTCCAGGTGCCTGCGCCACTTATTCAGCTTTGTAGCTAGAATTAATGAAAGATGAACTACTCCAAGAGGTTGATCTGATGTGGGAATGACTCATCTGACGTGCTGCTTTTACATTTGTTTTCTGTACACAACATTAACTTATTAAACTTTAAAAATAAATTGGGAAAAAAACTTCAAACACATAGTTCGCCTCCCTGAATATAATGGCAATAGCACTGAGCTTCAACCAGAGGGTTTTACTCTTTTAGTAGATCTTTTTTCGAAAGGACGGCAAAAGCTTTGCCATGATTTTTATTAGACACGAAAGAAAAGAAAAAGGCAAGTGTCTGCTTAGTTTTTTTAATGGAAATTAGGCCCAAAAACCAAACAACCGAGAGTGCACCACTCAACCTACACCACTTTGGTACAACTCCCGAGCAACTATCACAACTCAACTAACAATTCATACCACTACTTGCTCCAACTTGGTAAAAAATGACCCCACTAAACAACTCAACTAACAACTAACAACTAGTGCTCCAACTTAGTGAATCGACCCAACTAACAACTCAACTAACTAAAAAGAGGCGAAGAAAAACCCGAAGAACAGCCGAGCAAAATTGGGGCACCACCATGAGCAACCACGGAACTGGAAAACCTACCAAAGCCTCCAAAGAGGAAACGACACTAACAAGCGCCAACAAAGTAGCCCGCCAAAGAGAAGATTTTCACCTGCAATATCCAGCATGACAGGAGAAGAGATAGGAAGGACACCTCCAAGAAGGGAACGACGTCTGAGGACACCGACAACCAAAGATTTCGCCCCGATCTCAAACAAGCTCCACACCGACCCAACCCAACCAGGGTTAGGGAGCGACAATGGTTTAGCAGCAACCTCACCCGTCCGTCATGGAAAGGAGAAGTGTCATGAGAAGCTTGTTCGAGAATCCGCCCCGCCGGAACTAGCAAAGCTAGCTAGCAGCACGCAAATCAGACCAGCTCTGCCACAGGAACCAGCCCAGAAAAAGGGAGGAAGGCCGATGACAGAACGAAGAGGGTCGGGATCAGAAGAAGCCCTAGTCGTCCAACCCATCACCGTCCCAACCCCTTCTGAGCCAACCCTACACAACCACGCCGCACAAGGCCTTCAGCAACCCCCGCACCAAGTTGCTGTTACGCACCGGCCCCACGGCACCACCACCGTCGACGAGCTGCACCAAAGCAGCTCCGGCCCTATGACCGCTAGATCCAGCAACTGAGGCGGCAGATCTACAGCCTTCCCTAGCCACCTCCAACCTAGATGTAGCCTGACAAGGGAGGGGCACGAGGAGAGCACCCAGGTAGCCCTGAACGCCAACCACGCGACCACCATGCATGTCCCAGCCATGGCGCCGCGGGAAGACGTGGGCAGGCGAGCTCGTTAGCCACCAAATCTGGCCATCGGCGACCGGATCCGGACGACTTGCCCACGGATCTGCCCACCCCGACGCAGGAACGGCCGAGCCAGCCACCGACGGAGGAGGCCTTGACGTTTGCAGCAGCACCACTAGAGAGGAAAAAGCGCAGGGGAAGAACAGAAGAAAGGGAAGAAGGCCTTGCCGCCGCCATCCTTGCGGCTATGTGGACTCCCGGCGGCGTGCTCAAGCGGCGGCAAAGCCGGTGGATTGGTGAGGGAGATGCTATGACACGAACGATGGGGTCTGCCCGAGCCGCCCCAAGGAGTGACACGGAGGAAGGGGAGTTAGGACACCACTCTCTCTCATCCGATAAAATTGGAAGGATACATAGAAGATTAGCATAGCCCCCGCGCAAGGATGACACACACTCTTTTAGTAGATCACTAGTTTTTTTTACAACAAAAATGGCAAAGGGTTGTGCCAAAAATTATTAGAATGAAGGAAAAGAGAAGAAAAGGGGGCGGGGGTGTGCTGGCTTGGTTCAATTTTTAAGAATCCAGGTCTAAAAAAACTCTGTAACTAGGACATCACCTTTCCCTTCAAACAACTACGGTAGAAAATGACTCAACTGAGACGTCACTAATTTTCAGTGAATTCGGTACACTAAACCAACCAAAACCCAACTAACAGCATTAGCATCAACTAACAAATGTTTGGTTCATTACCATAACTTGTCACACCATAAGTTAGATCATGTCACAGTTTTAGTGCCATAATTATTGACATGTCAAGCTTAATTTCTTAGCACTCTCTGTCCCACACTCCCATATGTCATAGAATCACTTTTATGTCAAACTTTGCAACAAGCATAGCTTGTATTTTGCCTACAACACTTTCTGTGATAGCCATAGTTTCTGAAGGTTAGGTGTGATAAACTACGACGACAAACAAACGAGGCCATAGTATTCCACTGACAACTTGCATAGCAATTCCCTCAGAAGTGTCCTTAGCACAAACTAGAAAACCAAACCACTGATAACAACCGCTTGCAAAACAAAATTCTAGTCTCTTAGAACTGAACTGCACCGCCCAACCATTGACTATACCACCTTTCAAGGAAAAAAAAACATTTACTACCGACCTAGAGAAATGGAAGCACCTAAAATTGAGAGAACATGTGAAGTGCTTAACATAACTACGAAAACCATGAAAGAAGGCTAATGAAAAGTATACTAGTATAGTAAACTATTTGCTCTCTTGACATGATGTGGCAGACTGCAAGAAGGCAAAGAACATCCGGATTCGCACGCATTCACTGAAGTCCGTGGACGAATACACCTGTCACAGTGACGAATTTGCTTGAGCTTATCGGCCGAATCTGTCAGTTATTCAACAATATTTTTCTCTCACAACAAATCAACCAACAATACTTTCTGCCATCGCTTATCAGGCAAACAAAAAGGACATGACGAGCACCCTTTCGCCGTGGACGAACATAAATTGGGCAACTCAGGAGAACCGGTGAAGGCAGGGAAGGAGAGACGAACGCTCGGTCAGAAGTCAGGGCTGGGAACTTTTCCAGGACTAACAGGAAGAACGGTGACCAGAGACGATCGCTGCCAAGTGAAAGGACCGGCGCTTCGCAACGACGCTGGCAGCAGACGTGCTGGGCGCATGCAGGACCTTCCCGTCGGCATTGGTGAGCAGCGTCTGTTCCTTTTTTTCACCAATCAAAGTCGCTTTGCGTTGCGAGATGGGTTTTCCGTTTGCCTCTCGGCCGGCTCTTGATTTCAGTCTGTAGAATTTCTAATCTGAATTAGTCTCCTTCTTGTAGCTGAGCAGCCAATATACGGCTGTGCAGTTGGCACCAGCCGCCGCAGCCGGCGGACAGGCTAGGAATTCTCGCTTCGTCCTCAGGCCGGCTCTCAGCGGCGGAGGCGGAGCATACGAGGTGTTTTGTTCTCTCCGTCGACAATAAAGCGTGGCGCTTGGGTGTATAGCTCCAGGTTGCACAGCGCGTGCCAGAAAGCGAGCGATAGATGGAGTTGTATCCTCACGGCGTGCTGGCCACGCTCGGCGTCGCCGCTCTGACGGGCAGCTCCGTGCTCGCCGTGTACACATCAAGGGAGGACCCGCGCTCTGTGGCGTTCGTGGCCGGCGCATACGCCTCCATCGCGCTGCTCTTCCACTTCCTGCGCAAATTCGAGCGCGGCGAAGGGGAGAGGGGAAGGACCAAGGTGGCGGTCTGGCTGCTCACGACTCTGCTCACGGCCATGTTCGCCTCCAAGGTTGCCCCGCTGATGCCGCTGGCCGTCAGTTTCTTGGTGTATCTGATGGCGGCCGGAACCGTCGGCGCTGGATTCTGGGCGTTGTTTCTCCATCAGTGAGGTGAATTCGTCGTCGTATATGAGCAGAATAATGTGGTTTCAGTGTAAACAATATCTTCGATCGTCAGTGTGCAATCGTCAAAATCCAATATTGCACTGAATATTTTGCAATTTCTTCTTATATGCTGTATGCAGTATGCAGCTGCCAGGTGCAATTATATTCCTTGCCCATTTTTCTTTCATACAAATGAACTTATCTCTTTTTATGATTTATATTATACAGACAAAGACATCCATAGATATGTACGTGCACTCACTAATAACTTGCTTGTTGTAAGGCCCTCTTTGGAAGTACTTTAAACTTGCTTGTTTATTGCTATATATAGACTATAGTGCCATAGGAAGCCAGGCCGGTGATGGGGAAAAAAAACTAGCTTCACCGGCTTCTAGTCCATTGGAGAGGATGACAGAAAATAGCTAAGGTGAACAGTACTTTAAATGATGCTAATGTAGATGAAGTTGAAGTATTTATAGAGTAGGCAAGTTCAACAGTTTGAACAATCATTTATAGAGTAGGCAAGAATTCTGCACTTCTAGTTTTAGATTCAAGAATATTTCATGGTGTACTATCTAACTATTCTAATTTGATATCATAAAAATTGGTGTTTTTTTTCTCTCTATAGATTCAGCCAAACTTTAAGACTCGCTGTAATTTAGAAGGTTTATATTTTTAAAGTGTATCCTGTAGCAGGTGTAGCAACTCTGCCGCTGCACTACTCCGCCCCCCTCTGCTCACCATCTGCGTCAACTTCATCGACCCTTTTCCTTGGTAGTGTTACGTCTCTTTCTGTGCCGGCGCTACAACGCAGGAGCTTCAAAAGTCACAGGCCAGCTGCTACGTCGACAAGTACTTTGCACCGTTCTGGGGCTTTCCATGCCTTTGGCCAAAATCTTCCGGCGTATATTTTCAAAAAAAAAGTCGGTGGTTAAAACCTGAACAAAGTTTGCACCGACTGTGGCGAGATTGTGTGAGTGACGCGTGCAGCGTCGGTGTGAAATAATTGGCCCGTACGTATGCTGACAATGGAGGATGTGAGGCCAATCCCGCGCCATCTCATTCCGCTCAGCCGCTGCCTCGTGTTTACAATGGCGGAGGTCACGCTTTGGCCGTTGACTGTGCATCAATTTTTTGCTAAATCAAAAGTTGGTTCTTTTGTCCATTCTTGCCGAGAAATGCGGAGCAATTCCAGGCATAGAAATGCTATTAGGGAGACAGATGTGAGGGTCCCTGATGATTTTGAGTATATTTTGACCAAGTATATATATATATACCCAAACAGCTCCAAATCAAACTTGTCATGCGCCTCTGCATTTGCGGCTTTCATTGCGCGTTCATGTCCTGTCCAGATCCACCCACCGAACAAAATATTGGAGCGACGCAGCACAAGGTACCAAACGGTGTGAAACGGATATCTCTACATCAGTGCACAAATCCATCCAATGCAGTGGCGGAGGAAGGATTAAAACTAAGGTATGGCGAAGTTTGTAATATAGATATGAATGGTAACAATGTCTGGCGCATCATCATTCGGTTTACGAAAGCGTGAAAAACACAAATGCCAAAAATTTTGTATCAAAATTAATAGTGTCCGGTGAAGATAGTTATGGGCTCAAGTGGGCCTTGGTAACACATATCATAGAGCCCAAATATAATAACGGTTCACTTGTCCAATTGTGACCTTTCTCCTGCCGAAGGAGCTTCTCTCACAATCAGCCATAGTGAACGCCAAACATAGACGCAAGACCTGCAATTCGCAGTGGATATCCACACCAGAATTGACCTTGCCATATGGGATCCTCCGCCCCTGATCCAATGCATTGCAACCATGATAACAAATGGACCCTAGCCATAGCCGTGCTTCCCCCACCTAGCTCGCCCCTGCTGTCCTTATGTACAACTCCGCGGGGGATCCGGGCAACTTGCATCTATATATTTATTTATGTCCAACAAAATTGATTTTTATATTTTATGATTTTTCTATGGTTTACTATAAGTTTTTAAAGATTTCAGTTGAAATAAATAGAAAAATAAAATACAAAACCGTCTTCAAAATCGGAATAAAATGAATGGTTATAAAAATTAAAGGAGGTGGTCACTTGATTTGAAGTTCATGAGGGAAAAGTTGACTTTTGCAAAAATTGAGGAGATGATGTGGACTATTTTCAGCGTGTAATTTAATTTTTGCCCGAAAACCATATTGAGCCCACTTAAAACGGCCCTTCAGTAGCTCCCCCGAGCCTGTTTATTCAGGCCCAAGAATTTAGCCTGCAGAACCTGGGCCCAGGTCTCGAGTTTGCGCTGCTCTTCAGGCCCACTTAGCCCTGAGCATCGTCGGCCGTTAGATGCCATCGGATGGCTCACATTCTCTCCTCCCGATTTTTTCTGGAGCGGACTGCGGCGGCAGCGACGAGCGCCGACCGCGCGCGGCGGAGGGGGATGGCACCGCCGGCGTTCCTCTCGCCGAAGCACGCGCGCGGCCTAGGCTGCACGCGGCTCCGTCGAGGGGATCCTCGGCGTTGCCCTGTTCGATGAATGCGAGCGGTGCCCACGCTGGACTCTTACGGCGGCTGCTGCGCGCTCCCTCCCCAACTCTTCACACGGCAGCGGCGGAGGTCACCACGGCAACGGCGGTGCACGTGGAGCCGACGGAGAGTGTGCGACGCGGCCAGCGGCGGGTCCACGCGAGGCAATCGGTGCGCAACGTGTCCCTACCGTTTTCTCAGGAGGCCGATGCACCGCCGTCAACGACGACGCGCTCGTCGTTAAGGTAATCCCGCTGCCATGAATCATCAAAAGAGGGGCTAGGGTTAGTGTTTGCTGCATGATCCGTGGCATATGTGTCGAATATTATGTATGAGTTTGGTTACAGAAGAATTGGAAGACGTAAATTTGGTAAGATGATATATAAACGGACTAGGATTACGATTTGTAGTTTCCTTGTAGATAGAATTGTATGTTTTATATAACAGTTTTGACCTGACCTCCACAAACAGCCTCCGTCGACCTCCAACCTTAGAGCTTCGCTACTTCGCCCTCGATGAGCCCCGGCAAGGATGTCTCCGTCCCTCCCCAGTCATCTAGCCTTCCTTCCTCGATTTTCATCGACCACGATGCTGATGTCCGTCCCTGGACTGGGGTGCCGACTCCTGACGCTGACGACAACAACAACGTCCATCTCGATACAGATTCGGCGATGCCGGACTCCTCAGTCACTCCCCGCCATCCCTCACCGGAGCCGAACTCCAGATTCCCTCCTAGCCATCTCTTGCCGGACCCGGGGTCGAACAGATTCCCTCCCGGTCATCCGATGAATCCTGTTCCGGTAGAGCCGAACTCCCGCAATCCCTCATCCTGGGCCTCAGGTTGTTTCTCCTTGTCGTCCAAGCTCCACTTTGATCTACCTTCGAGAATCTGCAGCGGCGGCGGCGTTCCTGCCTGCAGCCGCACCATATATGGGCCGAAAGAAGTTTGGGACAATTTCCACCGTAACCTAAAGGAAGATGAGTTTAAGAGAGTTCTTGCCAAGATCGAGATGATCTACCGTGAGGTGGAGCTTGACAGCGACAAACTGGAGAGCGGCTACTGTTGTTGCTTGGGCCTTCTGAATCCCAAAGCAAACATCCTTGTCAACAGCTTTATTTTCTGCAGCAATGTTGCTTCGTCGCCGGCCGGTAAGGGAGGAGACATGGCCCAGCGGTCGCTAGACGGCCTCATCACCTTCCTAACTTGCCTCTTCCCCTACCTCCCGGTCGCGGAGGCCCTGGCGTACCTTGACGCTGTCGACGCCGACCCCCTTGCCGCCGCTGCCCTCATCATCACCAGACGTGGGCGGAACTACTGCTGGAACTACCGCTGGATGCACCCTACCATTGCCGCCGCCACCATGGCGATGGCCCTCAAATGCGGAGCAGTTGCCGCCCAGCATCCAGACCCATCCCTGCTAGTGAAAGGATGGACGAGTCTTTCACATTACCTGCATCAGATCGCCTGTCCTCTGTCAGTCCCCCGTCCTGACTACATTACTGGGAGTTTCGTACTCGGCAATCTTCGAAATGAATATTGCAATCTTGAGGTCAAAGCTGCGTGGGAACTTGCAGATGACAGGCTTCATGCAAAGCTTAAGTTTTCTAATGGTGGCTTACGCTTCTTACCCACAGGGCTTCCTCCTGTCCGCGCAGCCATGAAGCGCATGCTCCTTGCGAAAATCCATGGATTCTACCTGAAAGCACTGTGCAGTCTCCCCAAGGATGAGCTGACTGAGAGGTATCATCGTGCCTTGGTCATGGGTGGCTACTGCTACGGCCCACTGCAGCCTGTTGCCAACATCATTGTCAACATGATATCGTATGAGCAAAACGTCCCAACAACCAAAAGATTGAAGAAGATAACCATGATCAGCACCGGATTCCTGTGGCGAGTTGCGGCTCGGTCACTCTATGGCCTCATATCCTTCTTGTGCACCCGCTACCCGAGCCTCACACCTGACCATGCCATACAACGCCTGCTGGTGGGAGAGGCCAACTTGCAAGTTGCTGATCCCAATCTCTTTGATACGCCTAGTAGTAGCAACCAAAAGATGGACTGGTCTTCGTGTCCACAGATTGGAACAGGCAAAGACAATGTTCCCATACAGACGAAAGCAGTTAGGAAGGCCTTTGCTAGTGTCCTAGAAGCATATACTGCTGCAGCCACTGCTGCTAAACACCCCAGCCCACCTGCGCAGAAAGAGTTTCTTGGATCACCGAATTCTGTGGAAAAACTCAAGGATGTCTCATATATGGTTTGTTTGGATAATGGTCACCAACTCTCAAATGAAGAATTTGGTTTGCTCTTCATGTTCTTACAAAAGTGCTGCCTATCCTCTGTTGGTACGTTGGACCATCAACAGGAATCTGAACCTACAGTGGTAGGAAAATCAGAATACGCCGAAATATCTCGACGCGTGCACTGTTTCTGGGGTCAGCATGACCGAGTCAGTAGCATGGTCAACGCTGCACTGGAGAAATTCAACAGAACTCATGTTGGTTTCTTCTATTACTCACTCTTATTATTACTTACCTCAGATATATTAGTCTCCTTTTCAGCTATGCCTGGTTTCCATTTTAACCCTCTTCTTCATTGTTGAAATTGATTGCAGGAATCTCAGTATAGCCTTCATATTATCTGTGGTGTTAATGAGCTTGTATCTGGGCCAAAGTTTTGCAAAACCTTTCTGGCGCATCTTCCTTTCAAATATCAACATTACCATATCAACTTTCTGGCGACTCTAGATGCTCAACCTCCAAAGCTCTTCTTTGCTGAATGTAACCTCGATGATCATAATGATACTTGGTGTGTCCCTGTGGAGTGGTCACCCCCAGTTGGTGGTATGCTCTAGTCTCTTATCTCATGGGTCATGGTTTCTATTTTATTATTAAGTCTGGTCAATTAGATTGATCTCTTTCATTCTTACTATATCAATCAATTATGCAATCTGGAATGTCCATTTCGAAATAGAGTTATGCTATTTAACAGCTGCATGATTTGTGGCAAAAGAATTATATATTGGATTGTCTTTGAGATCTACTGCTATGCTTGCTTCATTTGCTTATCTTGAACCCATTTGAACTACAACCTGTTTAGTCATTCACCACAGGTAGAGTAGCAGTATTTGCTGAATTGCTGTGGTTCTCAATCATCTCTAGATCTGCTCTTCTTTTTCCTCTATTTTCTTCTTCAAGATCTAAGGTTTTCCTTAAATTTTCTATGGGTTCGAAACATATTTCATGGATGTGGATGCCGTCTATTGAGTTCTCTTGCTTTTCTTTTTCTTGTGCCTTTTTGTGGTTTAATAAAGTTTGCTTGGTTTTGACTTTTGAGCACTGGTGAGATGACTACACAAATGCTTTCTTTGTTGATTTTCATTTTCTTGTTAGATTTGTTGGGTTAGAGAGAAAGGTACTGCTTAAATTTGTTTTGATTTTAGTTGTTTGTGAAGGAATTTTTTCCGTTTAGTTTTTGAGGGGATTTGAAGGGCAGGCCTGGTGCAAGCGGTAGAGTCTTATCATCTGTGACCGGAAGGTCCTGGGTTCGAGTCGCGGTCTCCTCGCATTGCACTGACACCCTTCCCCAGACCCGCACAGAGCAGGAGCTCTCTGCACTGGGTACACCCTTTAAGTTTGTTAGGGGATTTGAGTTGCTTTTATAAAATTTGCATAGTAACTTTTTATACTCTCATGCATTCTGAGTAGTCCACTGCTAGTGTAATTGCATCATTTTCTCATTTTACATCAGCTGCTCTGTGATAGTAATTTTCACCTACTCCTACATATTGCCATGGATCTTCATATCTGATGTTTATTTCAACGTTGCCATCACACTAAATTGTTGATCTTTTCTATGTAACTTATATGAGCTTCGTTCTTTCTTCTATTTGCTCCTGTGTTATTTGAGTATATTTTTTTTTCACACCGCTAAAACCGAATTTCATTAACGCAGCAACAAAATTACAAAAGTTTTCAGTTCATATCCAACATAACGACATATACCACAGAGAATAATCACATTTCAGACATGTGATCACCAAGGGAACACATGCCTGAAGCCCCGAACACCCGCCACCATTACAAAAAAAAAACTACAAGCACCTGCCATCAACCATATTTGAGTGATTATGACTTTGTGTTTGTTTTAACCTGTTAACATTGATGCGTATCTACTGTCTGTTGGTTACAATTAGGTAGATACACATCACACAAATTATGTGTGCCTACTGATCTGTCATGATTTATTGGTCACATCCTGACAGATTTTCTTATAAAATCTTGCGAAAGATATGTTGATATTCCAGATTCAAAATATAGGGCATATAAGTCAATCTTTAGAAAAGTTGGCAAACAAATTTTTCAAATTTATGCTTGGCTGATAAAGTTAAATCAGTAGATTCTCATTCCACATATCTTCTAGTATGATTTATTTGCTTTGATCTATGATATATTGCAAGAGTAATCGGTGGTCAAAGGACTATATGCATTATTTTATTAATTTATAATGTGTTGCATCTGCAGGACAAGCTCGATGCTTTTATTGTGAGAGTCATGGGAATAGGATCATCCATCCAGCCCTGTCCGTTTTCCATGGGTTTGACTTTGAAGATGCCTTCTTTGGGCCAGATAATAAATATTTTTATGGCAACGACCAGATCATCTTCTTTGAATCTGCATTTATGGAATGGGTGAATGTTGTGGAAGAAGATGCTATATACAACGATTACCGGCTTCGTGATGACGATGGTAATGGACACTACTCCTCCAAGCTTTTACGACTTGATTGAGTATGCTTTTGCGTGAAGCTCACATGGCGCAACAGGAGACGTCACCCATAGCCTGAAGGCCCGACGCGCATGGAGAGTGGCTGACAAGCAACCAGCGCGTGCACGTAGTTTGTGTAGCTCAGGATTAGTCAGTTTCCTTCTTTTGATACTTTACCTTAGAAGATGATCATCGTCGAGAGATCAAACTTTAATTATGTGGTTATTTTTGGTTGAAGTATGCTGTTATATGAAGTACTATATTAAGGTCCTATTTGGTACAGCTCACAACAGCTTCATGAGCTGTTGTGAGCTTTTTTTTTTTTTGCCAAACACTTGTTTCCAAAAACAGCTTCATGAGTGAGCTGTTTTTCTTCTCTCACAAAAACATGAGTGAGATGAAGCTGAAAAAAGTAGCTAATTGCAGCTCTCTCCCTCATTTATTTCTCCCATCTATATAAGAAGTAGTTGGTAAAGCTATTTTACCAAACACTTTTTCTAAAGTAGCTTAGCTAAAACAGCTTTACTAGTGAAGTTGAGCTATGCCAAACAGGGCCTAGTTATCTCTACCTTGGATGATTGATCATCGGGAGAAGTTGGTGTATTGTATAATTGTGTTTAGTATGCATGCTGGTGTGTGGACTGTGAAGTACTATATCATGTCAAATTCTCTCAAGCTAAAATGCGCACGTCTCCTGCCGCGGGATCTTCATCTTTGCTCCCCTAGTTTCCCGCTTATGGCCTTCATTCCTTGCTCCCCTTCTCCTCGTGGCCTCGATTCGATTATTCATCACAAAGCTCAGAGGGCATCCACCATTGTCCACTGGTACCCTTTTGCATCTCTGAAAGCTATGCTGCCTCTTTTCATGAGCATGGGCGTCACGACTCACGAGCAACCGTGCGTGGAACTCACCGTGCGACGGCGTCACGAGTGATGTGGCGCTCCTACACGACAGTTTCTTCTAGGAACATCCTACAGACTCCGACTCGAGCCTTTTTCCGGATTTCTATACTAGCTGATTCCAGAATCTTTGGCGTGTTTCCTGAAATCACTAGAACGGTGGAAGAAACTGTTCCAGTTACTCCCTTGCTCTCTCCGCATTCTTCGCCGAGGCGTCTCTCTCTATATATAGAGAGAGATGCATGCGTCGGGAAACAATTCGAGGATGCAAAAGTGCCAGAAAAGCGATACATGGACTTGCACCGCCACGGCGTACTACTGACCACGCTGGGCTTCGCCGCGCTGACGGGCAACTCGGCGCTGGCCATCTACCGCTCTCGCGACGACCCGCGCGCCGTCGCGTTCGTGGCCGGCGCCTACGGAGGCATCGCGCTGCTCTTCCACTTCCTGCGCAAGTTCGAGCGAGGGGACGACGGCGGCAGGACCACCAGGGCGGCGGTCTGGGTGCTCACCACGCTGCTCACGGCCATGTTCGCCGCCAGGGTCGCCCCGATGATGATGCCGCCGGTCGTCGGCGCCTTGGTGTACCTGATGGCGGCCGGAACCGCTGGGGCTGGATTCTGGGCCTTGTTTCTCCGTCGCCATTGATGTGCGGAGGACATACAGATGATGATGATGCCGGCCGGTGCGCATATTCATACGCGCGACACTGGACAGGAGGAGTAGCAAAAAATTCTCTTTACATACCTTCGTTTTTCTTTTTCCAGATGTTTGATTAATTGGCGAGAGATCGCCTTTTAAAACAGAAAGAAATTTAGTATTATAAATCGCTGCAATAAAGCAGGCTTTTATCACCACAACGATAAAAGCAGAGGCACGTAATAATTAACTTAACTACATGTGTGTGTCTATATATATATATATATGTAATAGCTAATAATAAAGACGCTTGTACAGCAGAAAAGCTTTCCCTACTCCATCAACGAAAATTAATTAGTAGTAGTTGTCAAAACCCACGCTGGCCTTAATAAAACGATCGATGGTCATTCGTCGCCTGCAATCTCAACCTCCTCGTAGGCGCAGCCGTTGTTGATGTACTGCAGTATCATATCAGGTCATCGTCGCGCTGATGGTTCTTATGGATGATCGGGACAGCCTTCTCATAGGCCCGGCTCAGTTCCACCCTTGAGCCATCGTCGTCAGCCCTAGGTTTCCACGCCGGGAAGTCGCCACGAGGGGTGCACGCCTTTTGCCGCATGAGATTGAGGATGCAGGCCTCGGGCACCGGCACTAGCTTCTTCTTCGTCTTCCTCGTCGGCCCCGCCGCTGCTGGCTTGGTGTTGATCGTCGTCGATCGGCACGTCTACCGCCGCCGCCTCGTTGCCGCTTGTTGCTGCTGCTCCGGTCTCCGCCATCATCGTGCGCGATGGAGACTTCGGAGCAAAATTAAAGATGGAGAATTCGGAGGGAGAGCTCACCTTTGTCATTATGGATGCAGAAGCCAAATCTTTTTTCTGTTCGTTAAGCTAGATGCAGCATGTCCAACACAATGCCACACCAATCATCAAAATTTAGTCAAACATCAAAACTTAGTCTGTTGAAGGACTATGAGGAGGTAGCTTATGAATTGTAGTGCAAAATCGTCATCTTGACACACCTACAATTCAAGAAAGAAACAAACAGGTTATCAAAAAGGAACTGCAAGAAAGCCCCTACCCATAGACAACGGTCAAGCTGGAGAGCAAATGGTCAGCGTCACCTACCACGATCGACGATGGGGATCCCCGCTGCGACAAGCCATGACGCCCCCACACCGTGGTTGACCACGGCTCAAGTGCCTCCAGGCACAGCGGCCCTAGAGCATCTCCTCGGGGGCTCGCTAATGGATTCGGTGCCAGCTACGTGAATGGTGTAGGGGCGGGGCGGGGCAGCGGCATTGGTTATGTGGAATCGGCGGGTGGGCGAGGAGCCGGAGGAGCGGAAGGGAATCCTGTCGTTGCACACGGATGGAGACTTCGGGTTCAGATCGCGCGAGGAGGCTCTCTGGTACGGCGATTGCGCCGGCATTGAGCAGAAGGCGGCGGTGCTGGCAGCGCTGACGGTGGCGATGGCTGTCTAGGGCGTCGTGAAGTCGGGGGCATCGGGCGGCGGACGAATCTCTAGGATCTTTGCGCGGGGGAGCGAGATAACGCCGGGTCATGCGGGGAGCGAGACTAAGGCCCTGTTTGGTTCACCAACTAAATTTTAGCTAGCTAAAATTATTTTAGCTACTCTTGAATGACTAATGGAACTAAACTATTTTAGCTTTTTTTAGTCAATGTGTTTGGAACTTTAGCTACTAAAGTGACTAAAGTTTAGCTAGCTAAAATTTAGTTGGTGGAAC
>Ga0182004_10000073_pt1 | contig 38456 bp, 29 predicted proteins | sample Sormic07211540_1_FD_120479 | JGI IMG/M metagenome (GOLD analysis project Ga0182004, IMG submission 120479) | Endophyte microbial communities from Sorghum bicolor roots, Mead, Nebraska, USA - 072115-40_1 MetaG | ecosystem: Host-associated > Plants > Roots > Unclassified | place: USA: Nebraska...
GAAACATTAAATATAGACGAAAACAAAAACTAATTACACAGTTTAGCTGTAAATCACAAGACGAATCTTTTGATCCTAGTTAGTCCATGATTGGATAATATTTGTCACAAACAAACGAAAGTGTTACAATACCGAAAAGTTTTCACTTTTCGGAACTAAACAAGGCCTAAAACAAGAGTTTTTAGTTTTGGGTTGAACTAAACAAGGCCTCGCCAGTCAGCAGGCACCACCGGCGCACACCAACGGGGAAGCGTCACCAATCCCGCCTTCCGCGTTCAGCATCCTTCCTCTGTCCGGGAAGCTTCACTCTTAAGAAGCTTAAAATTCAGGTCAGTCAATTTTTTTTAAAAAAAATAACTAACTTTATAAAAAAACATCAATATCTATAATATAAAATAAATATCTTATAAACATATATTCTATAATAAAATCTAATGGTATTAATTTGATACTATAAATCTTAGTGTTTTTTTCTAAAAATTCAAAAAAAATAAAAGTTTGACTTAAGATAACTCTAAAAATTGAAGCTTCCAGAAACAGAGAGAGTATTTATTGTTGACGCTCGTTCCAGCCAGCCAGCAACACAAGCTAGCAGCAGCTCCAGGTACTTGCAGTATCCTATTTGTTTATTAATACTACAATGTTTATAGGTCCTGCTACATTGTCCGTGCTAACGCTACGGTGATATTTAGAAAACAATTAATTATAAAACTAAAATAAACCATAAAACTAAATAATAAATCAAGTGATGAAAGAAACCAAAGATCACAAACAGATGACATTGACATTGTGGTATCTACAGTTTAGAAAAAATTCTGAAGGTCAGCACATGAATAATACAGGCACAATCATGTGTTGGTATCCATAGAGCTCATAATGGTAAAACCAGATGGTAAAGGCATAGCAATTAAGTTTATGCAACAGTTATATCTAACAACAATAGAAGAATGATGAGCCAGTAAGTCACCTGCAGTTCTAACAAGGGAGGTGGCATTCAGACCAACAATTGCAGCACCAGCACATGAACTAAACTTGCTTACATCCCAAATTTGGAAGGGTATCCGTCCAAAGGATACCTCATCTCCAGCGTCTTGCTCTTCAAACTTATCTTTCCACAAGCATGCTTTTACTCTTCGAATGTTTTCTTAAGAATGCTCCGTAAGCAACCAAGAAATTAGTTATTATCATTGAACTTGCAGTAAAGACCTGGCCACCACCGGTGACTGAGCATCAAGCTTTATGTTTGTTATATAGCGATAGAGGTGAGAGTTTCACACAATTCTGAAGGTCAGCACCATCAAAACGTGCGATAACACCAGGAAAGTTCATCTGAGCCAATCTTCCCAAGCGTTCTCCTTCCTCTATCGAAAGTTGAATATCAGTATCTTTGCAGGATATATACTCTAAAATAATCAAATTCAAGGACTACAACTATAACTATTGAGAAAAAAATTAAGGAAATACACATATTTGCTAACGATTAGAGATAGACAACATAGTCAATAAAAGTAGAAAGCATCCAAGCAGAGCATCTTCTGTTTGTGCTACACTGCATTAATGTAAGTGAGACCAATTTCTCAGGGAACAAAAAAAAAACTATCGTGGCATTTTACACCTGCCACCTAGAGACTGAAACTACAATCTGGAACGTACTAAAATCTCACATATTTACAAAACATCTTTGAAGTATTTAGCCACGTGAACAAATTATGAAAGTTTTTCACCCTGAGAATAATATAGCAAAACTAAAAAAACACCTGATTATTCTGAAAAGTAAGAATGTCATACCAAAAATAGCACCGATAATCATAAAATTTTCTCAGAAAGCTATATGTACGGAGGTCTAGATGTTTGGGATCATATGAGCGACCTGCTTGTGCAGTAGATCGCCAGCGAGTGAGTAGACCAGTAGCCACTTAGCGTCCGTGCTGACCGCTACTGACACCACCTCATCCCTCTCTGCATCGTCCTCCCCAGCATATATGTTGAAAAGATGACATCAGCAGCACAACACATACACGCATGGTCAGATTTTGTTGCCAGAACACGAACCCTTATGCGTGGAAAATCAACCCATACACACACAAAACAAAATCAAGGGGCAAATGAGATAAAGGGGATATTTTTAAGTGACCTACCAACACCAAGCAAGTTCAGGGAGAAAAAAATAGAGCAGAGCACAGAATCTGCCTTGGACGCATTATTCACACAATTGCTAAGTTCATGGTGAAACCCATGTCTATTCCTAGATCCAACTGTACTACCACACAGCTCATGGCTCAATCCATCCTTAGTCACGAGAATAAAGATCACAGACGAAGAACTTTACATAGATGGCCATTATTCTATTCCCAGATCCAACTGTACTACCACACAGCTCATGATTCAATCCATCTCGGTCATGAGAATCAGATGACTGGCGAAGAAATTTACACAAAAATGCAATTATGAGCTTAAAAGGATGTGATTATCAGGAGAAAGCATGGAATGCTGCAAAATGTCATAGTACCTCATTTGCAAGCTTCTCAAGACGTAGAGGGCTATTTAAACCATCTTCAGGAATATCATCAAAAGCGATAGTAATGGAAGACTCCTGTTGGTTAAGAAACAAAATTAATATTATTACTCCTACACACAGAGGAACACCTTTAAATTACCAGCAGCATTAGATCACATGAGTGTACCTTTTATATAAGCGATAAACTACATCTTGACCAAGCGAAGCAGATCCAGCGTCTACCTTATTTGGCTATCACACGTGTTCCAAATTGGATTAGAATGAAAAAAGAAAGCTAGAATTATCAGTCCCGGTGAGCATGAACATGTTTTCAATCAACATATTATGAATATAAAGGAACTTGCGAGTCTTTCCTATGTATATAATGTATGATTGAATGAAACGGGATTGCACATCAAATCCAAAGAAATCGAGCAGGAGAACTCCTTGGGCACCGAGGAGCTGTCGTCACTGTAGCTCCAGGAGAGCAGCCGCCGCCTGTTCCCCGCATACAGCCAAACACGCAACGGCTTTGTGTTGCCGGGGTCAAAAAGGGAGAAGAGGCAGTACCGGAGGGCGACGACGCCGCCGATGAGGGGGAGGTCGACTCCTCCTCTTGGCTCAGGATTTGCTCCCTCCAGTACTCGATTTCAAAGCGGCAAGAAGCGGTATCAGAGATGCCGATTTGGAGGAGGAGGGATCAGAGCGTGGAGGGATCCGGCGGCTGGCCGAGTTTGAAGTGGCGCAGGGCGGCGAGGAGGCCGCAGGCCTGTGTCTCCGTCCTGGCCCTACGCCCCTGCAGGCCTGCACAGAAGCGCCACCACCGCCTGGCTCGCCTGCTCAGTGCCGGTATACCTGGGCAACGGGCCGGCCCGGCCCGGCCCGGCACGTTGCCTAACGGGCCGAGGGGGCCCGTCGTGCCCTGCGGGCCGTGCCTTACCGGCCTGCGGGCCTGACCTCCGGTCCAGGCACGGGCCCGTGGGCCTTTTTGCGTACCGGGCGGGCCCGTCAGGCCGGACCAGACCATAGCCCGTTGAACAATAATATATCAATAAACACAGATTTAAAAGCATATTTCAAACACATTCATCAATTCATCACTTCATCAGTATAAAGAACACATTCAAATACATATGACAGACGTAGAGAATAAATTTAGATATCAAAATGAGTTATTTTTATACAATGTTGTTATTTGGCGGGTCGGGCCGTGCCGGCCCGCGGGCCTAAAGTGCGGCCCAAGCACGGCCTGCAGCCCCGTGCCGTGCCAGTCCAGGCCCAATGACCTTCGGGCCGGGCCGGGCTAGGGCCGGGCCAAAATGACGGGCTTCGAGCCGTGCTCACGGGCTCGGGCTGCATGCCCAGGTATAAGTGCCGGTCCTAAAATTTTCAAGGGCCTCTGGCGAATCCAATCCTATATCTTAAGTCTTGTTTAGTTCCTAAAAAATTTTAAAATTTCTCGTCACATCGAATCTTACGACATATGCATGGAGTATTAAATTTAGACAAAAACAAAAACTAATTACACAATTTGTCTGTAAATCGCGAGATTAATCTTTTAACCTTAATTAGTCTATGATTGGATAATATTTGCCACAAACAAACGAAAGTGCTACAGTACCCAAAATCCAAAATTTTTGCCAACTAAACAAGGCCTTATAATAATATAAGTTAATTTTATTCATAAAGAGAAAGCAAATATAATCCTATATAGATAAATTGTTCTTCTTGTCTTTTTCATTTTCTATTCACAGTTATTAGGTAGCATTCAACTTCTAACACCTGATCTAAATTACAAGAAAAATATGACTATACGAGTACAAAGAACTAGACAAAAATTGAACAAGAACAAAACCTAGTGCCTAGACAATTAGGACATAAACTAATTCAGAATCAAAACCAAGATTCACAAATCACAGATAATAAAAGGTAGAAAGAAATAACCAAGATCACATGTTGTAGTCCTCGTCGAGCCCTGCCAACTAGCTAGTTGCCACTATCGTTTGGATTTTGAAAGACTAGAACTTGGGTGCATAGGTTTTGGTATTATCCACTCCAAGTGGTGATTGCGTGGTGAACTAGTGATCGTATCGCTGATACCGCTGCGTCTCTCCTCGTGGTCTCGTTGTCTCACCGAAAGTCCAAAAGTTACGACTCATGATCGCTATGTGTGGCAGCGTGTGTACGAGCATTAGTGGCTCGGCTCCTTAGCTCACAATATTTTTAGTGATAGGTCGCTGCACTATATATATATATGCATGTACTAATAAACAAAGACTATAGCTAAAGAGTATGTGATATTATATACTTAGGTTTGGGCCCTCATCCCGCGAGGGGCCTCGGCCATCGCACCTCCTTCCCTCCCCTTAGGGTCGGCACTGCGCCTGCCTGCCGCCACAGTCGCTGCCGCCTTACCATGTGGGCCCAGCGCGTGCATCGAGAGGGGGGAGGAGCGGTGCTACGTCGGGACCCAAGGAGGAGCGACGACGGCATGGGCGAGCGCTAGGCGTGCGGGAGGAGGAGAAGCCCCCGCAGCGGGACGTGTGGCCGGCGGGATGCACGCTGGTGGCGGCAATGCAAGCGCGAGTCGCGGCGCTGAACAACGACACGAAGAGGGAGGAGAGGTTTTTGGCTCGCTCGCTAGGGGTGCCAGCGGTCGGGCGTGAGTTAGGCCTTATTTAGTTAGTATTTCGTTTGGATTTGATAAATATTGTTCAATTATAAACTAATTAGACTTAAAAGATTCATCTAGAGAATTATAGGCAAACTGTGAAATTAGTTTTTGTTTTTGTCTATATTTAATGCTATATACATATGCTGTAAGATTCGACATGACGAAGAATTTTGAAAATTTTTAGGTATTTTTTGGGACTAGACAAGGCCTTACACTTATGTGCCTCACACAATGGGATGTCTGTCGTGTAGTTGTAGATATTATAGTTATGTATACATGTGTGAGTGTGGTGTTTATGTGGAGGTAGCGTGCTTTATAAGATATTACAGCTATATCTAGACCAGAAAAAAATCTTGACACGGAGGAAATCGAACCATGACTACGGGGCGCTAGCGTGGAATGCGGAAGGGTTGAGACCAGCTAGGCCTCGTTTAGTTCGTAAAAATTTTTAGGTTTTGTTAGTGTAGCATTTTTTTATTTGGTAATTATTCTTTAACTATAGACTAATTAGGTTTAAAAAATTGTCTCGTAAATTACAAACAAATTATGCAATTAGTTATTTTTTTATTTATATTTAATACTTCATTCATGCATCCAAAGATTTAATGTGACGAGAAATCTTAAAAAAAATTAAGAACTAAACAAGACCTTAGATTTGAGCAAGGAGAGTGAAAAGTTACAAAATGTGTATTTTTTATACTATATTTAGAAGAGAAGAGGCAAGAAATAAACTCGCTATCATCGAGCAAATCACCATACTCGTACGATTTCCCATTAAATCTGTGTTTGTCTCTCTCCTCTTTGCATGTTTATGTTCTCTTTTTTTACTCTATCTTTGTGTGCATGTCATTGGTGTTTTGATGCAATCCATTGCGGACGCTCTACGAAAATTCGAATAGCTTATTTTTAATGTATCATTTTCCTAGGTACAAATTCCTAGGTGGATGGATGGAGTGTTTCTTAGTAGAGGATGTTTTTGTGTGGATTTAGGTCTTGTTTAGTTCCACCCAAAAACCAAAATTTTTTCAAGATTCTCCGTCACATCGAATCTTTAGACGCATGTATGGAATATTAAATATAGACACAAATAAAAACTAATTACACAGTTTGATCGAAATTAACAAGACGAATCTTTTAAGCCTAGTTAGTCCATGGTTAGACAATAATTACCACAAACAAACGAAAATGCTACAGTATTGCGAAATTTTTCACTTCACCAACTAAACACGGCCTTAGAAAAAAAGTTAGTAAATTAATAGGATAGAATTTGGATAGCTCGTGGATGGAGTGTCTATACGTTTTTTTGTGTGAATCTAGGAAATAAAAAGTTGGTGAATTAGTATGATAGAGTAGATACCTATATCTATAACTAATATTTAATTAAGAGCCAAAATAATTTTGTCTCTCTCACTAACTCCTCACACGACCATCGGTCTTGTCTCTCAACCCCTTATCTCTCCTCTTAGGTTTATCGTGTCTCACTCTTACCATACCCCTTTTTCATATGTCCTGCACTCTATCCTCCTCATGTTGTTATCTTACACTTTTATCGTTCTCGTTTTAAGTTTAGAATTATAAAACTTTCATTAGTTCCACATCACTCGTGTCATACCCCTAGCCATGTCGAGTTAGTGCACGTAGTGGGGCCCATATTAACATGTTTATCTTCCACATTTCATAAACTCACAATAGGTGCATACCGCAGTAGCCACTCATTTAAGTTGAGTCAATCTACTATTAATTTTTATATATAGTTAATGCTTTATTGAACTAGTATTTATTATGGCCATGGCGTGCGAGCACAGTGGCATCATCATAAAAAGAGTTATGATGAGCAAAGTTGGAGAACCTAAGCAACCAACAATAATGACAATACCATTTTGTCGTATATTGTGTCTTTATGTCACCTTCTCCTTTACGAGTTAGAGCAACATTTTAGACATAGTGTGAAGTCTTATCCTAAACAAATCGAAATGCATGATATGATCCATAGGATACAATCCCACCAGTCTTATCTCTCAACCCCTCATCTCTATTCTTAGGTTTATCATGTCTCACTCCCACCATACCCCTCTTTCATATGTTCTGCACTCTCTCCTCTTCATATTGTTATCTCACACTTTTGTCGTTCTTGTTTTAAGTTTAGAACCGTAAAACTTTCATTAGCACCACACCACTCATGTCATACCCTAGCCATGTCGAGTTAGTGCACGTATCGGTGCCTATATTGACATGTTTATTTTCCGTATTTCGTAAACTCACAATAAATGCATACAACAGTAGCCACTCATTTAAGTTTAGTCAGCCTCTTATTAATTTTTATATATAGTTAATACTTTATTGAGTAGCATTTATTATAGCCATGCCGTGCGAGCACGGTGGCATCATCATAAAGAATCGTGGCGAGTGAAGTTGGAGAACCTAGGCAACCGACAATGGTGACTACACCATTTGTAGTATATTGTGTCTTCCTGTCACCTTCTTCTTTACGAGTTACAACAATATTTTAGACATGGTGCCAAGTCTTATCCTAAACAAATTGAAATGCATGATGCGATCTATAGACTACAGTCCCATCGGTCTTGTCTCTCAACATCTTATCTCTTCTCTTAGATTTATCGTGTCTCACTCTCACCATACCTTATATGTCCTACACTCTCTCCTCTTCATGTTGTTATCTCACACTTTTATCGTTCTCGTTTTAAGTTTAGAACCACAAAACTTTCATTAGCGCCACACCACTCATGTCATACCCTAGCCATGTCGAGTTAGTGCATGTAGCGGTGCCCATGTTGATATGTTTATCTTTCACATTTCGTAAACTCACAATAGGTGCATATCGCAGTAGCCACTCATTTAAGTTGAGTCAATCTCCTATTAATTTTCATATATAGTTAATGCTTTATTGAACTAGCATTTATCATGGCCATGTCGTGCGAGCACAGTGGCATCATCATAAAAAGCTGTAGTGAGCGAAGTTGGAGAACCTAAGCAACCGACATCAGTGACGACATCATTTGTCGTATATTGTGTCTTTCTATCACCTTCTCCTTTATGAGTTAGAGCAACATTTTAGACATGGTGTGAAGTCTTATCCAAAACAAATCGAAATACATGATGCGATCCATAGAACACAATCCCAAGACGAATTAGAACATCTGATGAAAAGATTAAAATCCATGTTTCTAATGTTTATTCGAGTTAGAACGATACACATCTAGCAACAACATGGGATCTGATTCAAGACGAGTTGGAACATATAAGTTTTTATTGAATAGATTTGCAAAATCTAAAATTAATGAGAAATCAAAGTGAACACAGTATAACAAATGAGAAAAAGAAAAAGATCAGGAAAAAGAAAGCACACAACAAAAAATGGGAACAATAGAAAAAGTTAGAACAGACACAATATAATGTTTGATTAAAGCTAAATTTGAACATATGATACAAGTTTAAACACAATTTAGAATCTGAGCTCAAAACAAATTGAAATACACAACTGATCATTAGATAATTGTCCAAAAAAACACCGAGGACCACACGCTCGTTGGATAGATTTTTGAGTTGCAAATCCTCTACATAAACTACACAGAGTTATATCTCTTGTTTGGGCGCACAAATATGTTTACTAGTTGTGGAGAAAATATTTTTTTCCTATTTGTAGGAAAATACTGTTACAATTTACGTGATTTTTTGGTATCTAAAATTGTTATATGTTCATGTCAAAATGGCTTCTAGTTTCAATATAAAATTTACTATATACTTAGAAATATTATTTTTTATTACTAAAACCTATGTTGTACAGTATTTCGTATCGCGAAGAGGATAGGTATGAAATTAAGAAGAACGAAAAATTTTCGTCGCAAAAAAAAGAAGAAACAAAAAATTTAAAGGGAGAGAAAGAATAATAATAATAATAATATTAAAAAAAATAATTCTCCAAAGAAATGTGTGAAAAAACGGGCCAGAAGAAGCCCGTGCCGCCGTGCGGGTGCGCTCTGTCCGCGCCCAACAACCCCTTCCGCTGCGTTACCCCTTCCGTCCGCACTCCGCAGCCAGCTGCATTCCTCCGCGTGCTGTTCTGTCTGTCACTCTCGCCCCCCTCTCGCTCTCCGACGACTGGTGGGCCGCCGCCGTCGTCCCCGCGCCGCCGCCGCCGCCCTAAGCCAGGTGCTGAGGCTTTCTCCGGTCTCTTCACCGGCAACGAGCACCCACCAGGTACTCCCACCCCTTCTCTTCCTTTCAGGCTGTGCGAAGCTGAGCACAGAAACCCTTCTCTTCCCTTTAGTCTCCGCGCACCTCCCTCCCGCTCGCTCCGCGTGCCGGCGCAGCTCCGTCCGCTCGCTTCGCGTGGCGGCGCTGCTCCCTCCGTCCGCTCGCACGGCCTCCACTTCGTGCCCGCCGGTCAAGGTGGCCGCCCCCGACACCTCCCTCTCCTTCTTCCCTAGATCCGACAGGTCCCCGCGGGTCAAGGTTACCGACCCCGGCGCCTCCCTCTCCTTCTTCCCTTCGTCCCCAGGTCCTCTGTCGGGTGGTGCGGTGGAGAGGAGAAGATGGGTCAATTCTATGCACATCCAAACAATAGATTTGGTATTGTGAGTCATTTCCAATGCAAGGTTGATTTGGTATTGGTACAAATTCAATGTCAGCACCTTCAATATCTACATCCAAACTGACCATTAGCTACTTGACAACCTTCCTAACTTCGAAGTGTTTGCAAAAATTATTGGGTGTACATGTTTACGCCAATGTCCCTTTACTGGATCCGCCCCTGGGTAAAGTCTAAGCTGAAACCATGGGAACAATTCAGGAGTTTCGAGTTAAATCTAATAGCATTGGTGCAATTAACAGCAAGTTGATCAAAAGGAAGCTAATTTTTGCCTCCCCTGCACAAGCAACCCAACCCATCTTTGGGTAATTTCTAATTTGTATCAAACATTCGGACTATACCTATCCTGTAGATCCCTTTTGTTGTGTCTGGAACCAGATTTGAACTGGCATGGGACCAAGTTGTCTTCAATGAACTTGTAAGAAAATACAGTCTTGTGTGCATAAACCTACCATTTCTTACTGGAAATGAATGATCAAGTTATCTTCAATTCAACCAAATTCAAAACAGTTCAATGTGGTGGAGCCAACTTGTTGATTATTAAGCACCAAATCATAGAGGTGGAGATAAACTTTTGGGAGTTCTAACTAATGGCCTGTTTGGTACATGTCAATACTCTGTATATGGTAACACAACAAACATTTACTACTAGGATTAGCCAAAGCATTATCATATTGCTTGGGATCTGTGAATTGGTTAGTTAACACTGAACTGTATGCTCGAGTGTCATTTAGTGATCTTGCTCTATGTTCTACCTTTTCTTGCAGGCCATCCATGTTTTTTGCCTACAAAAGGTGATTGAAAAGGGGGAGGATGGAAGAGGAGGGACACCACGGAGTTGTTTTGGCATGCAGCATCTGTGGGTTCCTCTTCGCTGTCCTTAGCCCTCTCAGCTTTTGGGTTCTATGGGCTGTGAATTGGAGGCCATGGAGGTTATACAGGTATGCTGCAGAAGTTTTATATCTTTCTCTATCGGGCTCATCTATTTTACTATTTTTGTTGCCTGAGTTCTCGCTAAAATTGCATGTCTTTTCTTTGTACAATTGATTATCATAACCAAAGCAGGAAACCCATTTTTTGTTTTTGTATTTGCTTCCTATATTTGTTTGTTCACTTCTGCAAGGTCCATCCTTATAATCATATACCTTTATAGGCTCATAGTGAAATGGCTGTGGCATTTTCAGACAACCTATAAAATTTGTTTTTTTCTTATACAGTTATGTTGGAGATCTCTAAGTATCCATCTAGTTCATGGATGTGTTGTTTCACAATGCAAGTCAATTGGGGAAATTAACACTTCAACAGTTGTCTACCCCTGCTTTATTATACTTGATAGAGCCATGTGGTTTGAGTTGTCATAGTATGCCATCCTATAGGGACACAGGTGGTAGGATGGTCCGATTGTTGCGCCTCATAGTCCAACCAGCTCTAGTGAACTACACATTTCCACCAACCCACTTACGCCTCCATCCTCGCTTCATGTAAAAGGTTTAACATAGTGTTGGTGGTATGGACTCTAGAAGCCTTATATGATAGTCTAACCCACCCTTACAAAGCAACGTGGGACTAAACCCCCGAAATCTCACATCAACACACAACATGGGCCACCATGGGTTAAATTCGAGCTGGGTCAGTTGTCACACTGATGTTATCAGCTATTCCTTTGGTTTTGTGACTGCGTGGTTTATGTGCATCGTGGACTTATCCTATATTGTGAGCTGTGAAGTGGAGGGATTAGTAGGTTTGGTATGAGTAATGCAGTACACCATCATACTTTCTGGTTCTGTCAAACACTCTGTTTCATGTATAAAATTGTTACTAACCGAAGGAGACGTGCATGAAGAAGTCGACCCGCGCGTGAAGGAGATGCGCGTGAAGAAGACCACAGGTGACGGGCAGAGGTCACACGGTGACGGGCCACGTGAAGTGACGGCGCGACGACGGGCAGAGGAGCGCGGACGAAGGGGATCCTGACAAAGGATGATGGCGCCGGCGGCTGACTGGATCTGGATCTGATGAAACATGAGTTGCTGGCTTGCTGCTATGGACGGATTGCTGCTGCATGACGACGAACGCGACGAGAAAGAAAAAGAAAATCGACGATGAGGGCTGCCCCCAGGAGCAGGGACTGATCCTCTCGGGGGAAGCACAGCGAGGATGAAGGGTGGCGGCTGGATCTAAACCTAGAGCTTTGGTACCATGTTGCGAATAAAGGGAGACTGAACAGGGTAATTGTATTGGGGCCTAAAGGGGACTATATAGAGAGTACATGACTACATGAGGGACACAGGAAGAAAACCCTAGACTGGGAAATTACACTAATACCCTTTGACTATTATACCTTAACAGTGATCAGCGAGGATGATCTCTCCATTAGAGGAGATAGTAATATATAGAGCACCTCATGAGCTGTATGAACCACTTAACAAAAATATGGCTTTGAATTTCTCCCTTGTTACGTGTTTATCAGAAAAACTTACCATATAAATACTGATGTTAAAGTTAACTATTGTTTTTATGCATATTTATTTATTTTTATTGTGGTCACATTGCCCTGACTGGGTTGTCTTATTTCTGTCTCAGTCTGCTAACTTTTTTCCTTCTGTTTTGTGACTCAGTTGGATATATGCAAGGAAATGGCCAACATATGTGCAAGGACCTCAACTAAGCACACTTTGCAGCCTTTTGACTCTTTTTGCATGGCTTGTTGTCATTTCCCCCATAGCAGTTCTCCTCGTGTGGGGAAGCATCCTTATTGCTCTTCTGGAAAGGAACATAATTGGTTTAGCTGTTATAATGGCGGGTGTTGCTTTGCTTCTGTCATTCTACTCTATAATGCTCTGGTGGAGAACACAATGGCAAAGCTCAAGTATGCTATCTTTGCTTTGTCTTGATAAGTTAACATTTATTTAGAATCCATGTAACAATATTTATATGTCCACACTTAGTTGCTGGTCATGGGTTCATGAATTCAAAATTTCGACCAACAGAGGAGGAACTAGGTTCATGAATTAAAAATTTCGACCAACACAGGAGGATTTAAGTGGCATTTTAAATAAGAAGAAATAGGCAACCGACTTGAATCTGGGTGGTGGGCTTGTACACCGAGACCTCCCATCAACTAAGCTAGGCTCAATTCTTATGGGTTCATGGTCTGATATTTTGAAAAGTGGTGTTCACCTATAATTATTTCACCAAGAAATTTGTTACCTCATTTGATTTATAAAGAATACTGTTACAAAACATGTTTTTTTCCTTGAACACACATGAAAGCTGCATGCCATTATATTAAGAAGAAGTGGAGATTTAGAAACCTTATACAGATCACCACCCCTAAGAACAGACACATCTGACAAACAAAACGCACCGATCTAACAAAAAAACTAAGCTCCTGGGGGCGCAAGGGTGGGGAGGTAAGGAACACTTCAAGCACCAGCCAAACTCCAAAATCTCATCTCTTCTAAAGCAAGAGACACGTTCGACTGGAAGGGAGAGATGCCGTCGAAGACACAGTGATTGCGGTGACTCCGGAGAGCCCAAGCTCCCCAAATGACTGAATTCAAACCTCTCAGGACGTGCTCATCAACTGTCATTGGTTTGAGCCCACCAGTCATCAAAGGAAGTTGCAAAACATGTTCATTGTCATCAAAGATTGCTCTATAAGATATTTGCAACCAAAATAATGAATGACACACTAAGCTTGGAGTCCTTGGGGGTTTACCTGTTATCAGCACATCATTCAAAACGTTTCTAAAATGCGATTTGAAGTGTTTTCAGTAGTTTCTCCAGGCTTCTAGCTGTTTATTCAATATGTGTTTTGGGCCCCTCTGTTGTCTCTGTCATTATTGATCTTGTTGTATTAACTAATGACATGTTTGTTGCAGAGGCTGTTGCTTACCTTCTCCTCCTGGCAGTATTCCTACTATGTGCCTACGACTTTTGTGCTATTTATGTGACAGCTAGTGCTAGTGCTTCCGAGCTTAATTCTCCATCAGGGTTCTTCTTCGGGGTGTCTGCAATATCATTGGCCATCAATATGCTTTTTATATGTAAAATACTGTTTAATGGTAAAGCTTCTATTGTTCTGTTTTTCACTTGTATGTGAATATGTTTAACTCATTAACATGGAAACATTGTTAACTTTGCCTTCTTGCACATTTTATGCACAGTAAGTGGATTTGATGTTGATGAATATGTGCGGAGGTCATACAAGTTTGCCTATTCTGACTGTGTTGAAGTGGCTCCTGTTTCATGCTCTCCTGAGCCACCAGATCCTAGTGAGTTATACATGACAAAATCCAGCAGGTACCACTTTTTTTCCCCTTAATCATACAGTCCTGTATATTTTATATACCTATTGATACTGTTTTACTTGTAAGTTTATTTTTTGAGGAATGGGTTCTCCACAATATATGTCCACAGGCAAAATCAGGAGTGTAGCTTTAACAAAGTTCCAGCTACCCTCACTGGATAGGATTTAGTGACCAAAATTTAAGAACAAATAGAGAAGGTTCAAAGCTTTTTATTTTTTTCACTATTGTGTTTTTGGTCTGTGTGCATGATGTGCTTGGACTTATGGTTATATTGTGAAATGGTGGGAGTCCTAAATTGTAAATTCTATCCATACTTGTGCTTTCGACTCAACTGATTCACATGTTTCTTTGTATTATCTTTTTCTTCTTTGTCATTTTGATAAAATGTTCACAACTTGTAACCTGGAAATGCAGGGTCTTGCATTTAGGGCTTCTCTACATTAGCTCGCTGCTTGTGCTTGTTGCCTATTCCATCTTGTATGGTCTTACGTCAAAAGAAGCTCGTTGGCTGGGTGCTTTAACTTCAGTTGCAGTGGTGATCCTTGGTAATGTTTTTCTTCCTTGCATCATTGAGTTTTCGCTCTGTATCTGTTTCTTGACTCCTTATTTTTCCTTTCTACAGACTGGAATTTGGGCTTGTGTTCATTTAGATTTGAGCTTCTTAAAAGTCGGATGATAGTGTTATTTGTGGCTGGAACATCAAGGGCTTTCCTTATATCCTTCGGAGTTCATTACTGGTTTGTATTCAATATTCATCTCTTTCTTTGTATTGATAAACATTTGAGACCTAGTATTCTTCTGCCTCTTTGCTAACTAGAAGGTGTTACATTAGGTACCTTGGCCATTGCATCAGTTATGCTTTTGTAGCATCTGTGCTTTTATCTGCTGCTGTCTCTTCCTGGCTTTCTATTTCAAACCCCTCAGTTGCAAGGATAGACGCTCTAAGAAGTACAGTTATAAAGCTACGAGAGGGATTTCGAAGAAAAGGACAAAATAGTTCTTCAAATTCATCAGAAGGCTGCGGCTCTAGTGTGAAGCGTAGTAGCGGTAGTGTTGAAGCTGTTCAAAATGGTAATGCAACGGATTCTATGTACAGAAGCAACTCACAAAGCGATGGTGTCAATTGGAACAGTATTCCTTTTGATCGATCAAACAGTTGTCAAGAAGGCCGGAGCTCTGACAAGAACATAGATAGTGCACGTGCAAGCTTAGCTCATAGGAGTAATTCATGCCTATCTGCTGTCCAAGACTCTGAAACTGCTGTTGTTTCAATAGATAGGCATGGAGATCCCACTACTTCACTTGTTTGTTCTAGCAGTGGTTTGGAAAGTCATGGCTGTGAGCCTAGTGGATCAGCCACCACCTCAGGTAATCAACAGTTATTGGATTTGAACCTGGCAGCGATATTTCAGGACAGACTAAATGACCCAAGGATTTCATCTATGCTAAAAAAGAACGGTGGACTTGGAGATGTAGAACTAGCTAATCTTCTTCAGGATAAAGGACTGGATCCAAATTTTTCCTACATGCTGAAAGACAAAGTCATGGATCCACGGATTTTAGCTTTGCTACAGAGGAGCAGCTTGGATGCAGATAGAGAGCATCAAGATGATGTAGATGTCACAGCTACTGATTCAGATAGATTGGATACCACTATTGCAAACCAGATCTCTTTGTCAGAAGAACTAAGGAGAAGCGGTCTAGAAAAATGGTTGAACATTTCAAGGCTAATATTCCATCATTTAGCTGGATCTCCAATACGTGCTTTTATTGTTTTCACAGTAATGTTCATAATAGAGACTACTACTGTGGCTATATATCGACCAGAGACCATCAAAGTGATAAATGCAACACATGAACAGGTAATTTTGTTGCAGTGCACTGTAATTCCTTTGAAAGTTTGGCTATTAGTTTGACCAATAGAAGTTCTCTTAATTTGGCAGTTTGAATTTGGTTTCTCGATACTGCTTCTGTCACCAGTTGTCTGCTCCATTATGGCATTCATTTGGTCTCTGCGTGCTGAAGAAATGATGATGACATCCAAGCCCCGGAAGGTGATATGCACTAAAATAAAAATAGTTTCACTATTTGGCATACCTGGATATGATTGTTTATTAATATGACAACTTTTTACCATATCAGAACCAGCGCCTCATACTGTTTCTGGTTGAACATTTACTATGACTAGTGTAACATGAATATATGTGAATGAGAGAATTCATGTATCGAGTGTAGTAGAAAAATAATTACTTTTACCTGGGAGCTAGTTGTACCGAAACATCTAATCCTGTCTATAATTTTTTCTCAGCTGTAAAATGTATTTATGACATGTGCTTTATCTTCCTTTAGAGTTTAGATATAATGTTGTATTAGTTGCTATTATTTTAATATTACTAGTCTCAACTATAACAATTTGCCTTTCTTTCAGTATGGTTTCATCGCATGGCTACTGAGCACATGTGTTGGTTTGTTTCTCTCTTTCTTAAGGTACACATACTTCTCTTGCATCTGAGACATATTTACTGTTATATAGTTTTAGTTGATATAAATACTAATTAGCTTTTTGTGCCTTAGTTAATTATCTATTTACACAAGGACATCAAGTTTTATATGCATAGCAATACATTGTTCCATTATACTCCCTCCAGTTTGCAAATAGCTGATGTTTGTTTACGACGACACAGTCTCCAAAACATAGATTTAACCACTATTTTTAGTCCCTCTGTTCCAAATTATAAGACATTTACATAGCAAAAACTATGTATCAAGAAAAACCGAAATGTCTTAGAATTTGGAATGGAGGGAGTATTAGAGTATAAATGAACATCTTAACAAGGGGTGAGTGTGTGTGCCTACGTGGTTGTGCACGTGCATGTGTTGTAAGGGCTCTTAACTCCTGCATGTTCAAGAAGTACTTTTCAAAAAAAATGTATGTATATGAGCTTCAATCTTCTAAACTAAATACTTTTGAAAAGTTATTTGTAATGAAAGTTTTAAAAGTTTGACTCAAACCTTGTCCAAAATGGTAGGTATTTGCAAACCGGAGGGGTTAATCATTTTTTTTGCCTTTTATGTTATAACTTATTGTCATTTTAGTACCGTACTGTCTAGCTGATTTATGCAATGGTGTGTCTTAGTTTTTGCACGGCAGAATTGTGTGACTTATCATGTTGTTTATAATGGGCTGATGTGTTTTTAGAGCATAAAAGTAAGCTGTGCCAGAACTAGACATCAAAAGTGCCATTAAGGCAAGAAAATTGAATGGTTGTACCAATTTAGATTTTTTAGCCCATACAAGTAAGCTATACTCTTACTCAGCACCAGAAAAAGAGAATATTAAGATATACCATTCTTTAGTTGGGAATGGAAGGGACCTATATGTTTGGATTGTTCAGTTAATTCTGGTCATTGTGATGTTCCTTAGCTTTTAGATGCTCAATTCACTTAAGGTATCACATGACTTGGCCAAAACAAGCTCTTTGTTTTTCCGGACAGTAGGTTCTCTATATATTCTGATAGGAGGTTCCTTCAGGTGCTCCCACATAAATCCAAATTCTACAAAAGGCTAGGCATTCACACATTGAACAGAGTTTTTTTAAGCATATTTTCCTTGTATGTTTCAGCACCAGTATTGCCCCTTACCAAATATCCCTCCTTCCCAGTCATGAAAGTCATGAATAACCTAGCACACTAGGTTTATTTGTTAAACATAAAGGTCTAGTTTTATCACTCTTCTTTTGTTGAAAAATTGAAATATTTTCCTCTCTGAATTATGAAAACTTTACTCTTTGTATATCTAGAGTACATATTTATGAGTTCCAAAGCTTTATGTCTGCAAACAATTAATGCATTTTTATTGGTGTACCATATCTGCATTTGGTCTAAAAGTCATCTGTTTTACTCTGCAGCAAGTCATCAGTTATATTGGGCTTGTCTCTCACAGTACCACTTATGGTGGCTTGCCTCTCATTTGCTGTTCCCATATGGATGCGTAATGGTTACCGTTTCTGGATTCCTGGAAGGGAGTTTGATAATCGTGAAAATGTTAGTCAAGCTCCAGGAAAGAAAGAGGTTTGTTGTCCAGTTCTTTATCAGTTTTGCAACTAGGGGTTTTCTTGTCACATGCATAAGTAAGTGTGACATTGATCTATTCAATCTCTTTGTTTAGTCAGAAGGGGATACTGGATTGCGAGTTTGCGATGGTCTAATGTTGAAAACTGGATTTACCTGAATATGTCTATTTCAACTTTCAAGTCAATCTTTTCCTTACGTGCATGTCATATTTGCATGGCCATGTCATGCTAATATAAAAATTGCTGCCTAATTTGTAGCACAGATTTTACTAAGATTATTGTAGATAGTCTAGAATGCATTTCAACCATCCAACATTGGCAATTAAGAAAAAAATATATTAGTGTTGTTTATCATTTCTTTTTCTGGTTTCAGCGGGCTCTCTTTGTTATCAGCATAGCTGTTTTCACTGCATCAGTTATTGGCCTTGGCGCGATAGTGTCAGCAAAGCCTTTAGACGCTTTAGGCTATAAAGGGTGGGATGCTGATAAGAACAGCTTCTATTCTCCCTATGCAACATCGATGTATCTTGGATGGGCGTTGTCTTCAACAATTGCTGTGATTACCACGGGGTTGATACCTATTGTTGCTTGGTTTGCAACGTACCGGTTTTCACCTTCATCAGCTATATGTGTTGGCCTCTTTGCAAGTACGTTCATTTTGATCCTTTTCTTTTCAAAAAAATTACTTTGAATATTGGATAGAACAGATTGCAGCTGTTCTAAGTCATGCTTTTCTGCAGCTGTTCTTGTGTCCTTCTGCGGTGCATCCTACTGGGGAGTGGTTAATTCACGAGAGGATGGTGTGCCTCTAAAGGCTGATTTCCTGGCAGCATTACTTCCCTTGCTTTGCATTCCTGCATTTTTCTCGCTGTTCACCGGGCTGTACAAATGGTATAAAAAAGACTGTCTTTAGCATTTTATTCCCCTCCGTATTTCTGATCCACTGAGATCAAAATTACAAATGATTTCAGGAAGGATGATGATTGGAAGATTTCTCGTGGCGTTTACCTTTTTGTTGGCATGGGAATGTTGCTGTTGTTTGGTGCAGTTGCAGCTGTTATTGTCACAATCAGGCCCTGGACTGTAAGTAAAGTTTATGTGACCTGTGACATTAGTTTTCAATTACAATAAGTTATTTTTCTCGAACAAATTACAATAGGTTATAATTTCGTGTGTCATTTTTATACAGGTTGGAGTTGCTTGCCTCGTAGCCATTCTGTTCCTTGTATTTGTTATTGGGGTCATCCACTACTGGACATCTAACAACTTCTATCTAACGAGGACTCAGATGCTGCTTGTTTGTTCCATTGCTTTTCTCCTAGCCTTGGCTGCCTTCCTGATGGGTTTATTTCACGGTGACTGATGATCTTCTTTCTATGTCATCTGTCCTATATTCCAGTTTTTTTATTGGTTTGAGTTACTGCTATCATTTAATCTTGTATTTACTTAGCTTATGAATTTTGCAGGAAAGCCTTTTGTTGGAGCATCTATAGGTTATTTCTCATTTATATTTCTTCTCACTGGAAGGGCTTTGACTGTAAGTTTTGGCATACACTAAGATAACTGTTGGCGACCGCTTGCTAGTTCTCAGTATATTGTAGCATTTTCTTCTAGTGCTGAATGGGTGTGCCCTTCTCAGGTCCTTCTATCACCGCCAATCGTAGTGTATTCGCCAAGAGTATTGCCTGTATACGTTTATGATGCTCATGCAGACTCTGCTAAAAATGTTAGGTACAAATATATCCTTTCTCGTGCTACCTGTTTGTCTTTTTTTAGTTCAGGGTTGGTCATAATGTATTCTTATTTCTGTTCTGTCACATCCTAAAAGTTGAAGTGTCAGTTGAGAACATGCTCTAACATTATTGTTTTTACAGCTATGCCTTTCTTATTCTGTACGGGATTGCATTAGCAACTGAAGTTTGGGGTGTTATTGCTAGTCTAATAATGAATCCACCATTTGTTGGGGCTGGCGTTTCTGCTACTACTCTTGTAATTGCTTTCAGTTTTGCTGTTTCTCGACCATGCCTGACTCTTAAGGTTGGTATTCGCTGCAGCTAGAACTAGTAAGATATCATGCTCCCTTTTTATATGATTAATAAATGTGTTATTTTTTTTTAAAAAATCAATCAGATGATGGAGGATGCAGTTCATTTTCTAAGCAAGGATACAGTTGTGCAAGCGATGTCACGGTCTGCTAATAAAGTATGTTTTATATTTTTATTATTAACATATTCAACATAAGTTATTTGTGTGCATGCTTTTATACATTTCTCCATTTTAATTAGAAACATTTCAACCAGTCTCTAGTTTGCTTGCTTGTTAGCATCTCATGCTGAGATCTTGTTCAACACTGTTCATGCTTACATCTAGCGCATCCATGTTCTGTCATAGTCCTGTCATTGTGTACATTGGGATCTGTGTAAATTACTATTGACAAAATATTTTAAATCTATCTCAGAAGCTCGTCACTTGTAGGATTACCATTGCAATCAGAATCTTTTTAAATAACTCTCCATGTCCGGATCTGTACATAACAGTATGTTTTTTTTTCCAGACTAGAAATGCTATATCTGGGACTTACTCAGCGCCTCAGAGGTCTGCAAGCTCTGCTGCTCTTTTGGTTGGAGATCCTGCTCTTACATTGGACAGGGCTGGGAACTTTGTGCTTCCTAGGGCTGATGTTATGAAGCTGAGAGATCGTTTGAGAAATGAAGAAATTGCTGCAGGATCTTTCTTATGTGGAGTAAAAGATTGTTTAGTATTTTGCCCCCAGTCCCTGTCAAACGTAGATTATCGGAGGAATATGTGTGCCCATGCACGTATTTTGGCTTTGGAAGAAGCAATTGATACGGAATGGGTGTATATGTGGGACAAATTTGGTGGTTATTTACTTCTGTTGCTTGGATTGACTGCCAAAGCTGAACAAATACAGGTACATATTTGGTATGTACTATAGTAATTCTTTTTAAACCCCTATTTGTTAGCAATTAATGGTGTGAAGCATTTCTGTATTGTTTCAGGATGAAGTACGTCTAAGACTCTTTTTGGATAGCATAGGCCTTTCCGATTTGAGTGCCAAAGAAATTAAGAAATGGATGCCCGAAGATCGGAGGCAATTTGAGCTTATTCAAGAAAGGTTTTTTTTACTGTTACTATTAATTATACCATTATTGTATGACGCATATAACAAACATCATAATGCATCAATTGCTATTCTTTTGTTATTTGTCTACAGTTACATAAGGGAAAAAGAAATGGAAGAGGAGGCTTTGATGCAAAGGCGAGAGGAAGAAGGAAAGGGAAGAGAAAGGAGGAGGGCATTACTGGAGAGAGAGGAACGAAAATGGAAGGAGCTCGAAATATCATTGCTTTCTTCCATTCCTAATACTGGAAGCAGGGATGCTGCAGCTATGGCAGCAGCTGTCCGAGCTGTTGGAGGTGAATCTGCTCTGGAAGATTCTTTTGCAAGAGATAGGGTCTCTTCAATAGCCAATCACATACGAAAGGCACAATTGGCTCGGCGAGCAGAACAGGTTCTAAACCCTGATTACCCTTAATTTCATCAAGTTATGGAACACACCTGCCATCATTCGAGTGCTGTAGAACTGTAATTTATCTTGGAGTGCATGTCAGGCATAAACATCCCTTGGTATTTTGGCTGTTTTGTGGCTCGCCTGTATCTGGTAATCTGACAACAAATAAGTACTCCCTCCAGTCATAACACATGAATACATATCTCTGAGGGGAAATAAGCAGCAAAATAGCCCTTCTTGGCCCCTAATTAATTAAAGTTGGCATGCACATGCAACAGCAAAGGTCAGGCCCAGGCAGCGTGAATACTAATTGAATGGAGTTTCCTGGAATTGTGTTAGTGATGCTGTTAGGGAGGTCATCCATACCTGTGCCCGCATCCATCCCCAAATTATCCAATCCAAACATTGAGGGTAATACCCAATGGATATGGATAAACCAATGAGTAACAGATGGAGCTAATCCCCGTTGCCTGCATGCCACAAAGTGTATGCCACCCTCGTGGACCCCGACAGGCATGATGCCAACCGTTTGTGGCCGTGCACATCTGCATGCCTTAGACTGTCTCCAACAAGGAACGCAAAAGGCTACGCATACCTAAAATGCCTAGTGTACAGTGAAAAAATGCCCTCCAACAGAGAACGTAATGCAAGCACCCATTTTGCGTCGGAGGTGAGAGGGAACCCAAAATTGCGTCGCTCTCTCTCCTTGACCCAAATTTGCGCCATCGACAATGGTGGGCCCGCGACGGGGAGCCGCCGGCGCGACCACGACGGACCCGAGACAGGGAGTTCTGCGCAGAGGCAGCTGCAAGCGCACCTGGAAGCTCCGCTGGGGGAGGTTGCGTCCGCACCACCGCTTGTCGGTCCGTGCCACCGCTCGCCGGTCGGATCCGCCCCACCGAGGTTGGCCTGGATCTCACCGATCGGCGAGGGGGCGTAGCCATGGCGTCCCCAGTCCCCGCCGGTGGCCACACCGCCACCCAGAAGGGATCCACGAGGGGGGGTGGAGGGGAAGGCCGCCGTGGATCTGCTCCAGAGGAAGGCCGCGATAGGAAGGGAAGAGGAGGCGGCGGCGGCGGCAGCGGAGTCCGAGCTCAGCGCTCGCGAGAGGAGGTCTCGTACCCTTTCACTGCGTCTATTGTTGGAGAGGGAAAGTTATGAGTCTCGTACCCTTTCACTGTGCTTGACCCAAATTGATGAATGCGTTGTTGGTATGGGTTCAGACTGTTGGAGACAGTCTTAGCCACTGACCGCACACTCGTCAGAGTTCTTGAGAAAGGACATTGGTGGATTTTTTTATTATCTCCAGGAGGTCGGTGAATTGGTCAAAAGCAGTTGTCGATATATTGATTGTTTGTGGGTAGGTGGTTAACCGGGTAATTTCCATTATATCCACCCATACCCATGATTAGATGGGTAACTGACATCCTCCCTAAACTCTATGGGTATTGGTTTGTGTATGTGTATTGGATACTTAGTGGCATCATCAAATTACATATTTCATTCTACCTCCATCCCACAAAGTGTGTCATTCTAGTTTTGTCCTAAGTCAAACAATCTTAAGTCTAATTTTATTGACAAAAGTACCAATATTTATGAATTATGATAAATAAGTATCATTAGATTCATCATGAAATATATTTTCATAGTAAATTTATTTAGTGTCACAAACATTGATAATCATCTTTACAAATTTATTCAAACATAGGATAATTTGACTTGGGACAAAACTAGGATGTCACTTTGTGCATGGTTCAAAAAGGCGGCGCCTAGGCTCCGCCTAGGCCTGATTAGTCGCAAGTCGGAGGGTGTCCGCCTTGCCTAGGGGGGGTAAGCAGGACCCCTAGGCGGCGCCAGCTCGTCGGCAGTGTGTGTGGAGCGCCTTGCCTAGGGGGGGTAAGCAGGACCCCTAGGCGGCGCCAGCTCGTCGGCAGTGCCGGTGGGGGAGGTGGAGGGGGTACTGCGGCGCCCCGGTGTCCCCATGTGCAGATCCAGTGACCTGGGGATGAGATGCAGCATAGAGAGCCGGCAGCGGAGGACTAGGCACAGCAAAGAGCGCCGGCGGCGGAGGAGGCAGGGAATTGGGCGGCGGAGGAGGAGGAGAAGGAGGAGGCGACAGGGAGGAGGCCGACGGTGGTGGATCTGGCGGCGGGAGGAAGAGGCGAGCAGCTCGCAGCTGCAAGAAACGCGTCGAGCGGTTGCGAGACTCGGGAGGAAGAGAAAAGGAAGAAAACGAAACAGAGCAGGGGAGAGGATAAGGCTTCGGTGGGGGCTGTGGAGGGAGAGTTGGGCCATTAAATGGGCCTTTTCTTCTTTCCTCCCATTCTGTCCACAGATTTTCAATTTTTTTCTTTTCTTTTACGTATATTTAAGTATATATACATGTATTAGCTACCGCCTAGGAAAACGCCTTGAAACGCCTATGCTCTAGGCTATGGGTCAGCGCCTAGAAACCGCCTAGCACCTTCTTAAACTTTGACTTTGTGGGACGGAGGTAGTACTAAATAAGAGCGTAAGAGTAAAAATATCCCTACTTTGACATCTCAAAACCTGCTGGAATCGACTTAATGACCAGAGGGAGTATCATGGAAAACCTTAATGACCGGAGGTAGTACTAAATAAGAAGCCTTCTTGTTTTGCTTTGTTAGCAATGCATTGTACATGCATTCTGTTTTTAGTGTTTTTCTCCAATGCTTGTATCTCTAATTTGGTATGAATGTGGAACAGACTGGTATTCCAGGCACTGTATGCATACTTGATGATGAACCAAGGAGTACTGGTCGTCATTGTGGAGAACTTGACTTGTGCCTCTGTCAAAGTCAAAAGGTTACTTTGTCTATTGCTGTCATGGTTCAACCTGTATCTGGTCCAGTGTGTCTTTTTGGAAGTGAATTCCAAAAGAAGGTTTGCTGGGAAATCTTAGTGGCAGGATCAGAACAGGGAATGGAAGCTGGACAGGTTGGTCTTCGATTAGTGACTAAGGGTGAAAGGATGACTACTGTTGCTAAAGAGTGGAACATTGGTGCGTCTAGTATTGCAGATGGCAGGTACCCCCCCTATTCACAACTATTGCATTATGCATAGCAAATGAAATCAAAGGCAGCGCCACCATGGGGTTGGTTGTTTTTGTTGTTTTGGTACTGGCATGTGTTGGAACTGAGAGTGAGAGGCAGTTAGGGCATATATCGTAACACTAAGCTGTCCTGCTTGTGCAGAAAAAAAAAACTAATTTTTATTTTACTTGTTATGGCAATACCTGATGCAGGTTTGGTGTCTTATACCTGTTGCGAGTATGTACAGTTTGGATTTTTTTTTTGTGTGTGTGGGGGGGGTGGGGGGGGTGATGAACATTTCTTCAATACTCGTTTTTGAATTATTACTTGTTGGGTTCAGTCCTGTTCAATGCTTCTGCATCATAAACTATGGTATTACTTTAGTTAAACTCTGATGCAATCATATCTAGAAGCAATTATAGCTGCCATGTAAACTTGCAGGTGGCATCTTGTCACTGTAACTTTAGATGCCGACCTAGGTGAAGCAACTTCTTTCATTGATGGAGTTTATGATGGATATCAGAATGGGTTGCCGTTGCCAACAGAGAACGGTATTTGGGAACCTGGGACTGATATTTGGGTTGGTGCTAGGCCACCCACCGACTTAGATGCCTTTGGTAGGTCAGATAGTGAAGGTTCTGACTCAAAGATGCAGATCATGGATGCTTTTCTATGGGGAAGATGTCTCAGTGAAGATGAGGTTACTGTGTTACATACTGCCATGTCTCCTGCTGAGTATGGATTTTTTGACCTTGCACCCGGCGATGCTTGGCATGGAAGTTATTCTGCAAGGGTACTGCTTTTACCTATAAATTCTGCACTTCAGTTTTTTGGCATGTCTTGAATTGGTAGGGAATATGAAACTGAATGTGTTTTCCTTATGTTTCATTCAGGTGGATGACTGGGAAAGTGAAGATGCTTATGAGGTTTATGATCAAGGGGATGTCGAATGGGATGGACAGTACTCAAGTGGTAGGAAACGTCCAGTACATGATTCTGTAGCTATTGACATTGACTCCTTCGCTAGGAGACCAAGAAAACCAAGGTTTGAGACACGTGATGAAGTCAACCAGCGTATGCTTTCTGTTGAAAGGGCTGTCAGGGATGCTCTTGTTGCGAAAGGAGAGAGAAACTTCACTGATCAAGAGTTCCCTCCAGAGGATCGTTCTTTATTTGTAGATCCAATGAATCCACCCCTGAAACTGCAGGTATCGCATGCACATCTCTTGCTCTTGTGAAAATTATTGGTTAAGTTCCTGACATATGTTTTAATTTGTGAGTTTAGGTTGTTTCTGAGTGGATGAGGCCTTCTGACATAGCAAAGGAGATATCCATCAGTTCTCAGCCTTGCTTGTTTTCGGGTTCTGTGAATTCCTCAGATGTGTGTCAGGTATAATCTTTTTGTTTTCTACTTTTGTGCAGCCAGAATTGTGGTAAAGTGGAATTTGGGGCATTGTCATTTATTACCAGAATTGAGATTCAGTTTACCCAATTGTTGATTTCAGGGTCGGTTGGGAGACTGTTGGTTCCTAAGTGCAGTCGCAGTTTTAACTGAGATGTCTCGTATATCAGAAGTTATAATCACTCCTGAGTACAACGATGAAGGGATTTACACTGTCAGATTCTGCATTCAGGTATCCAATGTTTAAATCATTTGACCGATAAGTATCTGCTCACTTGGGTTGCTCCTTTTCCATTAATATATTAGCCTTGGGTCATTTGTTTATTATGTTAGGCCTTGTTTAGATGCAAAAAGTTTTGGGATTTTGATACTGTAGCATTTTCGTTTTTATTTGACAAACATTGTCTAATTATGGAGTAACTAGGCTTAAAAGATTTGTCTCGTGATTTACAGGTAAACTGTGCAATTAGTTATTCTTTTTATCTATATTTAATACTTCATACATGTGCCGCAAGATTCGATGTGACGGGGAATCTTGTAAAGTTTTGGGTTTTTGGGTGTATCTAAACAAGGCCTTATCTAGGAAGGTTCAGTTGATTCATTCTGCAAAGTTTATAATACAGTTATCTTAAAATGTTAGACCACAAAATGATGTGTGAAGTTTACCATTTGACGATCGTATGTCCAGTTTAACATCAAGGTTCTATTTCTGAAGCAAATGTGTACATCAGGCTACATGCATTGATAACATATTTAGCTGTGTTGGAAAAGAAACAAAATATTTTATTAGAAGTAGTTCATCGGTCTGCAATATTTACTGGAGCAATGCTGGTGTTACACTGCTCAATGGAGATATGTAGTGTATATTACTTAAAATAATAGCTTAGTTATACTTCACCCCTGCAATGTAAGTACTTGCCTCCCTCATACTTTTTATGGCCTTTCCCTGGGAAGTCTCTCAGTGACACCTATTTAGACCTTTCTATTACTAATCCCATGTAGTTTCCACGTGTTGTTGATATGGATTTCTGGAGTGAAATCTTTATATCACAATACAAATTTCTTAATAAAACTTGGCTGTAGTTGGTGTAACCTTTTTTCAGAAGGGAAGTGCACAAGAAGAGCACTTGTATTATGTTTTTATTAGGGTTATCACTAATGCATTGTTTTCCCCTGACTCAATATTCAGCTTCATTGTGGAGAGGTTTTATGAATTATCTTACAGTAATTTGAATTTTTTCTGTATTTTTAAAACTCTTTTCTGAGTCATAATTTTTATGTTATATTTTACGTAGGGTGAGTGGGTAGCCGTGGTTGTTGATGATTGGATCCCGTGCGAGTCTCCGGGGAAACCAGCATTCGCTACTAGTAGAAAGCAAAATGAGCTTTGGGTATCCATTCTTGAGAAGGCTTATGCGAAACTTCATGGCTCTTATGAGGCATTGGAAGGTGGGCTTGTTCAAGATGCTCTAGTGGATCTCACAGGTGGGGCTGGTGAAGAGATTGATATGCGAAGTCCTCAAGCACAACTTGATCTGGCTAGTGGAAGATTGTGGTCCCAGTTGTTGCATTTCAAACAAGAAGGTTTTCTTCTTGGTGCTGGAAGTCCTTCTGGATCTGATGCTCACATCTCATCAAGTGGCATTGTTCAGGGACATGCATACTCAATTTTGCAGGTTTGCTCTAGTTTTTAAATTATATCTGAGATTTCTGGGTAATTGTCAGCTCTTCACTACTACAGGATAAGTTTACACAATTGTATTATATTTCAGGTAAGAGAAGTTGATGGCCACAAACTCATCCAAATCAGAAATCCATGGGCAAATGAAGTTGAATGGAATGGACCATGGTCAGACTCTTCACCAGAGTGGACCGAACGAATGAAGCATAAGCTCATGCATGTTCCACAGGTACTTGTCTCTTGATATAAATTTATTTGCATAAGTCATATCACACTAGTTGGTGGCAAACCACAGCTTATTGATAAGTGAGATAATTCATTGCACCCCTAGTAAACAAAGTGTATCTTGTAAGTTTGATTTCATCTACAGATCTTGACTCCAATCCCCTTTGTCTCTCCATCCTTGCAGTCGAAGAATGGGGTATTCTGGATGTCTTGGCAAGATTTTCAGATTCACTTTCGGTCAATATATGTTTGTCGTGTTTATCCACCAGAGATGCGTTATTCTGTCCATGGGCAATGGCGTGGCTACAATGCAGGTGGTTGCCAAGATTACGACTCATGGCATCAAAATCCACAGTATCGACTTAGAGTAACAGGACGTGATGCACTATACCCTGTTCATGTTTTTATTACCCTTACTCAGGTATGTCTGAAGCTGCTTATCAATGTAACACTAGGAGAAGCACAATCATGTTTATCTACATAAATTTCATGCTTTCCAGGGTGTTGGTTTCTCTAGAAAGACGAATGGTTTCCGTAACTACCAATCTAGTCATGATTCTTCAATGTTTTACATTGGAATGAGGATACTCAAGACACAGGGCTGCCGTGCTGCTTACAATATCTACATGCATGAATCAGCTGGTGGAACAGATTATGTTAACTCGAGAGAGATATCATGTGAACTGGTCTTGGATCCTTACCCCAAAGGGTACACGATTGTGCCAACTACCATCCATCCTGGGGAGGAAGCACCTTTTGTCTTGTCAGTTTTTTCAAAAGCATCAATCAAACTAGAGGCTGTTTAATTCAAGATTGAGATCCCATGTGTTTGGCGGTAGCTGCGTCTGCTGGGCAGGGCTTCTTGTCACCCATGTAACGTAGGATCCAGCTGTGGGTTCTCGGGAATTAGGTAATGGTAAGTGTCTGATTTGACATCCATTGTATTGAGTTACCTGTTCCAGAAGTATGAAGTGCTAGTTAACCTAGTATTGTAGGCTCTATCGCCAGGATGCCCCAAACTACAACCATCCTATATTTCATGTGTTGGCTATATTCTCATCATTCATTCAGATTCAAAATGAAGAAGTTGGACTAATTGGCCTTATAACCGTTTCAGGGTATAGGAATTGCCTCATGGACAACTTCAATCAATCTTGCTGCATGCAAAGTACATAAGTTCGGTTGCTTGCTGCAGAACTGACAAAAGGCAATGCTTCTTGTGCTGAAGGGAAGGAGAGAAGGCAGGATTCATGGTTCTTTGATAGCTGCGCAAAGCGCAGGGTGAGAAGCGTTGTTCAATGTTTGTAGATAGGTGGTAACTGACATTTAGACCTGGTAGCCCATCCTCTGTATAGGGGTCCCGTTTACCCTGTAAATGCTATAGAGTTAGGTTAGGTAGCCTGTTGTTCGTGTTAACGCATAGGGCTCTTATGCAGCTGGGAAATGTCTTGTTAGCAAGCTGCAGTTTTGCTGATTTGAGCGTGTAGTAGTCGGCCATAGTTGTTTCCATTGGTTGCCCTGTATGTAATCGGAATCTGATCTCATTCAATGAACCTATTTTTGGGTGCCATGGGAAGCTGTCTAAACTGTCTTTGGTTTGAGTCTCTTTATGATGACATTATAGCATTATATGCTGCTTAGAACCATAAATAGGTTATGAATCGTGGTAGTAAACTTTAAGGGGATACTGGGATATATGGGTTGGGATAGGGAAATAAGGGGTAGGATGGATTTGAACCCCATGTTTCTTTTTCATTTAAAATGAATTGGTTATAATTTTTTTAGAGATTTAATCATATCTTAATTTTTACTAAAAAAACATATACAGGGAAAGCCATCTTTAAAATCATCCTTATGATGATCAAAGTTGTCAGGTTTGATAGTTCGATTGCCAAGATATCTGGAAAAATGACTTCTTTGATTTTTTTTTATTAATAACTTATTACCAGTTTATTTCGGGGCAACCCAAGTTCCAAACACTATGCACATTAGTTAATTCTGCACGGCATTTCTTTTTCAAATATATATAAACAGCAGTCACAATAGTCTCCAACCCAACAAACTAAACCCATGGTACGTACATGTCAGTGCCACATGTCGCTCGTCAGTGTATCCTGCCAGACTGGTTCTGCGGCAGCAGCCCCGGGATGAATGGCACGCCGAGCTGTGGGAGCCAGTGCTGGCCCTGGATGAAGCTCTCCACGGTGTACTTCTGCAGCGCGTGCTGGTAGGTGATGTTCTTGACGCCCCTCCACTTGACACGCTTGCTCGTGTCGGCGCCGGCCCCGCGGTTCTCCACCTCGGCGTAGTAGCAGGTGCTGAGGCCGAAGTCGCCGAGCCACGGCAGCCACCCCTTGGGGTCGATGAAGCCCCCGATCTCCGACTGGATGTAGAGCGTGCGCGAGTGCTCCTTCCACGGCCGCCCCAGGAAGGTCCTGAGCTTGCCGTCGCCGGCGCTCTTCTCGAACTCCGGGTGCGGCTCGATGGTGCAGTTGTGGATGACGGTGCCGCCCGCCGACCTCCTCTCCTTGCGGCCCTGCGCCGTCACGATGTTCTGCTGGTTGTCCATGCACTTGCGCACCTGGATGAGGCAGTTCTGGAACACCACCTGCGCGTTGCCGAAGATGAAGTCGATGGTGCCCGTGATGACGCACTCGCGGTAGTACTGCCGGCTCGTGTGCGTGTACAGCGTGTCCTGGTACCCGTCGAACCGGCACTCGTAGAACGCCGACATGTCGCTCTGCACCCGCAGCGCCACCGCCTGGTGGTTCTTGGCGCCCGCCGTGTTCTCCACGCCGATCCCGCGCATCAGGAACCCGTTCCCGAGCGCCTCCATCGTCGCCGTGTCCTTGGTGGTGATGTTCATCATGAAGCTCTTGTCGCCCGTGATCACCGTCTTGGTGGCGCCGTCGCCGACCATCACCAGGTTCGTCACGTTCCGGGGCACGGACACGTACTCCCTGTACGTGCCGGCCTTCACGTACATGACGTACGTGGCGGCGCTCTTCACCGGCACCTTGGCCAGCGCCGCGTTGATGGTCCTGAAGTCGCCGCTGCCGTCCTTGGCCACCGTCACGTCCGGCTTGAAACCCTTGTCGCCGGGGGAGACCTTCCGCAGCCGGCGCTTGGCGTCGGGCATCCACGACGGCACGCCGCCGGCGTGGTCCGCCAGGAGCCGGCGGTGGAAGCTCGGGATGCCCAGGTTGGCGAGCGTCTCGGAGAACTCGTCCACGAGCGCCAGGATGTTCTCCGTCAGCTCCTGCGAGCTGTTGAGCGCCCTGCGCATCTTGCCCGCCGCCGCCGTCGTCGTGTTCTCGAACCCGTCCAGGCACGTCTCCTGGTACGTGAGCGCGGAGCTGAGCCACGTCCGGAGGTCGTCCACGGCGCTCTTGAAGTTGGTCATCTCGAAGCCGCCCAGCCTGTCGAAGGTCGTCTTGAGGTCGTCGATGGCGTAGTCCAGCAGCTCCCTGCAGTTGTCGAGCGCGCCCTTGGTGCGCGGGTCGTTCTTGAGCTCGTTCAGGACGGCGGACTCGCGCACCGCCTTCTCGATCCGGTCGGACGTCACCTTGAAGATGGCCTTGGCCAGGTCCGTCGGGCTGGTGGCGTTCCCGGCAGCCGCCCTGAGCGCCTTCTCGCACGTCTCCCTGTAGTCCACGGGCTGGCAGAAGGACTTGATGGACTTCACCGACGTCGACATCTCGCCCTCCTCCCTGCTGTCGCCATCGCCGCTGCCTCTCAAGGACACGACGCAGATGGTGGCGACCACCGCCACCACCAGGACGGTCGACGCGCCGATGACGGCGCCTTTCATGGTCGGAGACAAAGCACCTCACCCGTCTATATATATGTCCCTATCTGCGCGCGCGCGCACACGCGCACAAACACAGTATAATGGAATGCCTTTAGGTAGGTATTTGGTGCCCCCAATCACACCAATAGAAGGCTCGACACTGTGTGTTTTGGTGTGATTGGAGTACCTAGCAAAGAGCGTCGAGACGAGTTTTTATACTGCTACAGGCAGCGTCAAATTTGGGACAGGGGGCGAAGACGACGGTTGTGCATCGGTGTTGGAGCCGAAGTGAAGGGAGAGCCACACCAGCACAACGACGACGGACGGTGGTTATTGCTGCTGCGTTTGTTCAATTTTTTTTTTTTCGTTTGGGAATATTTTTTTCTTTGAGAGAAGACGATTCGGCCTTTTAGCGGAAATGATCTAAGAAGGCCTCGCATAGCCTGGCCCAGCCAGCAGCAAGCAACAGCGTTGCTGGGCTCCAAGACTGGAAAGGATGAGGCCCATAAACAAATTTTTTTATTGAAAACAAGACTCATAAATAAATTGTTTTACAATCTCAACATAGGCACTCATAGTGCACACACACTTACCTCTATTAATACAGGTATGCAAACCCTACCGTACGAGCACCTTTGAAGGACTGAGCCCATAAACAATTTTTTTATTGAAAATTAGACTCATTAAATTGTTTTACAATCTCAACATAGGCACTCACAGTGCACGAGCCAGCAGATCACGAGATTCACAAAGTTACCACTGAAAATATAGCACCGTTAAATTCTAAAATAAATCTAGGAAAATGTGAGCACCCGTGCTAAGTCGAGGACTTAAGGGGATGTTTGGTTGCAAGCCATAGTTTACCACAACTAACTTTAGGCAAGTGTGGCAAGCCACAAAAAGTGTGGCTAGTAAATTGGTTGCCACACTTTGCCATAACTTTGCCACACTTTTTAACTCTATGACATGTGGAGCCCAAAAGAATCATACCTAAACTTAGTTGTCAACCAACACTTGCCAACTTTGTCAAACTTGCCTAAGATAAAGTGTGGCAAACTGTGCCTAGCAACCAAACAGCCCTTCCATCCGTCAGGCCTGAGCCGCGTATCTGGATATCCACCATAAGAAATTCATCTAGCTAATCTATGATTAGTTTGCCATAAACAAATTGTTTATGGGCCACTGTGACAGTGTTACCACAATACAAAATCTGAAAAAAGAATATATGGTCCATACGAGGTACAACCACCAAGTCGCCAACTATCATGCGAAAAAAATTGTAGTTAAAAAACTATCAAGCAAAAAAATCAACATGATACAAAATGTCACGTGTAATGAAGCAAAATAAGACAAATATCGATGAACAGTAGCGTTGTATTGAGTAGCGACTTTACAGATTTTTTTTCTTCCACAAATCTCCATTTCTCGACCATTCCTTCCATCTCATGAAGAATGACGGGGCTCTGTTTCGCGACATGGACGGGGATAGTTAGCTCTGTCAGCACCGTCCAAAACTTGACTTTTCTGGACACATTATTATTTCTCGAAGTTCCTCTGACTTCACTTTGGTATGAGTTCGTTGCTGAACGGCGAAGCAGCTGCTATCTGAAATCTGATCCATGTAGCCCGTATCGACGTGAAACTGGACGGTAATGAGCAGCCGACATCCGTGGCGGAAACAGCAGGCGTAACTGGAGCAGTAAAATACTCGGAAGCACGCGAGATTGGTGTCCTCGTGCAAAGCTGGTTTTCCACGACAGAAGGGCCTTCATCACATGGATAGTGGATCGCATTCGGCTGCAAATCCGAACACGTCAGACCTTGTGTAGTTGTATTCAAAATCTAAAAACTTTTTAAGATTTCTCATCACATCAAACCTTGCAGTACATGAAACATTAAATATAAATAAAAAATAATTAATTATATAGTTTATCTGTAGTTTCCAAAACGAATTTTTAAGCTTAATTAGTCTATAGTTAAAAAATATTTACCAAATACAAATGAAAATGCTACACTAAACAAGGCCTCAGTTTTCCCAAAAAAGTAAGTGGCAGGCCTTGTTTAGTTCCTTCACGAAATTTTTTCGCGACACTGTAGCACATTCGTTTGTTTGTAGTAATTATTGTCCAATCATGGATTAATTAGGCTCAAAAGATTCGTCTCATAAATTTCGACTAAACTGTGCAATTAGTTTTTATTTTTGTTTATATTTAATACTCCATACATGCATCTAAAGATTCGATGTGACGGAAAATATTGAAAAGTTTTTGGATTTTGGGTGGGAGTAAACAAAGCCCAAATTGAATGTGTGGTAGAAATATAAAGGCGAGGTACGGTATACGCGCCCAAGTGTTGTGCTTGTGCGGCAGGTATCGCGTCAGCTGCTACGGGCCAAAGGGGTGTCGATCTCAACTCTCAAGTCAAGCGAAGCAGTGCCTGCCCCCCTGCAGATTCGTGAACCAGCAGACGGCGGGCATCGGCTATCGGCCATCGGCGTCAGGCGGCGGAACTTGCCTTGCGGCGGCAGCCGGCAGGCGGGGACGAAGCAAAAAGATAGGCCCGATTTACCAAATCCGGGCGTGACGCCGAAACAAAAGAGCGTCCACAAACGAAGAAATGGTCCAGTGGCGGAGCCCGGACTGTTCCAGCCTTACAGAGAGATATTTTTCTCTCACGCATGGATATGGATACTTCGGCAAGGAGGCATTGGTTTACTACGCTACGCCTCAATTAAATTAAAAGAAGGAAAAGAAACAAGCATGAGATCGCGTTCTCGTCATCGGTGACCATGTTGCAGCAGTGACAGTTGTAGGAGAGAGTCTGTTCTTTATCTGAAAAGTCATGATTTATTATAAAAGAAAAAAAATACTATTAACTATCAGAAAAAAATACGATTTATAAGAGCAGCGAACGGGTCTAGAATGAACAGACGGACGGGTGCCTGAACCATCTCGAGTCGAGTCAGGTGGCGCCGTGACCCTGCCTGTTTCTTCGCTTTCAGTTTCAGAAGCGAGCAGGGATCCGGGACCGATAACGCATTCCGCTGGTGAGAGGTGAGTCGTTTCCGTGGACCACGGAGACCCAGGGGCCCAAAAGGGCGGCCTTCACCACCACACCACAAGTAGAGAGAGCTACTCGACCGGCGACGCATGCATTCACGTCGCGTGATACGCTCCGGGTCCGGGCCTGCCGATGGATGTCACATTTGCACCCCGAACACTCGAGTCCTCCGCGGCCAACCACGGAGGAAAAAAAAAAAATCCTCTGGTCCAGACCAGACGGCGACACTGGCCTGGCCCCGGGCAACTTGGAGCGGGAAAAGGCACCGGGCTCGCAGCCAGGCGATTTTGCCAGCAGCCCAGCACCATGTTTTCGCTTTCGTTCGTACGCGATGCGGATCCGGGAGGAGTCCAGAGCGCGGCCCGTATCCATCACCGCCAATTTCGACGCGGACGCGCGCAAACACTGCATAAATCCCCAACCGTCATTATAATGCCAGGGTACAAGTGAGCTGTGAGCGTGAGCGTAAGCTTAGCTGCAACTAGAACCATCGTCGGCCCAGCTGCGGCACCATGCCTGCTGAGCCATGACTGACAAGGCCACGTCCGGCTGCTTTTCTAGTTAACCGGAAGACGCCAACGTTGCCACCAGGCCGGTCGGCGCCGGGGACTGCAACACACGACACGCATCAGTGAGCGAAAATGGCAAATGGAACAGTCAGGGTGCCAGGGACAAAAAAAAAAAAATTGGGGCACGAAATCGAAATGTCGACGAGATTTAATTAAAATAAAAAATCAGAGTCCCCGGCCCGGCCACGCGTCCGCCAGTTGTTGCGGCGGCGGCGCCGGTATCCAACACCACCCAACCCCCAGCTTACACAATCGACCACCGCTACACACAGGAGGCGTAAATCTACATCAGATCATCATCATCAGATTGGCCTAAAAAGGGTGAAATCTTTATTCTTCTTTTTCCAGAGGCAGAGCCTCCCTCGCGTTGCTTGCTGACCTTTCTCCGGTCCCTTTCACCAAAAGCGTACGAGTACTCCGCAGCTACTACGGCGGGGCGCGTGTACATCTCGTACACCGGCGCGCCGGTCACCTGCGCGCCTGCTGCGGCTGCGGGTACGGCGCGACGCGCGTCCGCCGGGCACCGTCGGCCGCCGGCGGCGGCACGCGCCCGCCCACGCCGTCGCCGTTCACGATGTCCTCTAGCATCTTCTGCAGGTCCTCCAGCGTGTCCGGCTTCTGCACGGAAGCTAAGGTTAATTACAATAAACAAATAATAAATCCGCGTGGTGGTGGTGGTGGTGGGTGGGTGCGTTGCGCCTACCTCGTTTTTCACGTTATCCATCATCACCAGCATCTCCTGCATGAAGTCGGAGAAATCCTGGCCGTCCGAGAGCAGAGCAGATAAATTAATTTCTTTTCTTTTCTTTTCTTTTCATTAGGATGCATGATGCACATATAATATTCGCGCACGAAATGGCAAAAGGATTTGATTGAATTCGACGAACAAATAAGCAGCAGGAACCAGGAAAAGAAAAGAAGAAAAAAAAGGACGAGAAACGAAACCGAGATGCTCTGCTGATTCACCTGGTCGTCGTCGTCGAGGGGATCGAAGAGCCCGGCGTCGTACATGGCCTTCTTCCCCTTGTCCGACAAAACTGCGCCAACCAACCAAACAAGCAATTCGATCAAATCTCGTGAAAGCCAAGCATAACCAAACAGGTACTAGGCCTTACCGGAGTACGCCTCCTGGATCCGCTGGAACCGCCGCTTGGCCTCGCCGGCCGCGCCTGGATCGCTGGCCCACCGGTCCGGGTGCCACTTCTGCGCGCCCACGGCAAGAGATCGGAACATATGAGCGGGTCTGTTCGGGAGGGGAGGGAGGAAACAGAAACACACAGAACCCAACCAATCAAACACCGGCCGGCGCGAGGCCGCCGCGCGCGCATGCACAGCAAGCGGAACTCACCATCGCGAGCCTCCGGTACGCGGTGCGTATGTCGGTGGCGGAGGCGTTCTTGCGGATGCCGAGGAGCGCGTAGTAGCAGCACGTCGACGCGCCGCCGCTGCCGCCGCCGCCGCCGCCGGAGGCATTGCCGGATCCTCCGTCCATGATGATGTTGGAAGCGCTGGCGCAGCAGCAGCAAGCGGAACCGGGGGGACCCCGCGGCGACGACGACGACGCGGCGCGACGCAGGGCGAGGCAGCAGCGCTACAAAGGCATCGAATTGGAAGGGAGAAGGCGAGAGATGGATGGATGGATGGATTCCAAGGGAGGGATGCGAGAGAAAAAAAAGTTTTTATTCCGCGGGGAGGGCGTGAGAAAAATATCTCTTTCTGTGAACGAAATACGAGTAGGCGTGTGTGCTTTGGTCGTCGGGGGTTGGGGCCAGTGAAGGTTCCAGAGCTCGTGGCCGCGGCGAGATATTTTCGAGCGACAGCTCCAGGATTCGCCACCGGGGTTCGCGGCTATTTACGAGATTGGGATCGGTTTCCGGACTGTGGAATTTTCTTGCCTTCTAGACGCGCTGCGTGGGCCTCGATGACTTGGGCTCTGACTATTTGTTAGTGCATTGTTAATGGGCCACGAAGATTGCTACTCCGTATTGACGACCCGTGCAACTTCTGAAAGGTTTTTGAAGAAAAGAAAAACATTTTTGCATTCTGAACTATGGTTATAGTATAGTCTAGGATCTATTCTCAAACTTCAAAACCAGATAAATCGTCTCCGTCACTTATTAAAATTATTTAAGTGTTTCTTCATCTTTTAATTAAGAAATCTGGAAAAAAAGACAATTGATAAGATTTTAAAACCACAAAAAAGATATCTCTAATTTTCAAAAGTCTAAGAAATATTTGAGATAGATTAGGAAATGAGATAGATTATAATATTTTGTGATTTTTCTAAACTTATTCAGTATTTTTCTCATTTTTCCTACGTCGAAGTCTAATTTCACGAAGCTTCTAATATAATTCAACAGGCTCTAAATATTTTTCTTGAAAATTTAGAAATCATAGATAAGATTTTCAGGGTTTTGAAACATTTTCAAGTGTTGATAAAAATCAATTAAAAGGGATAAGCCATCTTAAAAGCCACTTCTCACCAAGACATGTGGAACTCTTGTATAATCACCGAGCAGTTGTGTCAATTCGAGATGTCTGTCCACTATAATTAAAATACCAAAGATTAATCAATGAAAAACACAGTTCATATTCATTTCTTCTTTTGTTCTTGTTATTATCTTTACATTCAAACGGATTACTTCTTTTGTTCTTGTTATTATCTTTAAATTCTCAAACGGATAAACGGGGAAGCTCGCTAAATAGCACGCGAGCGACTCTTGCTCACCTTCCGTCGTCGATCGGTTCCTTGCCATCGCTCGTCTCCGACCCTACTGCTGTGCATTGCTCCCGCCGCGGAAGAAAAGACGGAGATGAAAGCTCACCTCACTGTGGAAGTCACCATTCATCTTCCTCTAAGGCCCTGTTTAGTTCCCCACCCAAAATTTTTTCATCCATCCCATCGAATCTTTGGACACATGTATGGAACATTAAATGTAGATAAAAAAATAAACTAATTACACAGTTTAGTTAAGAA
>Ga0182004_10000074_pt1 | contig 38413 bp, 30 predicted proteins | sample Sormic07211540_1_FD_120479 | JGI IMG/M metagenome (GOLD analysis project Ga0182004, IMG submission 120479) | Endophyte microbial communities from Sorghum bicolor roots, Mead, Nebraska, USA - 072115-40_1 MetaG | ecosystem: Host-associated > Plants > Roots > Unclassified | place: USA: Nebraska...
CAATTATGGACTAACTAGGATCAAAATATTCGTCTCGTGATTTCCAGCTAAACTGTGTAATTAGTTTTTGCTTTCGTCTATATTTAATGTTTCATGCATGTGCCGCAAAATTCGATGTGACGGAGAATCTTAAAAACTTTTTGCTTTTTGGGTTGAACTAAACAAGGCCATAGTATACCGCACAAGATCAGAAAGGTAATTAAGCACACACAGTAACCAACTTCTTTTAAATGAGCTAGCAAAAGCGCATTTTAATAAAAAAGAGAAAAGGAACGTGCCGAAATGAGCCAAAGCTTTTTACATGATCTTTTGCTGCACCGGGGATTCTGACTTTCTGAGACGGTGTGAAATTTCGGCCGGATGGACCGGACGGAAACCGTGGGCGGCTTCACGGTGTGATGTACTCGATCCATATCAAATTACAAGATATTTGACTTTTTTATACTAAGTTTAATCATCTATTTTATTTAAAAATTTCTACAAAATATCATTTTTTATCATGTCTTAATTTATTAATAAAAGTTTGTCAAAATCAACTTAAATTTGACTATATTTATATAATCTTTTTTTAAATAAAACGAGAAATGTCTTACACTATCTCAGTAGTGAGTAATATATATGGATATGGATAGCAGAAGTACATTACATACCGGTAGTAGTATACAACGGCGAGTAGCGAGGAAGCTTCGAGCTTCCCAAACGAGACCGATCATTGCGATTCGCGAGAGAAAGCCAACATCCTTGACTCCAAGCTGTTCAATTTTGAATTCAAACGGACGGCTGCTGATAGATGATGATCGTGATCTGAATGTGGTTGTCATGTCCAGCAGAACACGCGGTTTCAGGTCTTGTTTAGCCTTGTTTAGTTCCTCAAAAAATTTGTAAAATTTTTCATATTCTCTGTCAAATCGAATCTTTAGACGTATGCATGGAGTATTAAATATAGATAAAAATAAAAACTAATTGCACAGTTTGGTCAAAATTGACGAGACGAATCTTTTGAGCCTAGTTAGTTCATAATTAGACAATATTTGTCAAATACAAACGAAAGTACTACTATTCCTATTTTGCAAAAAATTTTGGAAGTAAACAAAGCCTAGATGCGAAAAGATTTTAGATTTCGCTAATGTATAACTTTCGTTTGTTTATGGCAAATATTGTTCCATCATGGACTAACTAGGATTAAAAGATTCGTCTCGCGATTTATAGATAAACTGTATAATTTGTTTTTATTTTAATTTATATTTAATGCTTCATGCATGTATCGAAAGATTCGATATGATATGAAATCTTGAAAACTTTTTAATTTTTGGGACAAACTAAAGAGACCTCAAATGAAATAGCAGCATCTGCTGCTGCTGTTCTCAACTTCTACCTGTTCAATGGTATCGTATGGACTGGCAGCTGCCTGTTTTCTCAGGTCAAACAGGAACAGGGAGCAGGCCAGCTCCCCTGGTCCCTGCAATGCCACCAAGACTCCGTTCCGTTCCGTTCTGCTCAGACTTGCAAATTATAAAAAAGAAGAGCGGGCGCACGAGGCCGAGGCAGTCGGCACGGCTCCCTCCTCGTCACTGCTGCACTGCTGCTGCTCCATCACGACGACGCCAACCACCTCACCTCACTAGCTCCCGCGGTCCCGCCTGAGCGAGCGCAGCCAAAACCCAAAGATCCCAAGCGCACAGGCGCAGGCGCAGCAGCTAGCATGGCCGCGCCATGCAGGGAGCTCGCGGGCCTTCGCCGGGGGCCAGCCGCGGCGAGGCCGCCGGTGCCGGGCCGCCGGGGCGCGAACGAGCTCTGCCTCGCGCCGTTCCACCACCGCGCGCCGCAGCAGCAGCGGCAGCGGCAGCGGCGGGGGCGGGGGCTCAAGGTGGTGGCGGCCATCAGCGAGGACCTGCCGAGGCTCGCGGCGCCCGGGACCGGGACCGGGAATAAGGGCGCGGCGGAGGGCAGGCGGCCCGAGAAGGTGCTGGTGCGGGCCGCGCTCACGGTGCGCCGCAAGCACAAGGAGGACCTCAAGGAGGCGATGGCCGGCCACCTCGACGCGCTCTGGGACATGGTCGGCCGGAGCGTCGCGCTCGAGCTCATCAGCACCAAGATCCACGCCAGTAAGCAATCACTCCGCCGCCCCCTCGCTCCTCGTCCTCGTCGTCGTCCAATCCACCACCGCGCGCCGTCCGTCCGCCCCTTTTTCTTTCTCTCGCTACTTGAGTTGACCTGCCTGCTTGCTCTTAATAAGTCCCCGACAAACTTTCGAGCTGCCTCTGAATTTTAGCTTCGTTTCGGTAGTCGTTAGAGCTATAGGGGGATTCGACGTGCAAAGCTTTTGCCTTTTGGGGGCATCTCCGTCTCTTCTTGACTGACCGCCCTGATCGGTAGGTGTCACCGGCAATCAGAATCAGGAAGACGCTAACTAGATGCACATGATCAACAGATCTTTCTGCGGATCTTCAATAATGGAGCCATGATAACCAAGGCCCGTCCGCGTGTGCGATTCTCTGCGCATTAGTATATTCGCTCTGCATTTTGGAACAAATTGTTTATTCAGAACACAAGTGACGAACTAAACAACTGGAGCAGTTTAGCTTTTTAACCGCTGGCATCTTTCGCTTGACCATGATTCCTGCAAGAAGAGAACAAATGGAGCAGATTTTTTTTTTACACGACTTCCTACTTCCCAGTCTTCAGAGCACTGCAAAACATTATAGCCTCCCTTTACTTTTTGCAGTATCTAGTAGTCCCCGTCCTGATCACTGCTCTGAATAATTCAAGCTTAAAGGAGTCACTATGCAAAACTGAACGAACGAGACATGTTTTCCCCATTCTCACCATGTGATCGGCACCCAAAGCTGATACAGTCACTTTCCATGTCTACATATTTGACTTCTCTTCTCAAGGTCGTCCTAACCTTCCCGTTCCCGGGTCGTGCCACGTGAATCATTGGCAGGGACCAAGAAACCGTTGCAGAGCGGTCAGGCGTCGATCAAAGACTGGTGTCAGAAGAGGGGTGTCAAGGGAGAGCACGTCGTGTACACGGCTGAGTTCATGGTGGATTCAGACTTCGGCGAGCCCGGCGCCATCACCGTGGCCAACCGGCACCACCGGGAGTTCTTTCTGGAGAGCATCGTCGTCGAGGGTGGGCTGCCGTGTGGTCCGGTGCACTTTGCCTGCAACTCTTGGGTGCAGTCCACCAGGGAATTGCCGGGAAAGAGGGTGTTCTTCAGTAACAAGGTAATAAGCATTTTCTGCTAAAGAAAAAGGTAGTACTAGTAGGCATTTTCTTTCCTTACTAGTTCAAGAAAAACGTGTTGTCGACCTATGCCTGGAACTGAACGTTCTGGTACTAGATTATCATCAGTCATCATTAGTATGTGCCTGCTACATCAATCCTGTGCCAAATGATCGCTGTTTCTGTTGGCAAGCTGGTCATGCATCGTTTTCTTCGATGTTGATAGCGAAAGGAAGCCATTCACTATAAAACGTGGAGCCCAGTCTAAAGGCATGATGAATTGATATGTTGTTGTCTATGCGCTGTTCAAATGACCAGCTTTTGAGTAGGCCTCGGTAGAACATATCTGTAGTACCTGAGCTTACTGGGTCATCAATCCCTTGCACTGTATGTTCATGTGTATTTTTAGTAAAATTGTAAATTTTACGAGCCCTGTCGAATTTTATATTCTGCCGATCTCTTACAGTATAGTAGATAATAGGTCAAGAACCATTGAAAATAATATTAAGAATTTACCCAATAGTAATTTGTGGCATCATATTTCTGATAAGACCTAGATAATCTCATGCAGCCGTATTTACCATCTGAAACACCACCTGGACTTAGAGAACTAAGGGATAAGGAGCTGAAGGACCTTAGAGGAGACGGCACAGGAGTACGAAAGTTATCTGACAGAATATATGATTATGCAATGTACAATGATTTGGGGAATCCAGATCGGGGAAAAGAGTTCACCAGGCCAATCCTTGGAGGTGACAAGATCCCTTACCCACGGCGATGCCGAACTGGTCGTCCACCAACTGATACCAGTAAGTTCTGTTCTTTCAAAAACCAATACGGTACCGTTACCTTTTGGAAAAAAAAATGTTTGCAGATAATGGCAATTAGAATTTGGCAAAATGCGAAATGATGCTTGTTACTTTCCAACTAGAGCCACAATCATATGTGCATGTCCAATTCTACTTTGATCAATTGTCTTGTCACTTTCGGACTTGACAGCTTCAGCCATCAGCCACCTTCACCACATGTTTTTTTTTTATTGACGAGACACCACATGGGTTGATGATGTCCAAGTTTTGAACAAGATAACATATGACTTTTGAATTTTGCTTTACACCTAACTTGAGGAAGACAGAAATTAGATTGGACCATTTGATTGCACAATCTATTCCACATGCTTCTTGGAGAAAAATAAAATTTGAGTTATCACGTTTCAGCAGAAAATTCAATGGATTCAGATCAGGATCACAGAAATGTCATGGTCAAGAGTCTCAATAAGTACTGAACATTTCGGTTAGTTAGGTTGTATGTACATGACCTTTAGCAACCAGGAACACCAACATGCTGTATCCACACTGAGTTTGATTCCCTGTATTTTCCTTTTTCCATTCTTGGGCATAGTCTCTTGGATGCTCTCCATGATATTGACTACAGTACAGAAAAAAGTATTCGTCATTGTTTCTCTCCATTAATTTTCTTCTATCCTTCAAATGACACAGAGTTTCCAGCCTGTAATGATTTACCACTGGAGGGTTTTACTAAATTTTATCAATCAACTCTTATGGTAAATTATGGCATTTAAGATTTAAGTGAAGCTGTTTACTACAAAATGGTTGCTCTAAATTTTGAAGACTAAGCATGCCTGTCTTTCTCCTCATAGAAACACTGTAGCTAATTTGTGCATTTACCTGTGGTGTAGGCATGATGGCTGAGAGCAGAGTAGAGAAACCACACCGGATATACGTACCTCGGGATGAGGCATTTGAGGAGCTGAAGCAAGGTGCCTTCTCATCAGGGAGGCTGCGGGCAGTACTTCACACCCTTATCCCATCGATGATTGCAACCATCTCAGCTGAAACCCACAGCTTCCAAGGTTTCCACCACGTTGATAATCTCTACAAGGAGGGCCTCAGGCTGAAGTTGGGTCTCCAGGAGCACCTGTTCCAGAAAATACCCCTTGTTCAGAAGATTCAGGAATCAAGTGAGGGGATGCTTCGCTATGATACACCTAGAATTCTTTCCAGTAAGTAAAATCTATTACCTTTTTGGCTTTAAACTGGTGTGCCAATGCCAGATGTTCTTCAGATTCAAGTGCCTTCGTGTCCAGGGAACTGCTGCTTTAATGCTTTAATACTTTGATTATGCAGAGGACAAGTTTGCATGGCTCCGTGATGATGAGTTTGCTCGGCAGACCGTTGCAGGAATAAACCCAGTTAGCATCACCAGGCTCACGGTAATGAATTTAAAAACATGATTATTGTGTACTCCCTCCAACCCAAATTATAAGATATTCCAAGAATCTTGGAGAGTCAAAACATTTCGAGTTTGACCAAAATTATAGAGGAAATTACAAAGATTTATGATACTATAAAAATATAATTAATGAAAAATCTAATGATACTTAGTTTTTTTGAGCAAGCTAATGATACTTAGTTGGTATAATAAATGTTATTATGTTATCATATAAATTTTGTTCAAACTTGAGATGCTTTGACTTTTCAAGATTCTTGGAATGTCTTATAATTTGAGATGGTGGGAGTAGATAAGTAAATATACTGCTAATATTGGTCAACCCCAGTAATACATAGCCTTGTTATACAGTACTACTTTACTGAGCGGTTATTTGGAAATAGGTTTTCCCACCAGTGAGCAAGTTGGATCCTGCAATCTATGGCTCACCAGAATCATCGATCACAGAAGCGCACATCGCTGGTCAGCTCAATGGACTCACAGTACAACAGGTACTGTCAATACGATGAAGTTGAAAGTTATGTCATGTATGAATGATTTTTTTTTTCTTCTGATTCTGATCATGCATCATGAGTGCAGGCAGTGGACGAGGCAAAGCTGTTCATATTGGACTACCATGATGCCTACCTGCCATTCTTGGACCGGATTAATGCAATAGAGGGGCGGAAGGCATATGCAACCCGCACAATCTTGTTTCTTACCAAAGCTGGCACATTGAAACCAATTGCTATTGAACTTAGCCTTCCTCCAAGCAAGGCAGGCCAGCCCCAACCAAGCAAAGTCCTTACTCCTCCCAGTGATGCTACCTCCAATTGGCTATGGATGCTTGCCAAAGCTCATGTTAGCTCCAATGACGCCGGTGTTCACCAGCTCGTTAATCACTGGTATGGATTCCAGAATGAACTGTTTGTTATGTGGTGAACATGCACATTACCACTGTCAATTTGGTTGATTTCTAAACAATGTCAATCCTGAAACACTTACTACTACTCTCTGACAAACTCTTCCAGGCTGAGGACACATGCTATAATGGAGCCATTCATATTGGCAGCGCATCGGCGAATGAGTGCGATGCACCCAGTCTTCAAGCTCCTACACCCCCACATGCGGTACACTCTGGAGATCAATGCGCTTGCACGGCAGAGCCTGATCAGTGCGGACGGTGTCATCGAGTCATGCTTCACCCCTGGCCCTGTTTCCTTCGAGATCAGCGCTGCTTACTACCACAACCACTGGCGGTTCGACCTGGAGGGCCTCCCTTCTGACCTCGTCCGCAGGTATGCATGCCGTTCCCGGCTTCCCGCCTCCCTATCTATAGTTGCTTGATTTTGCAAATCAGAAAGGTCTTCAGCTGTCATGGCCACTGACATTTATCTGCTCGCCGTGCTTCGTCATCTCTTGGTCAGGGGAGTGGCTGTGGAGGATGCGTCGCAGCCTCACGGCATCAGGCTCCTCATCGAGGACTACCCTTACGCGAACGACGGGCTCCTGCTGTGGTCGGCCATTCGCAACTGGGTGGAGTCGTACGTGCAGCTCTACTACCCGGACGCCGGCACCGTTCAGTCCGACGACGAGCTCCAAGGGTGGTACCACGAGACGGTCCACGTCGGGCACGCCGACATCCGGCACGCGCCCTGGTGGCCCTCGCTCTCCACGCCGGCGGACCTCGCGTCCATCCTGACGACGCTCATCTGGCTCGCGTCGGCGCAGCACGCGGCGCTCAACTTCGGGCAGTACCCGCTGGGCGGGTACGTGCCGAACCGCCCGCCGCTGATGCGTCGGCTGCTGCCGGACCCGGAGCGCGACGCGGCCGAGTACGCGGCGTTCCTGGCGGACCCGCACCGGTTCTTCCTGAACGCGATGCCCGGGGTGCTGGAGGCCACCAAGTTCATGGCGGTGGTGGACACGCTGTCGACGCACTCGCCCGACGAGGAGTACCTCGGCGAGGGGCGCGACGAGCCGTGGACGGGCGACGCGGCCGCCGTGGCGGCGCACGCCATGTTCGAGGCCGACGTGCGCCGCGCCGAGGAGGCCATCGAGACGCGGAACGCGGACCAGCGCAGGAAGAACCGGTGCGGCGCCGGCGTGCTGCCGTACGAGCTGCTGGCGCCCAGCTCGCCGCCGGGGGTCACGTGCCGCGGCGTGCCTAACAGCATCTCCATATGAATGCATCGATCGTTTACGATTCATGAAAGGCCCCATATTGTTTTTACAAAGAAAAAAAATTCTACGGGTAAATGCAGTATTATTGTTTTTGAAGCAAATCTGTGCGAGCTTCAATTGAGCTGCTGGGGTTTGGAGCGTCAATGATCAGGCAACGATATAAAGGAGAACAACCCCCCAAAACACCAAAGGCTTAAAGATAGAAGTACACAACGGAACATACATATCTGCAGTATATCGAACATCAGCAGCTCAATGCTGATGTTGGAAACTGAAATATGCCAAGAATGAGGATTGAAAATTGGAAACTGAAATGTTGGCCTGCAGATGGGCTCTTGCCACTTGCCAGCACTTTATTGCGGCAAGCAGCAATCACCAATCAATCAAAAGGCAGCTAAGTAAATTAAAGACACTAATAATTTGGTCGTATTCCCATAGTCTAATATTGGTAATATTGCCTCTCCCTATATTTGCATTGTACATGATTGAGCAAGCATATCAGAATTCAAGAATAGCACCACTTAACGGAATCAAAGAAATCAAAAATCCAAATTCATATGTATATACATATTCCATATTCACCTCCAAAGATTGGTCATATTGTTTCTCTCATAAAAGAAAATCAACCCAAAAGCGCTAGACCACGTTTGGATGCTAGAATCAGATGGCTTTCTCACAAGAAACGCTAGAAAAGGTTCCAAACACAATTTTGTAGCATGGGGATACGAAGGTCAAACGTTTTAGCTCCTTCCTCAAGGATCGAAATGGAAACGGCCAATGGCAGCTAGCCTCTCTTTGAGGAAAAAAAAACACTAGAGAAACACTTGAATATTCCTCATGAGGGCAAATTTTGTTTGCACGGTTAGAGTCGTACAGTGATGAACCTGTTCGCTTGTTATGTTGCAGATGCTCCTATTAATTCCCAGTCATTGTTCCCAATAAGGAGGGAAGAAGGTTAGAGTAACTCTAAAAATCTTTATATTCTGTCTAATTAATAGAAATAGATATTTTTATGAAAATAATACCCTCTAATAATTTCTTTAATTAGATCTTTAAATATAGTCATTCTTTATTCCATGACCTTTCACTGCAACTGGATCTTACATATGCACATCAATAGTTGCTTTCTCTTATTTTCAGGAAAACAACACTTGTGAACAATGATCACCGGCTTCAGTTTGTGGTTTGTGCAAACATGGCATATTTGGAATATTCCTAGTACATTCAGATTAATGTCTTATAACCAAAATGCAGTAATATTATATCACTATTGGTGAGTATTTTAAGGGGAATTTGGTCTTTCTAACCCCACTGTAGAGTTTAATTGTGATTGTATCTTCTACTTTTCTAATTTTGTGATTTTGCCGCAATTCTGATTTGAAGCTTCCATCTACCCTTGTTTGTAACAGTGTTAGGTGACATATGATTAAACTGAAAACCAAATTTAAGGTCATGTGAAAAGACCAAAGTACCCTTCCTTATATGTTTTCCCGGACCTTTTCAGTCTTCCGCATCAGTTCAGTCCGCGGCCTCGGCGGACTGGCGCGTTGCAGATCGGATACAGCAAATCGGGACTGAATGTTCTAGTTACTATCGTCTGAAGGTTCATACCCACTTGTATTTTCATTTGCCTAGGAGTAGGAGCTCCTGATGTGTTATCGTCTGAATGTACTAGTTGATACGTCTAGACTAACAATTGCTCTATACGTGCAGATCTGTAGGGCAAACAAACTAACTCTGCAATCTACAAAAGGCTTGAAGTTTTACAAAAATTGTCAAAGTTTGCACAAAATTTAAAATGTATACAGTAAATTATGTTAAAATTTCTTGCCAAAATCATTATTAAATCTGCAAAAAATGATGTCTAAACCTTTGAATCCAAAACAGGGATAAAATTACAAAGAACTAACAAGAGTGGGGGCAAATCTACAAGGACGAATTGTCATTTCATCTCAGAGTTAGCACGGTTACAATGACTCAACAGAATAGAGGTAAATTAAAGTCTGCTTTTGATTTGAATAATAAGGCAAAAATACAAAGTTGAAAAAGATGAGGTAAAATCACCATAAACCCTGAAAATAGGGGTATGAATGTCAAAGCCCCACCTTTCTTTTATCTCAAGCCCTACCTTTTATTACCGACTACATCCACCACCAGGACAGCTCAATCTTATACAACAAAACTACTACTGTATAACCAGTCCTAATGATGTCCTCCTTAATTATCAGTTTGTGTTCCTCTTTTTCTTAAATGGCACAGTTTGTGTTCCTCAGCAAAAAATAAATCAATCAATCAGTAAATGCTCTTGTTTACATAAATTTGTCAGGCAACTGAGCAACTTGAGACTTCTTAAGCTACCAACGGTTGCTATCTCCTCGCCAGTCGCCAGGAAAACGACGCTTGTGAACAATGATGACTGGCTCCCTTTAATAATTATTAAGCAACCAACCATGGGTATAGTTTGGAACATTCCAGGCTCCCAACAAAATTCAAATTAATGACTTGATTGCTACTACTAGTACTAGCAAGAAAATAGGAGTATATCGCAATTCGCAATACTGTTACTGAGTTTTCTTTCCTCTGGAATAAATAACATCACTACTGAGTATGTACGCCCATGACCAAAGGCAGCACTCAAATACTAAGCAAACAGCTAAGATCATCATAAGAAAGATGCTAAACAACAGCAAGTGGCCAAAGTGTCCAGTGCGACCGGCGCATTAGCTCACACTTTTGATGCATACTACTACTAATCTAGATATCAAATCCTGACAGAGCCAAGTCATCATAATATGTCCCTTTGTTCTTTTCTGAAAATTGGAGTAGGAGGCATGTCATCATGAGAGACGAATAGGAATATGCCAGGAACACTATGCGCAGGAAACAAAGATCTATGCATGCATGGCAGGATCGAAAGCTACGCGTATATTGGTTCTAATCAAGTGGTCCATGCTCCTGATGGAAACGGGCCAATAAAAATTTCCCTGGTCAAGACAAAAACTCGCACGAAATCGTGTTTTAAAATTCGGGGAAAAGAGGATGGTAATTGGTGGCCACATCATGATCTCCACGCCATTGGTGCACTGGTCTAGTGCTCCATCAAGAAGCCGTCGATGATTACGTCGCGCATGGAAGATTCGGCTTCGCCAAGACGCCAACGCTATCTTCAACTCTGACCACCAGCGCTCTGAGCTGATTGAAGAAAGAACACTAGAACAGCAACAGAAGCGCCGAATTATTTCAGCACCAAATTTCTAATTGAATGCTGTGTAGTTTTGAAATTCTGAAGAGAATTAATACGTGCCCGCAGCAAGACCTAGATGTTCAGTTCAGTAAACCATGTTACTGGAAATTTCATAAAATTTTGAAATCACGCCGACAAAATTGGTGCGTAGGATCCGTCAGTTTATGAATTGCCTTGTGTACTATGTGATAACGACCGCTGTCTGAATGTTCATAGGACAGACCAGAGCCCTGAATCCTCACTAAAATCACAGGAATGGATTCTTCATGTCGGGCGTGAGACGGGAAAAAACAATTGCGGAAGAAATCATGGATCCTGATTGGGCTCAGTTTGGCGCACCACGCACGTGAAGATGAGCATCACATTCACAGCCATGCATGATTGGTACTCACTCCACTCCATGAAAACCCAACAAAATCATTGAAGATTAGCATCTCCTTCAACCAATCAACAACCATTAGTGGTTTCCCGTCAGTCGCAGGCTTGCCTCCGAATAATATTTTTATAGGACAGATGATTCACAATGTTTATTTATTTTTCAGCAAAGTTGACTTCATCAATCTTACTCGTCTTCTGATTAAACAATCAGAAGCGAAGTAGTGGTAGTAGCAAGGAACATTAACATGGTTTCCCCTGGGAGGCCAGCAGATAAGAACAAATCTTACTTGAAAAGGCCAAGCATATCACCAACAAATTAAGTAACAATAGTTATCACTTTGTGCTCATTAACTTACCTTAAATTCTGGATGATTTTGTATTCAGTGACTTGGCTTTATTGCAATGTGCAATTTAGATACCAATCCTTGCTTTGGAGTACACTTTAGTAGCTAGCATCTGCAAGTTGCAGTGTTGCACTGCATCTGTGATGCTACCTGATGAGTAAAAAAGTCGTTATATGCAATGCAACTATATATTTCTGTATTATTTACTCAAAGCGATCATCAGACTGTCGTGTGATCTGAACAATTGCTCCACATGACTGTGGATTGTATTGTCCTCCATACTCTGTGACTAAAAAAAATCCATAGCACTTATAATAGCCTGTTAATGGGATTTAAGATGCTTCGTATTCACTGGCACGAATGTTTGTCTTGTGCTAGCATAAGCCTACTAGATTTTGACGAAGTCTTAGTAGAGTACTCCTATATCTGAAAATAGTTCTATGATTTAGCCTGAAAAAAAAGTAGTTCCACTCCACCGGGCCTCTGCCTCTGCATCTTTCGGTTTCCAATGTATTCAGCAAGGATAAATGTATTGGCATCTTACCCTCAGCTCAGCCAGAAATGATTGGCACCCTCAACAGTGTTAGATCATAAATGTACAGATTTGGATGAATTTGAACTAAATGACATGAAAGATGGGATTCTCCCATCTTGTACTAGCTTGTATATATACTTCAAATTTCTCACAGCCCCTTTTCTCCAAAATTTCTGATGTTCCACATCTCCTAAGGGCTTGTACAAGGGCTGGAGAAATTTCAGCGTTCATGTCCGAATTTTAAGCATACAAATATTCAGAACTAATAAAAATTTAAATTACGAAAAATAGGACTAGCAGAGTAGAGTAGCTAGCTAGCGCCGCCTGCAAGAACAAATCTTCGATCCGTCCCATTCAGCTTCAGGCGGTCAAGAGGCGGCCTCCTGGAACTCCACCACCACCACAGCCTTGTCCTCCTGCTTGGCGCCCGCGTCGGCGTTGCGGAGCAGCCGCCGCACCGCCGCGATGAGCCGCTCGGCCGCGGCCGGCGTCCCCCCACCAAGCGCGCGGCAGAAGGCGGCGTGCCCCGCGATCGCCGCCTCGACCTCCAGCACCGACCCGCCCCCGGCGGCGACCTCCTCGCCCACGGCGTCGCCGCAGAGCCCGCACAGCCAGTGCCCGACGTACCGCGCGCGCACGCCGGCCGCGTACGCCGGCGTGCACTCCTCCCTGAGCCCGCAGCACGCGCACACCTCCCACTCCTCCGCCTCGGCTACGGCCACGATGGCCGGCGCCACCTCCTGCCCGGCCGCCGCCGCGGACATCGAGGAGAAGCCCAGAGAATCCGCCGTCGTGGTACGGATGAAGGCAGGGGGTATCAAAACTTCTCTTCCGATAATTTGGATCCGTGAAGGCAAGGGCAGCGAGGCGCTCTGCTACTCGCCGGTGGTGAGGGCGTGGGGGAGTAGTGGTGGATGGAGCGGCGGTTCGTCCATGGAGGATGAGGTGGAGGCCTGGAGGTGGAAGGCAGCGGTGCTGCGATTGGTGGAGCTGGTCGCTCTGTGGGTGTGCGGCTTTTGTATTCGAGGTCTCAGTGAGGCCGGCAGCGTCGGTTAAAATGGCGGGAGCACGGAGGTCGGAGGGTCAAGGGTGTGGTGAGGGGGTTCGAGTGGGGCCCGCATCGCAAATGATTGAGGTGGGAATTGCTTGGTGTTGGGGGGTTTGATGAAACTGCGGCTGCTGAGCTGGCAGCGACAGCTATTGCTTATTATTGTTGTCATTTGGTTGGTGTTAAATTGATGCGAGTCCCCAAATTTCAAATAAAGCATGGATATCAAGGTCTTGTTTGGTAAAAGGGAGAATTGGCGGTGGGACATGTAGAATGGTGACCATTTGCCAGTGGACACTAGTTAAAAATTAGATTGCTCAAAGACACTCCGTTTCTTGTCAAATTTACTGGCGGACACTACATCTGATCAAATATTATTACAAAAATAGATATAAAATTATATAAGTGCTAGAAAATTATATTATAATTTTTTTTACACTCTACATGATGAGAACTATAGTGTAAAAATATTGTTTTGCACTAAAATGACCATTTTGCCCCTGTTCATAAATAGACAAAGATAACCATGATTATTTAGTTAATATATTAGTAAGATACTAAAAATACTAAACAATATTTTTACACTATAGTTCTCATCATGTAGAGTGTAAAAAAAATTATAGTGTAATTTTCTAACACTTATATGATTTTATATCTATTTTGTAATAATATTTGATTAGACGTAGTGTCTTCCAACAAATTTGACAAGAAACGGAGTGTCTTTGAGCAATATAATTTTTCTTAGTGTCCGCTGGCAAATGGCCACTATTCTGCATGTCCCACAGCCAATTCTCCCTTGGTACAACTATTCTTGTTACTCCGCGAGTAGCTTCATAGCCGGAGGCAAAACAGTTTAGTAAAATCTTTAACAAAATAGTTTCTCATGATATAAAAAAAAAAGATAAAAGGTTTGTGATGTCTTTATCAAACGGAGCCTAAATTTCAACTATGTTCTAGGCTATCTAACTATCTTCTTTTAGAATAGTTACTTGTTCTTTTAGCGTTATAGTACCAAATAATAGCGAGCGGTAACTTCTTATATGTTTCTTTAAAAAAAACACCCAGCGAACTTGGTGTCTTGTCAGATAACCGCAGCACCACGTCGTAGCATGTTTTATTTGGTATGGACATGCTCTAGATACACTTGTAGGTTGTTTGGTTTGGGCCTTTGGGGAGTGTCCCCATCTGGCATCAACACGTCCTATATGGGTTCGACCAACTAATTCTGGAGGGACGAGTAGATGACATGATTATGCTGGCGGAGGGTGTGATGATGGACGACTTGTTCCCTACATCAAAGAAACAAATAGGTCTAGGATCGAACGCAGGATCCATTGGCTCCACATATATAGTGCTACTCCGTGAACCAAACATGCTAGTAGGCAACCAAAGAGTTAAGAGGATCTATCACCTATGATGGGAACACCAGTTGGTGGCGCCACGTCAGGGGGATAAGCTGGCATTAGATGCCAGCACTGAACAGATATATGCTCCACCACAGCATTGTGGTACCATGTACCCGTGCGGCGGTGCCTGTCTGCACATACTCGGGCCTACTTGTCGATGGCACGCCTCACTTGCCTCTTTTGTGCTCTCGTCAAGTGATTTTCTTTTAAATATCAGATAGCATAACAAATGGAAAGTCGCCTGGTGACTAGCTTGAACTGTATCAGTTTGCAGTGACATAAATGATTATTGAACTGTCTTCGACTAGCCAATGCACTAGTTTGGCGAGTGACTACTCACACATAGAGTACAGGGGTGTTGGTTCCACCTCCTAAACTTCAGTCCTGTCATATCCTATATTTAGACACTAATTTAAAGTATTATACATAGACTAATTATTTTAAAAACTAATAAACTAATTTGTGAGACAAATCTATTAAACCTAATTACTCCATAATTTGGTAATATGGTGCTACACTAAATATATACTAATAATAGATTAATTAGGCTTAATATACATGTCTTATTAATTAGTTTACTCTTGTGCAATTAGTTTTTATTATTAGGCCATGTTTAGTCCTCCTAGTTATCGTCCGAACATGTGATGTGACGTAGACTAAATTTTAGCCATGTTCTAAATTGTACTATCCTTTGTTCTAAACTACTTTGAAAATGTCATTTTTAACTTTTGGGTATCATGTTTGATTATTTGTCTTATTCAATTTTTTTAATAAATTATTATTAAAGTAATTAATATTTATATAAAATTTTTGAATAAGACAAACGGGTAAACAAGATGACACGGAGTCCAAAACTTTCAATGGAATGGATGAAGGATGTAACACCCGGCCCAAGGCTTAATAGGATTAATAGGAGACTCATACCAATAAGTTACAACTTATTTTCTGGAAGCACATCTCTAAAGAACTCTAAAATTAAGCGTGCTTGACGTCTCGTGGAGGCAGGAAGTTACAAAGTATATTTTAATTTAGCTACAAATACTTTCTTAAAAACATATCGAGTATCTTATCTTGTTTTCTCGTTAGTCAAAACTTCTCTAATTTTCACTAAACTTTAGTAAAATATACTAATATCTATTTATTTCCAAATAAATGCTCTATCAAAATATTTTCAGTGAGAAACTAATGAATAATTTAATGTTTTAGATGTTATTACATTTTCTATTAGTTGCGTTAGCCGGCAAAAAGTATTACATGTGTTTTATATTAGATGTTTTGCACCTTGCATGAATCCACCTAGCTAACTATTAGTTGCGTTAGGTGGCAAAAATCAGTTAACAGCTAATTGTAAGTTTGGTGTTAGAGCATTTCCAGGAGTTCGGTAAAATAACTTTCTATCTGAAATTTTTAACAAAAAAAAGAAAAAAGTCTCCTCCAACAATTTAATAAAAGAGGTACTTAAAAATAAAAGGTTGTTAAATATCCTCCTCAACTTATAAGTTTGCAAAGCGGAAAGAACTCTCTATTCCTCTAGTAGAAGACATGACCGGTTCTAGTAAACACAAAAAAAAGATGTGAATCCTACTATGATTTTTTAAATTTTAGAAAGCTACTATAGGTTACTGACAGAGAAGAATAAAATTTAAAATTGCTATTTCTTTTATTAACTTGTTAGATTTATTAGTTTAGTAAGGAAATTATACCAAACTCCTGGAGATGCTCTTAGGTAAGACACTAGTTGGTTTATTAGTTGAGATCAAAATACGACCATAGGTAACATTTAGCACATGATTGGTAATTGCATATGATCCAAATATGTCTAAAATTAGAGAAGTTGGATATAGGGTATAGGGTAAAACTAAAATTACCTATAATTTAGAAACTGAAGAGCTATAGCCAGGACAACTTTGAGCCAAAAAGTAAACTAAGGGCGTTGAATAAACAAACACCTTCACTTCCATGTTGTAATGAAGTAATAGCAACACGGACACGAACACGGACACCTTCACTACTGATAGGCCAGTCTCAATGCATGTTTCATGAAAGTGTTATGCACATTAAATAGAGTGTCATATAAGCAAAATTGCTGACTTGGTAGGGTCATTAAATGAATGAGTTTTATCAGATGAGAGAGGAGTTTCATCTCCATGAAACTCATATAGCTCGATTAAAACTATGCATTGAGACTGGCCTAAGGCTTCGACATACTCCACATGGGTCCACATTCAAAAGAATAGTACATTTGAGTGTGTGCGATTTATTAAGGAGTGTGATAGCTCGATTATGCTACGGTACTGTCACTGTATAATTAAACAAAACTGACAGCTCATCTCTTGAGCAGAAAGCAACATGCATATGTCCCCATTTTTTATTTATGTCATTATGTGTATCCAATAAATGCAAGCGAGGCAATATATATATTTTGAAATAAAAAGAAGCCATCAGATCGAAGGGCACAACGTCACAAACCGTATACAGTACTATGGGTGTGATTGGTTGCCTCCATCGAGCCAGGCCCATCCCGCACAGTTCAGTGCAGTTGGTCCATGTTTGGTTTCTCTGTTGGTATCTTTTTCGTGTATGGCTTCGTTCCTCTCTCTCCCTCTATCCCGGCCGCCTCCGTCTTCTCGATTCGAGCTTCCCACTCCAGCCGCGACGATGCGGTGCAGCCATGGTACAGAGGCCCATGTGTCATACACTTAAAACTCTCATCCATGCATGCAACCAAACAAGATCCTACCTTATACTGAACCAACAACAAAAACAACCAAACACGATTAGGTGTATAGTTTCAGCATGCATCTCACCATGCTAGACCGGCTCTCCATCCCGGCTCCCCGTAACCAAAGCAACCAATCACCCCCTGTATCTCTATTTGTGTTTTTGTTTGCAGTGTTCTTAGGCCTTGTTTAGTTCACCCAAAACTAAAAACTTTTCAAGATTCTCTATCACATCGATTCTTGTGTCATATGTATGAAGTATTAAATATAAACGAAAACAAAAACTAATTGTACAGTTTATTTTTAAATCACAAGATGAATCTTTTAAGTCTAATTAGTCCATATTTGAACAATATTTGTCAAATAAAAACAAAAATGCTACAATACCAAAATCCAAAAATTTTCGGAACTAAACACGACCTTAATATACAGTGACAGTTGTATCGAGGACCATAAAATGGTTTGCAACGAAGAATCATATTTTTCATTCGCGGTACAAAGGTGCAGCAGGATTGGGTGTGGATGATTCGGCCCACGGAACAAGGAGATAAAAAGTAGTGCAACGCATCTCGCAGCCCCGGTCGCGGCACCACTTCCGGTGGGCCCCACGTGCCAGTTCCTAGCCTTCAACAACCCCCGAGGTGGTCCCGGGTGCACGGCCACACGGACACGGGCACGAGGTGGGTCCGTGGCTGTCTTCACGAGACAAACAAAGCAAGTCAAAGAAGACACACTCCTCTCCTAACTTCATTTCAGAGAAGGCACACTAATATTTCATTCAAATTTTTTTTGATTAGATTAGACTATATATATACATAATTAATTAAAAGAATCTAAAATCAAATAGACTTGCCCTGAAGGCAAGCCGGGGCTAGGGTTATTTGTCTTTTTCTTAGCACCATAAATTCATAGAACCTTTTAAGAATAAACTCAAAAGAGTTTCATATCTGATTATCTCAAGAAAAGCAAATGTTAGCACAAACTATAGACAAAAAGACACAAAACGACTTATAAAAAATAAGAGTACACCAAAGATTAAATCGGTCTTCTTCTTCTTTCGGACTCAATTGTTTGCCAGAAGACCGCATTGCAAATACAATAAAGAAAAGGGTCTGCAAACACCCACACCAAACATGGCTTTGAAAACCACAAAATCCGCTCTCATCCAACGAACGAGATCTAGTATCCACTAAAAGAACATCTGCTAGAGAAATCCTCTAAGGAACATAGGTTTACGATCCTTGACCATCAAAACAGAGTATTGAAGATTTTGAGCCTTAAGGTAGAACAAACCAAAAGAAGGGATCAAGATCGCCACATCAGAAGCCAACCATCTACTTCCTCTGGTAAGCACAACTGCCAAGATCTAAAGATCATAGATCTAACAAACCAAAATCTCACTGGTCCTTCGCCAACGCTAGATCGGACGTCGTCGAGGTAGGGATATACTAGAGAGACCTTATTCTAAAGTACCATCGTCGTCGACACCTGAACCAAACCCTAGATCAACACGGATCCACAAACATAATCTAAAACTATGAAAGACAAAAGGGTTTGAGTCCTCGCTCCTCTGTCCACCAATGAGATCACCGGTTACGAGAGAGGAGGAGGAGGACTGAGCCGTGGCGGCGGCGGTGGTTGGGAGAGGGCAGCGGCACTAGTGTCCTCGGGAGAGTGCCACCCCTTTTGATTTGATGAGACGAGTCCAAAAGAGTTGGATAAGAGAGATAGACCTATTTGATGGGCTAAAACTTTTAGCCCATCCAAATATGTATAACATTATTATTATTATTATTGTTATTTGTGAGGAAGCTTGTGACATTATTTAATCATGATAAACCATTTAAAATGTCGCACACTTATGAACATTATTTATCATAGGACATGTAATAAAGACATAAAAATATCAAAATGTTATTGGATACGATCCCACCAATAGTATCAATTTTCTATCCTCGACATATTACGATTTTACAAGTATATCGATTCATGTGACATCAGCTCCATAAGACCACAAAATTCTAACGTTGAGATCCTGGCAAACCTAAGTAGGGTAAGACATTGCATTTAGGAAAGGTCATTGCATATACATCTTGATAAAATTTAAATTTAAGGACATATGTTAACATCATATTCTTATGATGCTATTTTTCTCTATAAGATGGCATGTGGTGCCAATTTCGTTGCAAAAATATTTAGATTTTAGGAGCAGAACTTGTACAGCATGATAAGATGACAACACATGCCTTTTGATTGTAACACAATTTAAGGACATACAATATTGTAACAAGATGACAATTTAAAATAAAGAAATAGACATTAACAACATGTCAATAATGAACATCTATTAGGACCGAATAGCGGCCACTATGTTGGTACTCCAAGCATTATAGTGTGCTAACCTTTTTAATGGTAATAATGTGGTATTGCGTATACTCTACTATAGCCAGTGCCGGTGCTAGTGACGAGGATTTCTTTTATTCTCTTATGTCTCTAGTTTATTTTTAAAATTTTTATAGGAACAAATTTGTAGGAGAGACTTCTTTTATTATCTTTCATTCATCTCTAACCTCTTCCTTTAAAGCTTTTATATGAGTGAATTTGTAGAAGGGGCTCCGTGCTCCGAGTAGAAATAGTGTGGGCTTGAGCTCACCCCCCACCTCGTGCTAGATCCACCCCTGCCTCTAACATTACTTTGATAACGATAGTAAAACAAAACATTACAATGATAACAAAAAATAGATGCTATCTAGTACTCTTTGTTCTAAATGTCAGGTATTTTTTTATAGGTAAACCTTTGCTAACTTTGATAAAAAATATATTAACATCTATAACACCAAATAGATATATATATTATGATTGATTTAACAATAAAGTTAAGTTGTTATAGATCTTGATGCATTATTTTTTTCTACAAACTTAAGTAAGAAAATTAGAAAAAAATAAACTTATAAGTAAGACAAACTAAAAACACCCGATCGAGTAAAAATTGGAGCGGAGGAGTACCCACATTTGCGCACCACACCGTGATTGCAAGGTGGAGTAGGAAAGAAAGAGGTGCCACAGAAAATCAATGTGGGCGTAGGGCGAAGGCAACAGGTGAAGTGTCAACGTGTGGCTGCAATCCGCCTCCGCACTCACTCCACGCACACGCCGCCATACGCGACGCTGCCGAGCGCATCGCCGCCGGTCCCTCCCTCCCTGCCTGCGCCTGTCCTCAGCCCGCCGCTTCTCAGTCCACTTCTGCCGGCAACCCCTCTTCTCTCGGTCTAGAGATCCGTCCGGGCGCGGTACTCTTACCTTCGTTTTGGTAAGAATCATATCCGAGCTTGCTTGGATGCTTGGATTCCCTAGTTCAAAGGGCTTTGTTGCCAATCGAACCCTAAAATTCTTCTTCTGCTTCGTTCAGTTGTTGTAGATTTGTGTGCTGCCGGATGTCCTGCTAATCCAATAAATCAATCCGTGGTCTGTCTAGATTCTTGTTCTTCTTCTTGAAAACGGGCAAGATCGACATGAGTTGACAGTGCACGAGTTCTTGCTTTGTTGTTACCTAATCAAGGTGTTGGCGCAGCTTGTTTTCCAAAATTTTGGGGCTCAGGTGAAGCCCGCCCCTGCTTCCTGAGGGGGGTGTTACTGTTGGGTCGCACCTGAGCTTGCTTTTTATATACTTTTAGTAAAGATGCTGGTTTAAATGTTCTGTCTTCTTCAAATTTCCAATTCCCCATGTTTTTTTCTTCTTCTTATGAATGGTTAATGGTGCAGTAGCTGGTGTCAATATTTTTAGAATAGAGCACTGGCGAGCATATACTTCAATTATTATTATCCAGTGCAAGGTGATGATTGTAGAATCCTTCTGCTTGGTCAACAAAGAACAATGAGGAATTTAGTGGCACATGTTTTCTTCTATCAAGAAGTTGTTTTTGCGATCAGAATATTACATTTTAAATACTTTATGTTGGAAATACAACAGCCTTTTGATTGTACTAGATTTCTGATGTACCGATGCTAGAATAAAAGTCATTTGCTCATAATTGGATCCCCCAAGCAATAGGAGTTCTTAATCTTATACCTTTGTTGATGTGTGAAATATGAGTGACACTGTGCCTGCGCTAGTTTGAAACCCAATTCAGGAGTGATTAGGGATGTTCAGCTCAGTACCATAGTTCTTCTTTGTGCATGTTTGGTGTCTTATGTCCATTTCTTCTGCATAAATCTGAACCTTTAAGTTACATTTTTCTCACTTTCAGCATAAAGCCAATTTCTATTTGACATTTTCATCCATACCTGTCCCCAGTTTCTTAGTGATTTGGATTTATGACATTATCTTTCTGTAATTTCCTTTGACCTGATTGTTTAGTCGTGTTAAAGGATGTAGTGGTAGCATGGCCGTGAGAGGTCAGTGATTTTGAGTTTTGTTTGTCGTTATTTTTCTAAGTTAGTTCCGCTTAAATATATCATGATCAAGGCCTTTTGCTTCATTCTTAGAGTTAGGAGCAGTCTGTGATTCTGTTAAGTTTCTATTTGCAGAAATCTAACATTTACTACCATGCCCCAACTCTGTCTAATAGGCACAACGAACAATCACTCTAGAAGACTCGGTACTCCTTGGTGTGTCATACTCTTTGGTAGCAATCTTACCATTCTTGAGAAGAGGTACATCTGTCTGTCAGCAATGTCCATAGAAGAGAGGAAGATAAGTATGATAAGCAAGAGCACTATGCTAAATCCAAATGCAGAGGAATTTGTTCCTTCATCCCTTAGATCTGTCAATGATTCCTCCAAGAGATCAGATGCAACTATGGTTGTCTCAGGGCCATCTAAAGAATCCAGCACAGACAAGCCAGAGTCCATTTTACGAAGTAACTCTGATGAAGAAGCACATCAGTACTGGCAGCAACAGCTCCCTGATGACATTACCCCTGATTTCAAAGTCCTGGGACAAGATGAAAGTACTGGACCTGACAGTCTATCACTCACAGGCCTGTCCATAAATGATGGCATTGGCACATCAATATTTTCTCCAAACCAGGCACTGAGCATGCAGCACCATGCTTCGCCTTTTATCAGGGACAAACTGAGTACGCGCCCAAAGATTAACTTGTCTGGCCCAACTTATATGGATGAACGGTCCCAAGCCACAATTTTGAGTCCAACTGCAGGTTCCATGAGTCCAAATGCTGCTCCATGGGTGAAGACTATGAGGAATGGGGTACATTATAACACAAGCAGAAGGGATACCAGTCACTACAATGGAGATTCTAGCATTGGTATGGTGATGGTTTGTAATTTTTCTTTCATGAGGGTGTGGTCCTTTAGGCCTAAGATTTTTCCTTCAAATTTCAGGAGCTTCATTGCACAACCTTAGTGATGTGTATGGAAGCAGGCGCAGCTTAAGCTCGACTATGGATATCATGAGTCAGCTGGAGGTCTGTCCTCAGTGTCCTAATTTATAAACTATGCTATTTGTCTAAAGTTGTTTTGTCCCATGTGGCCATGTTTCTTGTTATCCACTATGCTGTTTGTATCAAATTCTTCTTTTCAAAAGTTGCACACCTACTGTCCTGAAACTGTCATGTCGCTGACAACTTATAACTTAACTATCTATGCAAAAGATCAGCTTAAAGAGAAGCTACTGTGCACCTAATGTATCAGTCTCACTATCCAGTTCTATATTGGATGATTGGTTCTAAAATTCAAAGCATTGCTTAAATTATGACCTTTTTATTTTAAATTTCCAAGAACACTGTAAACTGGCTTATTTTAATGCAGATTGATTGTACATACATTCATACTGTCGGGTCTATGTTCGGGCATAGTGTACTAGTAGCTTAATGTAGGGAATTGCTTATCCTCTAGAAGGCGCTGAACTTTTTCCCTCCTCTCCAGGTCAATCTATTCACTGTGACTCCATATACTCTGATTTTATTCTACTTCTGAGCAATAATGAAACAATTCTTCCTTTGATCTTCCTTCTGCTAACAAATTGCATGCGCTGTGCTTGCACAAAATTTTATTCTATTTTTCAACATGCTTCATGGAAATGGCTATTGTATTTGTTTACTGCATGAATTCTTCTACATATATTTGCTAATTATTCTTGTATGCCTAATAACAGAGTAAGGTTGATGGACGACTTGGTCAGAACCTCAGGTCACTGTCATTTGGAAATTCAAGTCCTCCATCACCAGCATCATATGCCCAAAATGGTCTTGGAAACTATAGTAATGAATCTTTTGGTCTGCCAAACAGTCCATATAGATCTCATTCAGCTATACTCGCAGATGATATTGTTTCACCTTCAGCTGGACGTGAACACATATCCCTCGATGTTCCTAGAGGAAGGTACAAGATGACTAGTTTGCCTGTTCCTGGTCTTGGTTCAAGCAGAGGTTCTCAGCTGTTGGGTGGCTCATATAATGGAAATCATGATATGATCTCAACCAATACCCTACAAAACATGGCTGGAATTCAGACAGGACCAGCTTGGCTTGAAAGTGATGCTGCGGGTAGTGCTCTTGAATTACAGTATACTTTTCATAATATGCTAGTAAATGTGTGTGGCATGCATATTTCCTTATGGTTTGAACTTGTTTCTGATGACAGCAAACGCTTATTTGGAATCAAAGGATGAAGTTCATGATTTTGCAAGCCTGCGACATGCAGTTCTTGAACAGGTAGATAAACCACTGTGAGAAACTGAACTATTCAAACATTTCAAGCAAAAATATTGCATGTGCTGTTTTTAGTATCACTGCTCTGTAACTGTAAGTGAATGCAATCATCCTATGTCAATAGGAGCAGGCATTTTAAATTTTGCAGATAATTGAGGCTGGTAGTTGATCCACATTCTGTTTAACATTAACTTTTAATTGCTTTGAATCACAAATTCTCACTCTCAGTTCAATTATGATCAGCCCCTTTTCTGTTATGGGCCGTTTGGATCCTTTCATTTTGGGGGAATTGGAATCTACTTAATAGACAAAGCTATTTGGCTTGGAATTTGACATTCCACAACTTTCCAAAGTTCACATAGCCCATCTCAGATTCATAGGGTGGGAAATGGAAATTGATTTTGTAGATCACCATGCTATGTCTCTACTTTGCAACTTATAACACGCTCTTCAACTCGCTCCCCTCCGGTACAAATGCAACGCATAAGTATCTCTCTCATATGGCCCACAATAATATATAAATATATTCCATATACGACCATATTAGCTTAATTAATCTGTGTATAAATTATGATTATTAAAATGAATCAATGTTCAAAAAGGCGTTTCTAGGTGCTCACCTGGGCCGCGCTAGGCGGAGGGGTGCCGCCTTGCCTATGGGGGTAGGCGGAAGATAGGCGTGGCCGGGAGGAGGGCGGGCCGCCGGCACGGAGGCGGCGGCAGGCGACGAGTGGAGGCTGGGACACGGCTGGGAGGAAGGTGGGCAGCGGGCGCAGCTGTGAAGGAGGGCGGGTGTGGATGTCCGGCAGTAGATGCCGGCGCTACGGACGCACGGCCGCGGATATGGCGGGCACAGCTGTCGGAGGAGGGGGGAGGCACGTGTCACCGGAGGAGGAGGCGCGCGTCGGAAGGAGGGAGGAGCAGGCGACGTCGGAGAAGCAGGGAAGGGAGGCGGAGAAAGCAGAGCACAGACTCTGGTTCGTGCGGTGGGTGGAGGATGGTTGGATGGATAAGGTGGAAGGGGTGGATAAGGTGAGCTGGGCTTTCTTGATGGGCCTTTCTTCCAACTTTAAGTCCACAAATCTCTTATTTCTTCTTTTACTTAAGGTAATTTAAGGTAATATATATGTATGTGTATAAAAATTAAAACGCCTAGAAAAACACCTTGAAATGCCTAGGGTTGCTTAGGCTCTAGGCCATGGGTCGTCACCTAGAAACTGCCTAGCTTCTTCTTGAACATTGAAATAAATTCAATTACAAGGATCCAATAGAAAATGGTTCTACTGCTGAAAACAGTGATATTTGTTGCGACATAGTAACATTATGAATTACAGGAGAACTAGAGTTGACTAATGGTTTGTGGTAAATAGAACAGATCAACCGACAGTGTTGCTCACCTTTTTTCATTACAATTGTGACGACCTTTGATTGTATGTTAGACAATATAAACATACTTGGCATTGTGATCTGTAGCTACAATTTTGGACTGATTTGGTATGGTTCACATGTATATCTGATTTTTTTAGACAGCATCCTTTATTTGCCATCAGAAGATAACTTGTGCCTTATTTGTAGCTAAAAAGTTTTCGGTTATCAGCCGTCCACTCTAGCTTTCATTCCTTATCTGCTACTTCCATCATTTTTTCAGTTAATTTCTGTTAAGTGGTACTGGAATAGACACTTTTGCCACTTCCCTGTGTACATCATGTAGTAAAATTTGTCCTGGTTTCCTTCCTTAACACTGATAATGTAAATATATGGCTATTTCGGACTTTGTATGATGCCATGCACAGAAGCTAAAATGTGGTCTCTCGCATCATTTTTAATGAAGTGCATACATCAGTACAAGCAATGTTCAGTGCAAAAATAGATAGCTTCACAAATATAGGTATCAAAGCATTCCAGACCAAGCATACTTCTGAATAAGTAAATGGTATTTGTTCCGTGCAGTTAAGAAAATGATTTTTTTTTTCATGCTCAAACAACTCAGTCTGAATAATTGTTCATCTCCAACATGTTATATTCTCAACCAAGAATGCATTTTCAACCAATCTATTATTATAAGACAAGAAACTGACTGGAGCCCAAACTATTTTCTCAAAGAAGGAAATTTACTAGGTCTTTCAGATCCAGGGGGAGAGAGAGAGAGAGAAAGACGGAATCTGGGTCTCACCTGCACCGGCAGCATGGAGGGGGTCCTCGGTATGGACCAGATGCGGTATGCGGACGGCGCCACCTTGGAGGGGAGCTGCAGCTGCCGGCATCAGCTGTGGGCAGCATCGGCCTGGACTAGATCTGCGATCTGGGTCTCACCTGCACCGGCGGCATGGAGGGGGTCCTCGGTATGGAACAGATGCGGTATGCGGATGGCGCCAGCTTGGTGGGGAGCTGTCGGCATCGGCTGCGGACAGCGTCGGCCTGGACTAGATTTGCGACATCCTGAGGGGGAGCTCTGTCACTTGGGGAGGGAGGGGCGTGGGTGGTGAGAACTGGCTTTGGACGAGCGGTGCGGCCAGCGCATACCGGCTGGGGACGGGCAGTATGGTTGGTCAGTGCAGACTGGCTGGGGACAGGGCAACAGGCGGTGTGAGGTTATGCAGGCGGTGTGAGATTATGACAGCAGTGCAGGTTGCTGTCTTGTGGACAGGTAGTCCCATGGGGGCATTCTGGTCAAATCATACAAACACTCAAATTTTTAAGGTCTCAAAGGGGACACATTTTGACGTAAACTGACAAAAAGCAACAGAAGTGGCAAATAAGGAATAAAAGTTAAACTGGATGACAGATAAGGAACCAAAAAATATTCAGTGGCAAATAGAGCACCAAGTCATCTTCTGATGGCGGATAGTAGTTTTCTCTTTTGTTACGATGATGGAAGAATAATTCTCAGATACCACCTAGGACCTAGCTTAGTATATTATCAATTCAGTGGTTTTGATGATATTTTTTCACAATCTATAGCAAGCTTCTAAAAGTATCTCCTCAGTTATGAGCATTCATTATCCAATCATTTAGAACTGTTTTCTATATGCCGAAAATTTTAGCAGGATAGACAGGCTTTTCTGATGGGCAACAACCCTTTAACAAAGGATCTAACATTGAAGGAGCTATACAGTATACAAACCAGGATGGTTCAGGAGAAGGCTAGAGAATCAACATATCGACAAAGGTCAGACATAAATTTTCCTTGATGCCATATGCTTACTCCGTTCCAAATTATAAGAAGCTTTGACTTTTTTGGTACATCCATTTTGCTATGTTTCTAAAAAAAAGTCAAAACAACTTATAATTTGGAAATATATGGTATGGCTTCCAATTAGGTGTTATTTCTGCTTGGAAGTTGGAACACTAATTATGGCTTCATATTGTTTTTTTTCTTTGGGCGTCCAAATACTGAATTGAGCTTTAATTGGTGGCAAATGAGCATGTAACTCAGTCCCTGTAGTCAGTGATCGATAGTTTGATACAAAGATTTTGTAGTGTAAATGGTATCTATTTGGTTGCGAACCATTTTATTGTGTTTATTTTTCAATTCCAATGTTAATACACAGTAGGACAATGATGGTTGTCATATATAGTTTCCATATTCAGTATAACTACACAGTAGGACAATGATGGTTGTCATATATAGTTTCCATATTCAGTATAACTTGCAAGAATGTGTGGATGGTATTGTAGCTTTATGTTAGGAGGTTGTTAGCACACTGGCCAAGTCAGATGTGTCTATTGAATTGTGACTTTCTTGTAGACCATAGTGACCAGCAGTTGTCATGTTCTACGAGGGTCCAACCGTGGTAACTGCTACTTCTCCTGATCACAAATATAAGTTTGTTAGGAACATGGACACGGTCTCTAATACGAAACTGACTTATAATATATTAATAAAAATACATTATGTTAAATACTTAAATGAAAATGCTATTTGTTATAGAAGTAACTTAAATATGGATGTCGTAATGCTAATGCATATGTACAGACTTTTTGAATTTGGACAACCTATGTTGACTTAAAATTTGTGATGGGAGGAAGGCCGGAGGCCCTGCAACATGATTTCATTTTTCGACATGAGATGTTAGTACTGCACGAAAGCTAAAACATTTGTCTGTTCCCAACAGATTCCAAATGCCAGAGTTGCAAGGCCTCATCCAGGAACAAAATCCCCCAATCGATCTCTGTGGTCTTCACGTCAGTGAGGCGATACATGTCCTGAACTACGAGCTCAACAACCGAAGAAAGATTGTGAGATCCACTGGTCGCCGACTCCAGGCTGTGATAATATCAAGCGCCCGCACCCCAGCAAGGCTGACCGCTGCCGTCGAGCAGTACCTCATGGAGCATGGCCTTCAGTACACACAGGCGCAACCGGGCCTCTTCCGCGTCCTGCTGTACTAATGGAACTGGCCTAGCTGTTGTTCAGAACTGGATCAGATGAAAAGAGAAGGGAAAAAAAGTTGACTTGTACTTTTGTATATGGCAGAGATGGCTAGCTGGATAGAAGCGTTAAGATAGGTCATGTAACATTCGTATATCAGGCTTTTTGTCAGCAAATGTATACATGTTAACATTTGCGGAGTTAGGGAATATTCTCGTTCAGTCTTTGGTGCTGGTGGATGCATAAGGGGATAGCATCTTCACAATCATAATCTCGTTCATAACCTTTGGTGATGGTGGATTCATATAGTTTCTTCGCTGCTGGTGGATTCAAATTGTGCGTCTTCACAACCTTCGGTGCTGGTGGATGCATATAGTTTCTTTGCTGCTGGTGGATTCAAGTTGTGCGTCTTCACAACTTTTGCTGCTGGTTGATTCAAATTGTGCACAACCTCTGCTGCTGGCGGATTCAAATTGTGAGGTGATGCTAAATCTTATGGGCTGTATTTACAGGAAAATGACTTCAGGACGATTGGATGGTTAAGGTATCAGACAACTCAAACACCGTTATGGAACGGTTAGAAGTATTGGCGACATGAACTACCAATCGCTCAGCCATTCAAACATAGTTGGCAACACAAAACCAAAACGTACCAAATTCAATCAACCACAGAAAGATATGAAACGAGTACATCGAGGGGGGGCTTGTTTTCAGTGTTAGACATGAAATGGTACACTCAGTTCCTTTGATGACTATGAAACTAAATGAGAGTGCCGAAGCACAATGGCACGGCCCAGTGTGTGGAGCGCTGACATGAACATATGACCTCAGTCCCGTTCACTAATTGCCGTCAGGTGCTGATCGATCTCCTCTGTTGTGAGAGCTCTGAAAACACGGTCTTCTTTTCTCACAACACCAACCTCGATCTCAGTGGCCTTGAAATCTTCCTGGAGAACTGATTGCAATGCAGATATTGCAATCTGGAAACATTGGGCAGAAGTTAGTTAAATACCTCAACTTCTACATACTAACTCCATTTCAAATTATAAGATGTTTTGACTTTTCTTGATATATTGCTTTTAGTGTATATCTATAGTTTAACTATGTATCTAGAAATGTCAAAACATCTTATAATTTAGAAAGGAGGGAATATTTAATAATTGATGAGTGAATGTGAGCTGCAGAATCTATGCAACGGCTACATTACTCTGACCATATATTGAGAAAACATATAAGCTTTTTTACTAGCTTGGCGCAGCAGTATAATATCGTGAGCAATTATAGCTTTGTGCCTGTTTGAAGCAAAAGCCATGCAACATTTACCTGAACAGTTTCGTCATAGGTGAATTTAGGATCATCCTTCATTTTCTTCTCCAGAAAATTTATTGCTTCCTGCTCCTTGAGCCCGGCACTAGTTGCCTGAAATAAAATATCAGTAAATTATTTAATTCTTAACAAATATACATTATGTCCATTCAGCAGAGACAGACAAACAGGACATTCAGCAGAAATTCATCAAGGAGAAAGGTGGCATCTGGAGCATAACAAAATAGGCATATACCTTATGTCCAAAGAAGTGACCAGCAGGGTCGCATTTGAATAGCTGGGCATTTTTCTCTTCGTCGTAGCCCAAGACCATAGCAACTGAAGAATGGCAGCAAATATGAAAATGATGGCAATAAGCCATATGCTATCTTAACGCTTGAACATCATAGTGGAATGACAGAAGCTTAATGGAACAGCAAATGTGTATTGTGTGATGATACTAACCTACTCCAAGGGGTCTCATGTATGCATGCTGCGTGTAAACTTGAGCTTTGTCAGCAATCCTGAAAGATAAATAAGATATGTAATGTATTATATGCTTGTTACTACTTAGTCATATGCACAAAGCACCATTAACAAATTGGGTGCCTGAACAACAAAAGTCTCAATACCATTTTGCTAACACATCAACTGGCATCTCGTAGCCCCATTTAAAACGAAACTCAGCTGCTTCGTTCCTTGCTTGGGAAACCAATGACCTTGCATCAGCTGTGAACAATAATACAACATATCCATTACTGATAAAGATCAAGATGTATTATTGTGTAATTCAATAGTGCAATATATGAAAACAGCAAGGTGGTAACCAGTGCCAACGTGTATTAATGGGCATCCTCAAGGGAAAATACACAGTAACAGATCAATTGAGATTTTAAGAAAGGGCGCTACTTGTTGTCATATCCCTATGGGAAGAATAAACAAAAGTGGCAAGACATCCGTTGTTTCCTAAAATAGCACGTGCCAAAATCATAACACAAACTCTTGTCCAAAGTCTCAAACTAGCAGTTTCCTTGTGAAACTGAAAAGCCTTGAACTCCTTTGTTAAAGGTTCAACCATACGATGATTCATGATGAATGAAGCTCTAAATACTTGAGATTTCGACACTCAGCTGCTAGAGTTAACTTAATTCAATCAAACAAAAATCATCGATGGCCAAAACTCCACTATAAATCCCAACTTATGTTGTCCTATTCTATTTAGTGCGAGCAATATCATTAGTCAATTTCCACTGATCTTTCACAAAATTGATATCTAGAACCTGCAATTCAACGAAAAGGGGGGCCTTCTCATAGCCTACAGCATCTAAAACAAGCTCTGTACCATAATATCACTACTGGCTAAATAATGATGTGGAGCAAAGCAAAATAACACAATACCTGTAAGGCCAGTGGCAAGCAATCCTACAAACTTGGTGATCGGGAACAGGTGTGTCACGCTCGTCTGATCCAGCAACTTATCCTGCACGCACAACACGTTAAGGTCTGGCCACACAAAACAGCCAATCCAACCGCTATAACACACAGAAAGCTACAATCTTTTTCAGTGCACCACCCCGCATCGGGGGTAGCGCAACAAAAACGGTCAGCCGCGCCGCCCCGATCGATGGAGGCGAGCGTCCGCGAGCAACTCACCGGCACTTTCTTCTGGGTGACGACGCAGACGGAGTCCGCGCCGCGGACGCCGATCGACGTGACGCCCGCCGACTTCACCGCCTTGAACGCGTACTCTGCGCACACGGAACGGCACAGGTCAGATGTACTACAAGTCCGACCCAGATCTAAGGAGCGACGAGGAGGAGGGGGGAAAAAAGGCTAGGGTTTTGGGAGGGGTAGGCACTCACCGACTTGGTACAGGCGTCCCTCGGGGGAGAAGATGGTGATGTGGCGGTCATACCCCGCGCCCGTGCCGCGGCTCATGTCGCCGGCCGCCGGAAGATCTCGCCGGAGCTGGGCGTGGTGCGAGGGTGTGTTTGTGTGAGCTGCGCGCTTGGGGGACCTCGGGCACACGACTATACACGCCGCCGCGGCTCCTCTTCTTATTCCGCAAGAAGAAGAGGAGGTAGCCCGTTCGGGCCCGGGCCCGGGCCCGACTTTTCTCTTCGATGGGATCTGGGTCCGACCCGGTTTTGTAACGTGGGGCCCCATCACACGAGCCCGCTCGACTCGGAATTGGGCCGTCAGCCGATGGAGCACCAGCGAGCCCACAGATGCACATTCAGGAACTGTTTTTCTAATAAAAAAAATTATATGCCAACCAGTGCACTTCACTTTAGCCTCCGTTTGGTTGCCGCAGTTAAAGTTTGACTTCCTTTATATTAAATGTTTAGACATATGGAGTACTAAATATAGATTATTTATGAAATTAAAAATATAGTTAGAGAGTAATTTTGCGAGACGAATCTTTCAAGCCTAATTAGTCCATGATTAGACACTAATTGTTAAATAAGACAAAAACGCTACAGTACTGTTAAACTTTAACACCCCTAACCAAACATCCCTTATGCGGGACCATTTGTCGGTGCCTACTCAGGAACTGCATCGTTTGTTTCTAATCAGTATTTATATACTAGCAGAACTTGGCGATTTTATATTTCAATTCAGCCACCACAACCAATGTGCCAAAAAAAAACAATCTACAACTATCCCAAGCTTGAGAGTGAGCCATGCTGACCTCACCTCCCTGCTTACTTGCCTACGATGATCTGGACAGGAGGACACGTACACTTGTTGAAAGACAGAGACCTCCACAGTCCACACAAAACATGCCAGCACCGAGCATTAGAATTCAGAAACCTGTGGCCAGGTTTGTCACACGCCATTTGTTCCGAAACGCATGCGATCTATCTTTCTTTGCTCGACTCTCAGTGCATCTGTCCTCCATTTTATCTTATTTTTGTGTGCTTTGGCTATACCACGCGTTTCCCATAAAACAGGATATATAGATCTTCCTCGATGGCTACAAGTTTTTGCTTCGAGTGAAGGCAAAGTCGGGAATGTACGTGTGCTTATGATCCTGTAAAAGTGCACCCAGTTTGCTGGACACAGCACTGGCCATGCATGAGCTTCTTCTGTTGAGGTGTACGCCGATGCAGTCTTTAACCAGATTTTCTTCAGTTGTGACCACATGGCCAAAGTTTATATATATATACACACTTGCATCATTCATGCGACCATGCGCTAGCTATATATCAAGACCATTCATTCACCTCACCACCTACATTTGTCCGAGCTGCTTACACAAGAGAATAGAGCACCGGTAACCATGGGGGTACGCTACGCAGGCGTTGTCACTGTTTCGTCTGAACTTGCTATGGCTGAATGTCACTGCAGGTGTTTAATTCTTGCTGCTGTGGCGGATGCAGGTTCTCAACTGGATGCAGACCAAGCTTCATGGATCGCCTCGCAGCAGGAGATCTGCAGAATTCAGCGCAGGCTTGGCTCGGCGTAAGTGATAGGCTGAAAGCCGAAAGCCTGAAACGGCATTCTTTCATGTGTCTGTATAGCTGAAACTCACACTCTTACACAGTTACACTCCCCGTGTTGCAGCAGCTGACGCTTCCGGTGGACTTCCTCAGACAGACAAGCTCAATGACAGCTGGACCACGGCGATGCTGTCGATCAGGACGTTCGGGACGAGGGAAGAAGGGAAGAGAGTGAAGAGCTGTGGGCGTCTGGACGAGCTCAGCAAGCTGCAGGAGCTGAAATCGCTCGCGGAAGCCAGAAGAACCGCCACAGCCGGTGAGCTGGGCAGGGTAAATCACCTGCAGCTGGAGCGGCTCCTGAGCTGTTCTTCCACCTCCAGGAGTGGAGGCATTGGTAGGCCAAGATCGTTCAGAGCACTTGCAACAAGAGCCTTCGGAGGTTTCCGGCGGCCCAGACCAAGCTTCAGGGAAACTGTACCTGAAATGAGATTTGACGAGGTGCTATAGAGTTCAGGTTGCATTCAGGTTAAAGAACCGAACTGGTTTGGAATTTAGAGTTACTCACCACACATGGCTTTCTTGTTTGACAGATTGTCTGGGGTTTGCTGCTCAAGAAGGCGCACCCTGAAAACCCACTATTCCCTGATGCTGCAACAACGGATGATCAGGTGGTCCAGATGGCTCCGAAAGGCAAGGTACAGGCCGAGGACGAAGGGGGCAAATGGATCAGAACAGATTCACAGTGTATGTTCATTTCTGGTACAAGAGTATATTTGTAACAGGGTGTGCATATGCAAGTAAACATAAGATATGACCATGTATCTGACATATCCTTTTAATTCTACAGACATCGTGTTAGAGATCTGAACTTCCAGGATGGAAGCAAAAAGGTTCCTTGCACAATTTTGTTTGTATACACGCCTGTCTGCGTATGATCTTATCAGATGGCCTTCAACACCAGGGAAAACAATATGGTTTTTCTATGTTTCCTTTGTCATGTGACACACTAAAGATATTCCAATATAGACCAGATTATCAAACAAAGTGCTGGCCTACAGTAGTATACATCCTGAAACAACTTATACATGTGTTCAGCAGAGTATGTTTCCCAGCCTAAAAAGGAAAGACCTTCGTATCTATAAAATTGCCCAAGTTTTGCTGAAGTGGCGCACATCAGCACATGGCATAAACTAGCAACTGATTTTGGCAGCGGCTGGTGAAAGCAATCCGTACCCTTTTGATGTACATCTGGTCTCTCTAGCACACCTGTCTCTGATTCTCTGGAATAGAACAATTCTATTTGATATGTGTTAGCACACATCTCATCCAATGACCTACAAATTTAAACATGAAAAAAAGGGTAAGGCCTAAGCTGATGAGTGTAACCACAATTTTAGTAAGTAATGTTTGGCCACTTACTTGGTTCACCAAAGGTAAGGCATTGGTTTCCCATTCTGTTGACCATTTTGAAGATGATGCTGACTTCATGGCACCTTCTTTGAGGGATTTCAAGGCATTGCATTCTTCTGGAAACCCCTTAAAGAGCATCTGCATTGTTTAGAAAATAGCAACTGTAAACATTAGCATTGGTTTTGATGATAAATATTAAGTCACGATGCAATCGTGCTCTTCCTTTTATTTCAGAGAAAAAAAGGAAGTTGCCATATGTGCAGATTCCAAATATGTCAAAACAATCATTCAGTGAAATGACATGGAAACTAATATACTCAAGTGATCCTGACCATAAGTTCATCAGCAAGCTCCGAAGATGTTGAGAAAAGAAGACCATTTTTGTTTACTTTTACAAGCTCCTCAATGCTGCAGCAAGCCTTAATGCTTCAGTGAAAACTAGATGAAGCAAAATATTGCAGATAAAAGAAATAAGAAACTGGGTTACCAGGAAAATGAAGCAGCACAAACAGGCAATCCACATCCAAACATATCAACCACCTAAAACCATTCAGGTTATAATCAAGCTAATAAAAATCCTTCAACCTTTAATAAAAACAAGTATATGAGTAACCTTCATTGGTAGGTCCAGCCCTGATGAAGATGTATGCAACGACACTCCTAGATCAGCTGACCCTGCAATGTTTTTTTTAAAGCACTCTTCATGCTTAGAAAACCATCAAGTTGGGATAGGTTTTGTGCTACAAGTGTCTGCGCACGTGTAAAATCAGCTGGCATACCGAGCAATAGAGGGTAGTCCTCTGATGCAAGCCACATCGTCCGCAAGGCAACACGTCTCAACTTCAACCTTTTTATCTGATCCTCATACTTCTTCCTATCAGGTCCTTTACCTAGAAAATTTGGAGTACATGAAAAACTAAAGAATGCTTAAACTTTGGTTATTCAAGTTAATATAGCAGAATGGATTATACCTGTAATGATGAACAGTAATCTTGGGTAGACAAATTGCTTCCCATTCTTGATATCGATCCAAAGTTGCTCCTCATCCATTGAATCATCTTCACCTAAAGCTGCAGCGACGCGTCTGTCGTACATCAGTGCTGCTTCCAGAAGTATGCTGAAATCTTCATCCGGCGTCCTAGAAATGTATGTGGTAAATGTTTATTTCCTTTCTCATATTTGAACTATCCACTCAATAATCACATGCAATGAACATAAAGAAGGCTATATATCAATGACTGCACGGTTCAAAAGAGCAGACCAGCTTGTGCTGCTCACAACAAGTGCAGGTCTATTAGGCTTCAAGAAAACTTCACCATCAATGTTACTGGTAAAGGCAGTAGTGTTCATGTGTTCCCCTACTTCCTCTGCGATGTATGATCAGGCAACAAGAAATAAATTGAAGTGAAATAAGCAAAAACATCAAAATGCTCTGGCTAATTGAAGAAAAACATACCCACTGATATGCAATCAGCATTGCCCATAGCACTACAGATGGAATTCCCTAGCCTGCTAAACAACTATTACATGTCTTAAGGTCACATGTGGTACTGGAAGGAGGAAAGAAAACCTCAAAATAGATGCTCACCCCATGTTTCTCCATCAATGAAGCAGGGTGGAAAAAATCAGGAGATTGATCATAAAGAACTGTCGCCCTGGAATTGAAAGTTATATTAGTACAAATTACAGACTAGAGAATGTGAACAGTAGTTCTTCATATATATGGAGAAAACTATGTTTAAATTTTGATCAGTCTACCTGATTCCCCAATTTTGAGCAAGCTCATGCTGCATTGCTTTTGTAACACAAAAGGCACCATCAGCCATCCGCCCAAAGTGCTTCTCAAACCTATAGAATACAGAACATGTTACTATATTAACAGACATATTCAAGTAAAGGAACAAATTTCATGAACACCAAGTTATACATGCTATGTTAATCTTAACAGAAAATAAACAAACAGGGTAAAATAGATTACCAGAAATAAATTTTGACAATAATATGACTTCGACCATGCGATAACCCCAGCAATGTATATCCAAAGTTATGCCAATCAACAATAAATTTAGCACCTCTCAGCCAGCTTGCCAATTTTACAGCAGCCAGTGTTGGAACAGAGGGTGGATTCTATTGGAGAAAAACAAAAATTGAATTAGGCCTCCTGTTGCATCACAGAGCATGTTGTTGAAAATTTTGAGACTATGTAAAAAAAAGGTGCTTCTGTAAGCTTCAAACAAAAGGGACTCTAAGAGACTGAAATCTAATTACCCATGCTACAAAACTACAATATAATCAACTAAAAGAGGAGACTGGAGCATATTCTCAAAAATGTGCTATACAACGACTAGTCAGAATGAGGAGGTGTCAAAAATAGGAGACCATACACACTGCATAGCATGATCTCCAGCTTAAGCCAAGCACAAAGAAACGATAAGCAAGTTTACTCTAAGAGACTGAAATCTAATTATTTCATATGACATCTGAACTGATAGTGGTTGTGTATAGGGTTCATGCAATTCTGGAATCTGGATACAGATAATAAGGAACTTGACACTAACCTGAACAACAAAGACATCAGGGCGAGGAATCTTAAAACAAAGGAACCAAACCAGCAAAATGAACTGGACAACAGCTTTAAGTAGAAGTGCCAGGGCACCAGATATCTTTGAAATTCCAGTTAACTGCACTGTTTTCTGAAGAGAGAATTTTCTAGTTAACAGTGACAAAAAAAAAAAGGCAATACACAACAACAGAATAGTTTCCAACATCAATACCATCTCGTGGATGTGAATTGACGGGTTCTCTCTCAATGACAAGTGAGGATCACTTCCTGTTCATTTACACAATGTCATATCTCCACAAGAAAAAGGAACAACAGAGGCTGACATAACTTTATATTGCACAATACAAACTAAACTGTGTATAACTGAGGTATAAATAGATCCCCACTGAAAGAATAGATTCATGAAAGTGAAATAAATGAAATTGCGAAGAACCCAATACCTCCATTTGCAACAATGTCCACTTCCATACTGGCCTGTGAAGAAGATGAACAAAGGATCAGCAATAATATAAGGAAAAACATACGCTCTCACACTAAAGTTGCATGTTTGGTGTTCTGAACATCGGATAGGTAACTGTAAGGACTATTCCTTCCTTGACATCACTCCAAAATTTTTCCATGGACAATAGAGAAGTTTTGTTGCTACTGCAGAAACAATCAACTGCGCGCAGCAAGCTGGAGAGACGGCTCCAGTGCAGCCCTGGCCAATTCAACCAAAACACTGCTAAAACGAGATGGTGGATTTAGGAGGAGCGGACCTGGTTAGCGAGCGAGAGGGAGTGGTACTGCATCCGCGGGCTGCGGCCGATGTCGCCCAGTACCACGACTGCCGCGCGCTTCCTCCTCTCCGTCGCCTCCGCCATCGCCGTCAGCCTACGGACAGGGATGGAACCGGTAAAGGACATGGGTGTACACATGCACAGCCGATTAAGTTAGGTTTTGGGTGGTCGGTTTCGCACATCAGACTGTCTCCAGCAGAGACAACCTAAACACAAGACCTATTTCATAATATAGGTCACTTACAGTAAAAGGATGCACACCCAAATCCTGCCCTTCTCCAACAGAGTCTGAGCCACCAAGCCCCAAATCTCACCGCACACACACATGAAGCACAGCGCCGCCGCCCTTGCCCCTCCCCACCGCCAACGGTACACAGCGCCGCCGCCTTGCGCCTCCCCCACCGCGGACGCGTCTCCCTCTCTCCCTCTACTCCAACCTGGACTCCCGCCGGCCTCTGCTCTGCCTCTCTGGTCCACCACCGTCGAAGCCACCGGCGCTGGCGAGATCCAGGCCACCCTCGCCGCCGCGGACCCGCGAGATCGGCCAGCCCCGGCG
>Ga0182004_10000075_pt1 | contig 38374 bp, 25 predicted proteins | sample Sormic07211540_1_FD_120479 | JGI IMG/M metagenome (GOLD analysis project Ga0182004, IMG submission 120479) | Endophyte microbial communities from Sorghum bicolor roots, Mead, Nebraska, USA - 072115-40_1 MetaG | ecosystem: Host-associated > Plants > Roots > Unclassified | place: USA: Nebraska...
GCTTTCGCTCTCCGCGCGCAACGCGCTGCCTCCACGCAACAGGGACCGCTTCCCGACGCTCCCCGATGGCCACCTCAAGGTCGTGCTCTACGTGCACAACCGGCCCCGCTACCTTCGCCTCGTCGTCGACAGCCTCTCCCGCGTCGAGGGCATCGGCGAGGCGCTGCTCATCGTCAGCCACGACGGCTACTTCCCGGAGATGGACAAGATCGTGCAGGGCATCGACTTCTGCCAGGTCAAGCAGGTCTTCGCGCCCTACTCGCCGCACCTCTTCCCGGACGCCTTCCCCGGCGTCAGCCCCGGGGACTGCCGGAGCAACGACAAGGCCAAGGAGAAGGGGTGCCGGGGCGATCCGGACCAGTACGGCAACCATCGGGCTCCCAGAATCGTGTCCCTCAAGCACCACTGGTGGTGGATGATGAACACCGTGTGGGATGGGATGGAGGAGACCAGGGACTTCGATGGCCACATTCTCTTCATCGAGGAGGACCACTACATCTTCCCCAACGCCTACCGGAATGCGCAGCTGCTTGTGGATTTGAAGCCGAAGAAGTGCCCCCAGTGCTACGCTATCAATCTGGCGCCGTCTGATGTTAAGTCGAAAGGTGAAGGTTGGGAGAGCTTGGTCGCCGAGAAGATGGGTAACATTGGCTATGCCTTCAATAGAACAGTGTGGAGGAAGATTCATGCCAAGGCTAAGCAGTTTTGTGCGTTTGACGAGTACAATTGGGATATAACCATGTGGGCAACGGTGTACCCGTCGTTTGGAGCTCCTGTTTACAGTCTCAGGGGGCCTAGGAGAAGTGCTACGCATTTTGGTAAATGCGGTCTGCACCAAGGTCAGGGTTCGAGCAATGTCTGTGTGGATAATGGTTCAGGAGCTGTGGAATTAGAGGATGCTGATAAGGTCCCTAATATTAAAACTGATTGGCCAGTCCGCGTAATTCAGAGGCAGGAGGGATATCAAGCTGGTTTCAAAGGATGGGGTGGCTGGGGTGACCGGCGTGATCGTGAGCTATGTTTGAGTTTTGCATACATGTACCATGTTAAAGACCCATCATCATTGTAATTCAGAGTATAGGCACACGTTTTTTTGCATAACTAGTGCCACTGTTGTAATATTGTTTGGCATGCGCCCTTTGATCCATACACGGTTTGTGCTATAAATAGCTTGTAGCTGTGCATCAACAAAGTTTTGTATAGTAGTTAGTGTTTTTGGCTGACAGACATTGGTGCTAGATTTGGGATGAGCCTTCCTGAGCTGTACCATTTACTTGAGCTCAATGATATGAATAAAGCTTGTTTGCAGCACCTAGTGCTAAGAATCTGCCACATTATGTCTGTTTATGGTATTAATTTGTCCAGATATTTAATGTTCAAGAATAATTAGAGGACCCCTGATCAACTGTTTTCCATTTCAGTCATGTAAGTCACGTTGTAGGTTTTGCTAGCACCTTCTGAATTCCATTGTTCCCTGTATGATTTTATTTGGTCACTTGCTCCTTTATGTGTTATTTTGCTTCTTGCTGCTCTTGTGATATTCTGTTCTGGTTCCTTGATTTCATATATGAAATTTTCTACTCTTGTCTTTGATACTTGAGCATTTTTCAGCTATCAAGTGTTGGGCAAAGTACATACATAATTACTGGCCAACAAAATATGGAGTTTTCCTGTGTTGCAGTTTGCTACACTTACCTAACAGTATTTATTAACTGTTGTTAGCATATGTTTATAATCACCTGCTGCTGTCAAAAATAATACTAATTTTTCTAATAAGTTCAGTGATGGAATTCATGAAGCACATTGTCTGAATTTATAGAGCTTGGGGGCACCATGAAACTATGGTAAACTAGCTATCTTCTTTTTCTTAATATAAAGATATGCAGCTCTCCTGCCTGTTCGATAAAAATATAAGCTAGTCGTCAAAGAATTAATTGGAATTAACTGAGTATGTCCTATTTGTGCAGTACTGCAGTCGTCAGTCGAACAAATGTTGAACAAATGGTTCAGTACTGCATGGCTTGGGTACCATCCTAACTTCATAAGGCATTCATCTGTTTTTTGAGTGAAGGTCTGTTGCTTGAGAGAGTATATTATAAATTTCTAACTTTATAACCCTGTCAATTAGAGTTGAACAAATGCTCACCAGGATTACCAAACCCAGATTATCTAGGGATCTAGGCTGCCTTGCCTAAAGTGTTCTTGTATTCAATTGGGTCAGGCCACCCACATGCTGTTTACTTGACCATTTTCAGCTAGCAAGTGTTGAGCAAAGTACAGAGATAATTATTGGCCAACAAAATATGGAGTTTTTCCGGTGTTGCAGTTTGCTACACTTACCTAACAGTATTTATTAAGTGTAGTTAGCATATGTTTATAGTGACCTTCTGCTGCCAAAAATAATACTAGTTTTTCTATTTAGTTCAGTGATGAAATTCATGAAACACATTGTCTGAATTTATAGAGCTTGTGGGCACAATGAAACTATGATAAACTAGCTATCTTCTTTTTCTTAATATAAAGACACGCAATTATAAGCTAGCTGTCAAAGAAATAATCAGATGTAGTGTCTCCAGATAAAACCGAGTATTGTCCTAGAATTTGTGCAGTCAAACAAGTGGTGAACAAATGGCTCAGTAAGTCCATGGTTTGGATGCCTTGCTAAATTCATAATGGCATCCATCTGTTGCTTGAGAGAGTATATATTATAAATGTCTAACTTTATAACCCTGTACCTGTGGCAATTAGAGTTTAACAAATGATGGCCAGGATTACGAAAACCCAGATTGTCTAGGACTCTAGGCTGCCTTGCCTGAAGTGGTCTTGTATTCGATTGGGTCAGACCAGGCCACCCGCATGCTGTTTTGATAGGATGGATACAGGTTTTCATGAACTGAACTACAGATGGTTTTGAAATAAGATGGGGTTCACTCAGCTTAGACTTGGGCTGGCCCGCCTCTGAGTCTGAGCAGCCTGCTCATCATCTCAATGTGACAACTTACAACAAAATGATGAACAATGATGGGGAATTGAAGTTACATGAATGCAGGCCATTTGTTATTCTGGAGAAAGATGTACTGCTTGCTATTTATTTGATGGCCAACAGAACAAGCCTTTCACATTATTTGATGGCCAACAGAACAAGCCTTTCACATTTCTTCCTTGTATTACCGCGGTTAGTTTTTCTTTACTGAGTTCATATGGTAATTTGATCCTTAACCTTTTTCTTTATATTTGCAGAAGTGAATGAAGGAGGTGAATTCAATCAATGTAATGTAATTAGTTTAGCTCTGGATTGTTTCCTCCCGTTGTGCTTTGGCTTCTACTATACCAAGGGCATTGGCCTGCAGGCAGAAAGGGATGCAAAACTACAGGTTCACGCTGGCTGCAGAACACACATGAGCACGCTGCATCTGCGTGGCGTCGTCCCGACCCGAGGCAGTCTTTGCAGGTCTTGTTCCTGCTCTACTATTGCATCACGACATGTCTCTGTTTTCTCCACAGAATCCAGGTGCCGTCATTGAAGAAACATTTGTGACAGGCCCCAGCAGGCACAGAAGAAACATGACCAATACCAGCAGCAGAACAAATCACATGGCGATCATCTTCGCCCGCCAGACTGCCGCCAGTTCCTGCATCCAGGTCAAGATGAGCAGTGCTGCTGCTGAGTGCTGAGTGCCCAGAGCCAGAGGATTGAGCCCTTGTGGTGCCATCTAAACTCTAGAAAATCCTGATTGGTCCTGAATCACTTAACCATGCGATGACAGTCCGGACCGACTTCACTGGCTCTTGTTCTCATGACAGTAATACTGGAAATGAAACGAGCACACAATTCTTGTTATGCGTTCTGTTTGTTGTATTAGGCTAGAGTTGCAGAATTCCTTCGAATCTACTATCTAGAGTGATGCAAAATTCTGCAAACTCTAGTGGAATGGAATTGTAATGCCAGAAGGATTCATATGACAGCATCTGCTCCGTGTGGGAACGCTGCCATCCACGAAGACACAGCGCGTTTGCCTTTACATCCAACTATCCAAAGGCAGTGGAATCCGCATCCTCCTCAACTCAAGATTCCGCCACACGATTGATTCTCCCTTCCCTCGTGACGGTCGCTCGGCAGCACAGCTCCTGCAGAAACAGACATGGACGCTGACGAGTCGAGTCCGGCAATCACATGAGAGGGTATCTGGATTCTGGAACACTCAACCATTAACCTTATCTTATTCAGGCTCAGGCCTTGTTTAGTTCACCCTAAAAACCAAAAAGTTTTCAAGATTCTCCGTCACATCGAATCTTGTGGCACGTGCATGAAACATTAAATATAGACGAAAACAAAAAACTAATTACACAGTTTAGCTGTAAATCACGAGACGAATCTTTTGATCCTAGTTAGTCCATGATTGAATAATATTTGTCACAAACAAACAAAAAAACTACAGTACTGAAAACTTTTCACTTTTCGGAACTAAACAAGGCCTGTGGACAGCTGCTGATGCATTACTAAACAGTTGCCCTGTGGAAGCCCCTGTCTCACGCCACCATGACACGGAAAGCCCCATGTCCCATGCAGTTATCGCCATGATGACTTTGTTTATCATTATTAGTATCAGTGGTCACTTAATCTGCACTCTATCGACCAGCATTACCATCTCGTCAGATTTCTTTTTTATCTTCTCCTGTTTGAAACAAGACGTAGATATATACTATACATCTCTACTGGTGAGTCACGTAAACACGCTTCAGCAATACGTGTGATTGGGTAGACGATCGACTGGACAGTTCCAAGAAAAAGATTCTGAGGCATTTTCGTTGTCGTTTTTTGATGGGGGAAAAACAGTGTTTAATTTGTTACATATGGTCGATCGATCGCACGGCCACTGCATTTGTGCGTGGGCGCCACAAATAATGTTGAAAATGGCCGCTCGAACGCTGCAAACGAAGATTAGTGGGCGCCCCCCGTGCCTGTCTCTGTCTGCCATGGCCCATGGGCAACCCGCACCCCAGCGTCTCGTCCAAAGTGACAGGATCGGGACCTCCAAACTCCAATGAATCCGCACGACATAATTTTATCATTGTATTATTAATTATTATTAGTATATCCTTTTTGCTCCTGTTTACTCCCTTTGTTAAAAAAGATATTTTCGTGTGTAGTGGAATCAAACTATTTCAATTTTTATTAAATAAATCTATACTTAAAATATTACTTCCTTCATTTCAAATCATAAGTTGTTTTAACCTTTTCTAGGTATGTAGGTTTTGTTGCGCACCATATAAGCTATGCCTAGATATAAATTACAAAAATTATGCACATGAAAAAAGATAAAATGATTTATAGTTTAGAGCAGGGGAATAATATTTATATCAAACAAATATTAGCAGATTAATTATAAAAATATATTTTTATAGTAAATCCATTTAGGGACATAAACTTAGTATTATTTTCTATGAACTTAGTTAAGCTTAAGAGAGTTTGACTTATCCTATAAACCTAAAGCTACAATTTTTTTTTCGGATGGGAGAAGGAGAAGAGGACACGAGGTTGCTTGCCATCTTTACCTTGCCATTTGTACATTGCTATAGGTAGTTGCGGTTGTGGTATGCTACAAAAAAGTTGTCAGTGGTATCAACAGCTCCTCATAGGTAATTCAAGTATTCAAAAATTGTCCTAGTCTATTAAAAAAGTTCTAGATGACGTAACCCCAACTCATTTCATAAAGCAATATTGTTCATGTCTATTACGATCTATAAATATAGTAATTATAATATACCTTTGCATTGTGATCCAGCAAGGGTTGCATGTGTTACTTGATTTACACCATATTGTCACAGAATTCTTATCTATGATGTCTTTGCATTGCACTTTAGGATCGTGGGAGCATTAATTTGCATGCTTGAAAATAAGCACTTGACTATTAGTAGTTTTTTCCTAATCGTACTTTTCCTCACAGCGTTCATCGTCGTAAAACAAGAAGTTTGAGTACTGGTCAGACGACCATGATTTTCATCTATTTTGTAGGGCTTCTTAGAGAAGCGTTTTTTAGAGAATTAATTAATACCAAGCATTGCGTAAATCCTTGGTGGATGGTGTTATCATGGTTATCTCTTCTCTGTGTAACTAACGTCACGCACACTCCCGTTGTACAGTACACACTCTCTTAAGTCAAGGCCCGTTGTTTTCAAGTGTGTACGTTCATCGGCCAAAATGTCGTTGCAGCGGGCCAAAAGATGTAACCTTAAGCGAGATACAATATGTTACTGCAGGACAGAACACACCGAACACAAAATACCGACTCAAACGGTGCAGCTGTAAAGATGTACTAAGCTAGAACAAACTCGGCGCTACTGGGAGAAAAAGCGTGCAAGGACCACTAGGCAAGCATAGGGAAGAGCGGGGCGAGTTTGCTGTAGCCAGCCGCGATCGGCGCGTCTACCTTGTTCCTGATTTGTAGCAGCACCTGGAAAGTCGATTCGCTGATCCCATCAAAAATTCGGCTGTTGCGTTCCTTCTAAAGCTCCCAAGACACCAGCAAGACTAGGCCGTGAGTGTCCGAGATGAATAGCATATGTGCCCTGAGATTGTTACCATCCTCATCCTGCGCTTCCTCGATAGCTTCAGCCGAAATCTTCGCCTATTAAGCATAGGAGTACTTCCTAATTATAATAACCGTCATTGGTAATATCTGCACGCCAAAAATAACCCACTGGTTGGTATTAGCTTCACAATACTGGAAGAGCACACAAAAAGAGCATCAGCAACCACGCGTCTAAATAGGTCGGCTCATTCGAATCTTCATTTTTGTGATTTTGTCACATTTACCTCAGGTTATACGACTAATGATCCTCTCTCTCCTCAAGGCAACAACAAATATTTACCGGCCCACAATGTTTTTCTTTTGTCGTGTTGAGAGTTGTCCATGCAATGCTAGATGAAAATCAGCGCTACATTTTCAGCCATGGAACACTATTTTTCTCTCACACCAAATCCACATTAGCATCAGCGGCAGCCAAACAGGTCCGATAGTAAGCTGTGTCTGTCCCTAGCTTGATGAAATAATTAAGAGATCCCTGTTACCTAGTGACGCATATAAATACGTCCTGTCATCGGCAGAGGCAGAGGCAGGTGGTTGGGCTATTGGCATTTGGCACGCCATCAGCATGAGCTCTCCTCCTCCTCCTCCGAATTCCTCCGATCCTCTCTTTGGATAGAAAAGCTAGCTGCTCGTGCTGCTGCTCCCCGTCGAAATAGGATCCATGGCGCTGTTGATTGGTCGTCGTCGTCGTGGGAGCTCGAGATGATGCTTGTGTTCGTCGTCTTCTTCCTGCTCCGCACGACGGAGGGCTTCCACGCACACCAATCGCTCGTAGCTAGCAGCCGCAGGGCCGGTCGAGTTGTGCAGCACGCAGGCAGCGCCATCGCAATCAGGCTAGGTAGTACTAGGTATAGGTAGCTAGTTGGTAGGCTACGCGCTCGCAGGTGGCGTGTCGTCGTACGTCGTCGTCGACTCGTCGTCTCCTCTCTCTCTCTCTCTCTCTCTCTCTGTGCCGGTAGGCGCGCTCGCGCGTGCAGGGCGACGGACGGCGCATGGTCATCATGGCCGGCATGCTCCCCGGCGTGGAGAGCGCGCGGAGGCGGCGGGTGCGGCAGTCGTCGGAGTCGGGGGCGGCGCGGCGGCCGTCCCTGTGCCTGTACGCCGGCGGGCTTGGTTCGTCGTCGTCGGCAGCAGCAGCAGCAGCTTCGTCCAAGGCAAGAACTTTGCTCGCCATCACCCATCAGTCTGTTCGTTCATGTCGTCTGCATGTGGTGGGTGGCGTCCTTGTGATGCTTTGCGGTTGCCTGCAGGTGTGGAGCGGCGCGTGCGGGGACACGACGGCGGCGATGGCGTGCGCGTGGATGACGACGCTGGGCAGCGACGCCCGGGAGGCCAAGGAGAGGCTGGATCACAAGCTCAGGGGACACAGACAGCCTGTGGTGCTCAAGAGGTGCGCTGCTTTGCTTTGCTGTACGGCTGTTCATTCAGAGCCGCACCATTTCCATCTCTACTGTACGTTTACGTTTGTGGTAGCTAGTAGCTTTTTCACTGATTTATGCCGCGTTCAATAGTGATGTTTTTTTTCATCAAAAAAAAAGAATGACCCGACAGTGGCAAGATGAATATGATGGTTGGCTATCCTAGCCAGAGATTTCAATTTACACTCTATTCGATTGAGCTTATCAGTCGAATTTACCAATACCAGGTATTCAGCAGTGCTTTTCTCTGATAATAAATCAGCGAACAATACTTTCAATCATGATTTTTCAGTCAAGCGAATATACTGTTAGTAGATGCTGGTACTGTTTACTGCTAGATGAATTTACAGAATTCAATGATGAGAATCTATGCGCTTTCTGCAGCAAAATGCCAAGACAAATTTTGCATGAGAATCTATAATCTGTAATGCTGTGATGAGATGAGATGAGATACACAATTTTTCCATTTACGTCGTTTCCAGAGTAACCATGGAATCTGTGAGATTCCCTGCTGGCCTGAAATGAATCCCACAGGACTAACGGCGGTACCATATCTGCATACAACTCGATGTGCAGGCATCAGACGACGAGCACGCGACCACCGCCGGCAAAACCGCAGGACGACGCGACGCGCGGCGCCGGCGGAAGCGACGGCCACCACTCGGCAACGGCGCCCTGCGGCGTGCTGCTGCACCGGGAGGTACTGCCGTCGCTGTCGTCGAAGCCGAGGAAAGGAGGAGGGTGCCGGTTCAGCTGGCGCCGCCGCCCGCCGGCGGCCGAGTCGGAGGCGGAGGCGGAGTGCGCGGTGTGCCTGGAGGAGCTCCGCGCGGGGGACGTGGTGGCGCGCCTGCCCTGCGCGCACCGTTTCCACTGGTCATGCGCCGTGCCCTGGGTCCAGGCCGTCTCTCGGTGCCCCGTCTGCCGCGCCCACGTCCACCTCGCCGCCGGCGCCGGCCCCACCAGCTGACTGACCGACGCGGCGACGCCTTCGTCCTCCTCCTACGTCGGCGGCGGCTGCTGCTGTTGCCCTGCCACCCACGACGCGGCGGGCCGGCGACGGATCGGAGCAAGGTCGGGCGGCGACAAGAGGATGGTCACGGCGCATGCTGCCGCGCGTGGGACGCGTGCCTCGTGTCAAGGGAAGGCCGCCATGCACGGACGAGATGGCGCGGTGCGGTTAGGTTGTAACGGTCGCGGTTGCACTCCGATCGACCTTGTTGCAGGCGTGTGGTGTGACGTCGGAATCAGAATATGGAGTGGTGGTGCAGGACAGCAGGAGTACGTCGCCGTAGGATTGATCAACGCATTCCGAGGCTGTTTGCTTGCTGCCCTTGCCTTTGCGGCTTTGCCTCGGGCTAGTTTGGTCCTGTCCTGGCAAATTTGGCGGACGCAGGGAGCTCCCGCGGCGTACATGGATACCTGGCTGGCTTCTTGACCGGCAGTGGCAGGTATCAAACCAAACAAGCCCGCGTGTTCAGAGCTCTGTGCTACATCAAAAAAGTACATTTCTTCTTCTTTAGACCCGTCGCTCTACCTCTTCCTCTCTTGCAAGTGTGTTCATCTTTGTTTGGTGGCACAACACCATCTCCTCCTTCAATTCGGCACCTCTACTTGTACGAAATCACCATGCTGTTTGGGTGTGTGTGCGCGCGCGCGCGTCAACTGGTCTAGATTGGGTAAAAATTACCATTCAATAATAGATAGGTCTCGCGCGCATAGCCTGTAACCATAGGCGGATCCACCACTAAGACGAGCTAAGGCGGTCGCCCTAGGTCCTCTTGGGGCTGATCTGACACCCTATAGAAATTTTAGACATTAGTGCAAAAAGAAGAAAAGGCTCCTGGAGTATCCGATGCAGGTTGAAGACAACTTAGACGTCTTGGACCATCATGTGTGGTTCAGCCTATATAGAAAACCATAACCCACAAAGCGCAATAAGAATACGATCGGTCTTTCTCATATTTCTCGATATTCTCGACTTCTGACTTTCCTGTCGTCTCTCTCGCTAATTCACAAACTTGCGGAATCTAAGAACCTGCGTCGGGCTGCAGGTATCTTCATTTTTATTTGCTCTTTTCACATAGTTAATTGTTTAAAATTTAATTAAGGATGAATCATCAAATGATTTGGTGAAGTCAGTTTAGAACTATTAGTATTAGTATTAGTATTAGTATTAGTATTAGTATTAGTATTAGTATTAGTATTAGTATGCAGCGTGTCCCTGTAGGCAGCGCTCGCCGTTCAGGCAACAATCTCATTAATTCCATACAACTCATATTGGACGTCAGGGGAGTCAAGACGGGTGTTTTGCCTTACTACCAACACAACCAAATAGACCCTGACGACTGGTAGTAAGGCAAGATCCTTTGTGTCATACGTAGTATGTATAATCTGATAAAAAGAGTATACTCTGATACGCATGACCATGGTGAACACGTATATATGCATATACTCCTTGTCACACCACAAATCACAAATTCCACAACTACTCATACCGTGGTGCGTGCATTGTCAGAGAGCACCACCGGCCGGCCGTCGTGGACTTCAAATATATACACACCGCACTCGAGTGATGGCGTGAGAAAGCAATGCAAGAAAGAAGAAGAAAAAACGGACAAGAAATAGATGGCAGCAAGATCACCACGCACGCGCTGGCACTGGACTGCAAAACCACCCAGGGCCGGGGGTGGTACGGTCACAATCACGGACTTGTAGAGGCCATGAAAATTCTGAACGTGTACGACGACGCTTTCCTTTCGATCTCGAGCCACCACCAGAGACGGATCTTATAGTCAACATAAGTATTATCCACGCTCAAAATTCGGCTGCTAATATTACATATGTTCGCCATATTACTTTTCTAGCGGATCAAGAGATTGTAAGAATACCGTACCACCTTCACATTTTCTACTTTTTTTTTATTCTTTTTGAGATTTCATTTTCTACTAGCTCTCCTCCACCCCTGGCTACCACGGAGTGGGGGCAACAAGATCTACCGTCGTACGTGTATGTACTCGTGTGTGTTAGGATTAGGATATGACGAGCAGATTTATTTTTTTTTCGATCGCCTGCTTGAGTTGACAGCCAGGATGATGCCACAGCTAATCACTGACCGGTGTGACGAGGGATAGTGCAATCCTCCTCACTCTCCCAAGGAACAAGCCATCATCTTTTGGGCCTGCTGCACGTGTCGTGTAAAATTTTGTTGCGCCTGCCGTTTTTTTTAATCTTCAGATGCCATGGAACAAAAGGAGAATTTGAGATGCCATGGAACAAAGTCCCGCCGTGGCAGATTTCGGGTGCGAGGAATCGGCTCGGAGAAGAAGTCAACTTCAGATCGGCGCTACAAAGGCCAACAACCAGGCTTGGCCCAGTCTAACTTCACTCGGGTGTCCCGGTCAGTGCCAGTACGTGCGGGATTAGTCCCACCTCGGCGCCGCACGGTGGCACGAGGGGACGAGACAACTGTATAATGAGGCCCAGGTGCAACGTTGCTCCATACTTACCTGGACGGGGTCGATGGGCGATCAAGAAGGCCTATGGCCTAGATCAGTGGCCCTCATTGCACTTGGTGGGTGCGCTGGTCTACCATCTCCCCAAGTGTCAATTCTAACAAATTAAATTTTGGTCTCTCGTGCTTGATTTCTCTCTACATTGTTCTCTTGTATTTTGGCCCCCCTGCCAATTCTAACAAATTAAATTTTGGTCCCTGGCGCTTGATTTCTCTCTACATTGCTCTCTTGTATTTTGGGTCTTGTTTAGTTCTAAAAAATTTTGCAAAATAGGAATAGTAGCACTTTTGTTTGTATTTGACAAATATTGTCCAATTATAAACTAACTAGGTTCAAAAGATTTAATTCCGACCAAAATGTATAATTAGTTTTTATTTTTGTTTAGATTTAATATTCTATGCATACGTCTAAAGATTTGATGTGACTGAAAATCTGATAAATTTTGTAAAATTTTTTGGGAACTAAACAAGGCCTTGGTCTCTGTAACAATAGTGGACTCAAATTTTGGTCCGTAGTGCTTGATTGGTCTCTACAATGATTTCTTGTATTTTGGTCCCTGTAACAAGAGCGGTCTCTGCATTGCATTCTTGTAAGGTCCTGGTGATCCAATTTTTTTTCCTGGTCTGTAAATTTGATTATCGGCAAAAAAATTTCCCCAAGATCGTGGGCAAAATCTGTATTGGAATGGTCGTTTGTGAAGTGTATATTTTCTGCTACTCTATTTATTTAGACCGTTTACATATAAAATTTAAAAATTCAGACCACATTCGCAGCATGAAAAGAAACGGTGACGGATGCTGGCATTCATTTACCTGCACCAAATAGCTACGCTTCGGCATCAGGGTAGGACTAGGAGAATAGAATTTTGGAATCTAGAATTTACAAATATGTACAGGTTGTCATACACGGGGGGAGGCTACAAAAGCTATATACAAAGTCTGTATCTTAAAAGTTGATGACAGGAACAACGACGCATCGGTCGCAGGATTTGGCCATTCTCTTCGGCAGGGAGACAGTCAAAGCTGACATGCTCTTGCGGTGTCAACTGTCCAAATTGACAGGATCGCCGTTGCCTGACCCAACCAGCTTCAACCAGGAAGCAGCGGGGGATGATGTTCTATCCGCCAGTGCCGCAAGGAGGGATGGCAGCACCAAGGTCTTCATGAGCCGACTTCGCAGACATCTCCACGGCACAGAGGGCACACCCTGCAGCATTGTGACGACCGGAACGTTGTGAGGAGGGGATCCATAACGCTTCCTATGCCTTGCTAGCCAATATTCTGATGCATAACAGAACTAAACAAACCAGGACGGATACCTGTGTATTTCTTTCAGCCATTTGTCAACACATTGCAGGTGGAACTCGTGCTTGCAAGGAAGAGTTCTTATCTGGTCTCCATCCTCATATTCAGTTAGGCAGATATGGCACCTGATGAGGAAAGAAAAAGAAATTGATATGTTAGGTTTCAGCATCAGAAACCTCAAAGGAATGACAAAAGGAACAGGGGTAGGCAGCAGGCATCTACACTGCAAGGTGGTCGCAGCTGTTGTGATACAAAAAAAAATACAACAAAACATCATAACTTTGCAAGGCTATTTGATAGCCCAAAGGTTATAGGGTACACAGAACAGGTTGACAGTAAAAACCAACATTAGATGCTAACTGATCACAAATGTGGAAGGAAAAACCGATGCCCATTAAGGCGAGAGGGATATATTTTCCTTTCCAAGCAACTCTAATAATTGTACTAAAGAATGTATGATGCAAAACTTATCAGTCAGCGCGATATGCTCTGTTTTATTATGCAAAACTTATGTCTTAGGAAATTTAGAGAGAGATTAGAATGATGAGAAGCTCACTGTTCCATATCATCACTGCATTGGGGTGTCTCAAGCTTTTTGTAGCTCTTACATGGCAACGAATTAACCACAGATTCAGGAGCCTGAACAGAGACCATGGAAAGTGAAAGTGATGCAGGTTGACGGTGAATTTCATCCAACACCTGAAAAGAATGGTGTAGGCCATTATTACATGGCTAGAGTAAACTAGTAATATACTGAAAATGCGACAATAGCAATGGAGTTCATAGTTCACACACTGCCAACAATTTCCTCTGAATTTCCATAGCTAACGTACAACTTTACTTTTTTTTCTTGAAAACGCAGGAGAACTGCGCTTCATTATATTTATAAGAAAAATTTTACTTTAAAAAATGGTCTATCTGCTGTGCTTCAAGCATGCCTGAACCATCCAATGATTGTTTGCACACTTTATTGATGTCCATTGGCCTCACAAAAAATTCAGTTAACATGATAGAATGTTAATGCTAATGATAATCGAATGAACACGAAGGAAAGGATACCTCAAATAACGCCTCAGTTAACATGACAATTCTTGATATACTTGCACGGGCACTAGATTCTTCAGCAATCAAGAAAGAATCACAGGTGCATCGCCCAATTGGATGAATCCCCAGAGGACATGCCGCAGTGCTTTGTTCATTACCACTATCAAAAACAGCACGGCGATGCTCCCTAATCTGTAACAAAGAAGAATAAGGTGTGACCACGAGATGGATCAGCAAAATCCATAACAGGAAAAATATACGACAAAGCAGGCATAAGCATAACAATTACCCGGGATCTTGAATACTGGCTTACTCTAATTGAACCATGTCGCCTGCGATGAAAATATCTTGATTCCCCCAACTCTTCAAAAATGTCATCACCAAGGTCTAGCCATGTACTGTAAAATCCAAGGTCATCAGCATCAGATTCTGGATAACCTCTTGAGCCGCGCCTGGAAAATGCATCCCATAGAATCCTTCTGTGACTCCTCCTTGTTTCACTGCTGATAGAATCTCGAAAGCGTCCTAGACCATCATTTGAGAAAATGCTCATCATGTCATCATGTAATATACTCCCTCCAGTCTCACCATGTGGCCCACTGAATATGGGGACATCTGCTCTGGTAGGGATCGGATCTGGCATTGGTTCCACAGTCGCAGATGATGCAGTTGAAGAGTTAGGAAACATAGATGTTAAGCTAGATTGAGATACATCTGATCTTTCACTTGTCATGACAGTTGTTGATGAGGTCCCTTGCGGAGATATCTCTCCTTCTAAGTCAGACATGATCCTTTCAGATGTCATCAACGAGGGGCCCAAACCAGATTCAGAAGTTGAGTCACCAATTTCATTAGTGGAAACTGTGCTAGGAACATTTTCCAACTCTGATCCTATAAAACTTATTCCTTCTCCTGATACATCACTATTAACAGCTTCATTACTGAGACTTCCCCTAACCATGACAGGTTTCCTAGATGAGCTTTCAAGGCCACTTGTTTCAGCATTTTCAGTCCCCAGGCCATCTTCCTTGTTCTCATGACAGTTGAGGTGATTGAATCTGAGATGATGGCTTATGGTGCTTGAAGACGAATGCAGCCTTGGATTTGACTCACTGGAAATCTGGAGATCCTTAGCAGCCAGAGAAGCCTGAAAATTCAGGGCACTCACTGGTCGCCCTGACTGTCGAGATTGTACCTACAACAATACCATCTTGACATCAGATACCAGCATAGAAACAATACATGGGGACTAAAGGCAGTATATCACTAACAGAAAAGCATCAAACAGAAAACAGTTGGAAAATACACACACAATGTTCCAGTTCCACAAATCTGCTTTAGTTTGTCATTTGGAGGCCCAGACCCTTTAATGTGCACAGACTAACTATAGGAGCCATCCACTTTTCATTCATGTGCATTATGGAAAGGCACATGATAAGACCAAATGCAATAATTCATGCTTTGCAAGTCGCAGATATATGTAATGAAGGTTGTAGGACCGCAAAAGTTTCAGAGCATGAGCTAACTGCTCCAGACTAATCATATAATCAAACAAGAGCAAAGTACCAGCTCAAAGCTCCAAAAGCTAAGTCAAGTTTCTGCTTCGCCCTCCATACAGCTACACAAAACCACGCTCTCCAATCTCACAACCTAGGGGCGGAGGGCGTCTGAAACTCATAAGTCAGAACCATCGATTCCACCCGCGGCGAATCCGCACCTCATCAGAGACTAATCCGCGGCCGAGGCCAGGACCCCAGCGGTGCCGGAGCTACCGGCGCTCGACGCGGCGCGGGTACCGGGACTAGTACCTCGATAGCGCGCGAGGACGAGGGCCCGGCCGCGGTGAAGCTCCCGCCGCGGTGCTCGGCGGCGACAGCGGCGGCGGCGGACGAGGAGGATCCGGCCCCGAAGCACCCGCCGAGGCTGAGGCGCGCCCGGCGCCGCGACGGCGCGTCCGCGCGGCTGCTCCCGGCGCCCATCTCGCTCGCCTCGCCGGCTTGCGCTTTCGAGCTTTTCCCCCCTTGTCCTAGTGGGAGAGGGGAGCGGATGAGAGAACGAGGAAATCGCTCGGAAGTGCCGTGCGTGCGGGGCCGTGCCGTCGCTTTATATTTTTCGCTTTTGGTTTAAAAAATTATTATTAGTGCACGTTATTTATCGCTAGGCTAGATTAATTGCCTTGTGGACAATAATAACCTCTGGTGGTTTATCGTCGTCTCAAGTAAAGTTGACCTTCACGCCATCTGCGCCAGGAAAAATTGGCACCGAGACAAAAGTGCAAGCTCTGTCTTCGTGTCCTCGTATATTTATTATATTTCTAGTGTAAAAAAAATCCAACTGCCACTAGTTTTTACTGTATCGTCGCAAAAGTTTCATGTTGGTAGTTGGGATTGCATAGTCCTGCCGTCTAGTTGAAATTTTTCACCCTCGCACTCGATTATTTCGCTTCCTTTTTCTTTAGTGTTCTTCTTCCTAGATAGTAGAGTGTGCATGGAAAGGAATTTTTTGCACACCATAATGTTAGTTACTGTCAACTTATGCTGGAGTTAAACTTGGCCGGTTGTACTAAGGTTACAGTGAGTATTTTGATTTAATTTCCAGGTAAAACTGCTGTAACTGGAAATTTGAGTGTGATGAAGGAATACTTCATCTACTTTTCACAACACATTTAATGATTTAATTTAGATGTGAAGCTCTATTGAAATACCCTTTCTTTTTCCTTATAACATGCTCACTAAAGTGAGTGTAGGGGGAAAGCTTTTCACTGGATACGACATAGCAAAAATGTTGTATTTTCATAAATCTTTTACCTTCATTCTGTCGTGGTTTGCTTTTGGAAGCACGCATGTTATTAGCTACAGTAAAAAGCATTATGTAAAGCATCAGTCATTAGCTTTCGTTGGCAGCATGATGCTTGTTATGTACACCCATGCATCCACTTGCCAAAGGGCTAAGGGCAACGTACGTCGTAACCACACCGTTTCGGCGTTTCATGCGTGCAAGTGCAAGCAAGATGATTTTTCTTCACCGGCATAACAACCTTGTTTTTTATTTTTTATATATATAGCATATATATACAAGACAAGACCAGATGGCCCATCAGATCTCAATTTTTTTTTTCTCTCATGCAACTAAACTAACTGCATTGCTATGTTCTTTCTTCCCGGTTCAGAGCACCGGAACAATTCAGTTAGGTTGCTACGGCCTTTTAATAAAGACTAACTAGTAGCAAGTCAGTTCAGTGCACCAGACTGCATGCTGAAATCTCTGATTGGCGGGCTGACCATGCCTAGGCCAGCAGTCATGTACTCCTGTCCAGGCAGAACACCATAGCTGGTGCTCGGTACAGACATAGACTTCAGATGATGCATGACTTCCCTGCCTGCCTGTTCGTTCACATTTGAAATTTGGATGCAGCAGTAGTCTCCCTTCTCTGCAATTGTTTCTGAAACTCACTCATGAGGTTTTCAGAGTTTGGCCTAACAGCAAGTTGTGATTAATGTGAAGTACAAGATTGACCCAAATGTCCAACGCTGCATTCTGCAGAGTCCAACTCCAACGGAAGGACACGGCAATTTCTCTGCGATTACCTAACTGACGACCATGATTCATTCAGAGTTTCAGATCAACTGCTTCGGGGTTATTGTGCAGGCCCCTGGCCTGTCTGTCTGCCATGGCTTTGTGCTGTGGGTGACCCCCATGCTTCTCAAACGGAGATACTCTTTTCGCAGTGTTGTCCAAATCCTAGAGCCTGTCTAGCAGGTAGTACCATGGACAAAGGAGCCAATGGCCCAGATGGATCATAACACCACATGTTCTTTCAGAAAGGAAATCATATCACAGCACGACGGCCATAAGAGGAGCTGCTGCTGGTACACCGAATGATGAAAGGCTTGGGTACTGCTGGACTTTGAGAAGTACACAAACAGTGCTGATGGCAGATGCTGGCTGCAATGCAAGCTGGGAAGAGCCCATCAAGATTCGTGCACAGGATGGATCAATCAAATATGCTTCTCTTTCTTTCTTTCTTTCTTTCTTTATATACATTTTTTTCCAGATAAATATGCATGCTTTGTTGTCTGACGAGGGATTTCTTTGAAGGAAATAAAGACGGCGACAAGGCCACCACAACAGAGACAGCGCTTGGCAGGCAGCCGAATGGACGGGATAACCAACGCCTTATAAATTATGATAATCTCGCCCTTAAGAGTGCAACTGATTGCATAAAACTTTAGTTATGGCCTTATGGGCATGGTGTACCTGGCTATTTTAAAATATATGAAATAAAACAAGACAAATGGAAACGAACAAACCAATGCAGGGGGTTATGGAATGGGTCGGTACGCTTTGCCCATCAGAGACGCCGAGGATATATGCTCCGTGTCCAGTGTCTGGTAGCGGCCACTAATTTGGCAGTCGACACTGACCACCATTCACTGCCCAGATTTTAATATTCGTGAAGCCAAAAATGCAGTTACGCCACGTTTATTGTCTGAAATAAACAAGATTTCGCACCCATTTTTTTTCCATGAATCTTGGGCTTACCTGGCTCGCAATGAAGGGTAGGTTAGGTAAGTGTACACATGTATACAACGACTTCAGTTTCTCTTTTCTACGTTGTGTGCAGCATTGCGTGTGGAACAATGCTATATAAAAAGTGTTAATTACGTTTATAAGAAATAAAGTACTAGTACATCGATAGAATGGCAGATAAGACGCCAGCTAGGTGTTGTACCATTTCCGACGCTACGACACCTAAGATAGGACTCCGGGATACCATACTTCATCATACAAATAATAAGCTAGAAATCACCTTGCTTCGGTAGAGATTACCACATATACGTACTAATAATAATACAATAATGCATGTCAGCACGGTTTCATACAGTCGATATTCTCATGCATGCGTGCCTGTTCGTGTAGACCGGGGGTACAGTATCATCTCTTTTTATTCATGTGGCTGTGAGAGAATTTATTTATATTTATTCAAGTTTTTTTAGTACTTATCATTTACTGTACATATTTATTCAAGTGTAGTAGTGTAACCGGTGCTGGACTGGCCGAAGCGGTCAACGGCCTGGAAAATTGTGGGGGTCTGTTTACGTTGCTTTGGGCTTTGGCCCAGTGATAAGCCCAAGAGACCATAACCCCTTGGTTCGGTTCTCATTTCTCAGCCCTTCTTCTCCACGGCGCCTTCAGGACAATACGGGAATTTATTTATATTTATTTGAGTTTTTATGGGAACGTATTTAGTAGAAATCATAACTTTTGTGAAAACAAACTATGTTAATACGGGAAGTTAGGATGAAACCAACCTAAAGGGAGAAAGAAATTCTCGACACTTCTACAAACTCACCTCGAGGCTTGAGTTCATCCTCTAAGAATCAGTAAATCTAATCCAAATCCGATATAATAACCCTACCACCGATGGCAACTGGTACGTACCCGAGGTAGTGGCCACCCGTACCCGCACCCGCGAAGTCTAAATTTTACCCATCGGGTTACCCGTACCCGCACATGGGTAGAAAAATAATTCAATACCCGCACCCGCGGGTAATTTCTACTCGACAGGTAATCCGCACCCGCTAGTATACCCAAGAATTACATATAAATATCATATATTTACACAAAGAAAATCATACTAAGCCTCCAACAAGTTACAAACTAATATTCATATCACAACATCAAATTCATATACATATATATTAGGATTGTTTAGTTGGATTTAGATCAAATTCATGTGCTATATAGGCTAAAATGACAATGGTGGCTAGTTATTTTAACGGGTATTTTTTACCCGCGGATAGGCGGGTATGGGTAGTAAACACCCACACCCGTACCCGCCATACCCGACGGGTATAGGATTTTGTCCAATAACATACCCACAGGTAGAAAACTCATTCCATACCCGCCTCTTTATCGGGTAAAACCCGTCGGGTATTCGGGTTTCGGATACCCGTTGCCATCTTCCACGCCTTTACATCTCACGTCTTCTATATATAACGCTAACTCATGATTCATATGTTATATGTTATTGTATATGAGTTAGATTAGAACGTCCAATAATAGTAGAAAGTACAATTATAAGAGTTAGGGGATGTTTAGTTTCTCTTTCACTATAAAAAAAATTTAGACTTTGGTTAATTATTTTTATAATAAAACTAAACACTATGTAAATTTTTTTAGCAAAAATGTGGCTATTCTTTATTTTGAATTGTGGCCTCAAGAGACAAAAAAAAACCAAAAAGAGACTTAAAAGGCTCTAATGAAGACAATAATTTTTGTATTTTAAATAAAACTAAATATAATTCTAAAATTTTTAGTATTTTACATTTTATTATTTCAAAAAAGTAGTTAGTATTTACATTTTGTATTCTTCAAAGAACTAAACATGCCCTAACGCACATGATCCGGAAGCCCAGAAGAAACCCCACCGCTCCCGGCGCTTCTAGTCCAGCGCTCGTTCCCTGGCAGCTGGCACGGCGCAGCCGTTCTCCTCGCTCGCCCCGACAGGCCGCCACACCGCCCACAGTCGTCGTGCGCGCGCTCCCGAACCTTGCTCCACTCCTACACCAGCCGCCGCCGCTGCGCGGATGGCGGCCTCCGGTCCTCCCCCTAACTCCCCCTTCGCACCTTGCTCCACTCCTACACCAGCCGCCGCCGCCGCTGCGCCGATGGCGGCCTCCGGCCCGCCGCTCGAAGACTGCCTCCGCCTGCTCCGCGGCGAGCGCGACGAGCAGAAGCTGGCGGGCCTGCTCGTCGCCACCAACCTCTGCCGCGCGGGCGACAGCGACGCCGTCTCCAAGGTCTACCGTGCCGTTGGGCCCCGCTTCCTCCGACGCCTCCTCAACACCGGTGAGAGGCCTGGAAGCGCGCCTTGTGGTTGTCTGGTGGGGAGGTCAGTGGCTCATACGAATTCTGCTTTGTGGGCGCAGGGTTAGGGAAAGTGGAGGGCGGGAAGGAGGAGGAGCGAGAGGCATACCTGCGGCTCGCCGTCACCGTGCTCGCAGGGCTCGCGCGCGTCCCGGAGGTTGCGGCCGACGAGGGGGTCGTTTCCACTGTGCCCCTAGTCGCCGAGGTTATCACGAAATCGTAAGAAATTTGCTCTCTGTGCTTCTGATGCTCCATACTCAGTACTATAGCAGTACACGTGAAACATTTTTATTATTTTGCAATCGATTTGAATCTGTTAAGAGCCGAGGCCAACCAATTCATGTTTGTTTATGCTACATCGTGTACAGGACTGATCCAGCAATCACTGAAGAATGCTTTGAACTTCTGTCACTTATTGCAATAGCCTCTGAAGATGGGGCATATAAGTTTTGTGAGCCTGGTGTAGTAGACATGATATTCCTTCAAATCTTAAGCTTAACAGATGGTATTAAATTTTCTTAACCTGTATCTTGTTGTCAATTTCATCTCTAAACTTGTGAAAAAGAATTACTATTTTGTTTGTTTAATTGGCGTTCAATATAGTTTGATGCTTTAATTTCTTATATGGTTTTCTTGATTATATTGTTTGTAGGTTCTAAGTGCATAGAACTTGCCATTAACCTAATGCAGTTACTAGTTCATAAACTCAAAGTTGACACTATGAGTGTGGAGAAACTGCAAGGCATGACTAGCATGGTATGATTGACTGGAATGGTTACATGAATCTTTCTGTATTTATTGTTTCACCATTCCTAAACTGAACTGATGATTTGATCTCCAATTTTCAATGCAATTCAGGTAACCTGCCTTGCCAGGCTTTTTGCTGTTCTCCATACTGCAGTTAAATTTGATGCCCTGCACATGCTTACCACCCTCCTGTCCCAAAAAGAATCTGTAAGGATTACCTTCCCTTGTTTTATTTCAAGAACGTCGAACGTTTTGTTATGCATGATATTTGATAAATTCTTTGAATGATTTTCTTTAACCCTTCATGTTTGTTTTGTTGTTGGAATTAAAGCCACTTCATGATTCTTTGAGATCAATACCGGCATCAATTTGGGAATCTCATATTCGAGTTGGAATCACTGCCATTCTCCAAAATCGTGTTGGTATGTCCGGGCCCCATATTTATAAATGATATCATTTTTTGCCAAAACATTATAGGTTTAGTAATGAGGTGCTTTCTTCATGGATGAAGGCAACAATGCTAATATGTGCCAGTTTGTTTCAAGAGCACCATACATTGATTTATGCTTAGCTACCCATATGTTATCTTGGAATTGTTTGTTTCTTCTGTTTATGGCTACCTATGGGCCAGTTTGGTAGCGCTCCAAAGCAACTCCCTGTCCCTCTAGCTCCTGCTCCTACCCGCTCTAGGTTCCCGCATAAACTGTTTGGTAGAGCTTTTCATCACTCCATCTGCACGCGACAGCGGCATGGAGTCAGCAGTCAGCACGCTGTTGGGTCAGGGTCGGCAGCGGCAAATCAAGTTCCTCCTTGCATGGATCGGTGTTGGCCACCGGCTTGCTCCTCCTCACGAATCATGGCTGCCGGCTGTGAATCGGCACAGAAGGGCTGCTGGGGAGGCCGAATCTGTGGGGGAGGAGGGAGGCAGAGAAAGGAGGGAGAGAAAGGCGGTTGGGGGGCGAGGTGAGGCGAGTGGTGGGTAGTGGACAAGGATGACAGGAGCAGAGCGGAGCATGGGGAGAGGTCCTTTTCTGCTCCCCACCCATGGTGCAAAATGGCCAGAGCACTTCATGCGCAGAGTGGGCAGGAGCAGCAGTGTTTGGCAGTGCTTGCCCGAATCTCGTGGAGCGGAGTGCTGCCAAATTGGCCCTACCATTGTATGAGGAATGCATGGCGTACTGCAGGGTACAAGAGTGTAACCTAACCATGCTAGTATATTCTTTCTTTTCGAGATGCTCATGATGTTAAAATGTTTTTGTTACTGTTCAGTATCCTCTGAAAAGCTGCACACACTTCTTTTGGCGGAGTGCATGATGTCCATACTAGGCGAGAATTGGTTGTCAGAAGATTTTCATGTCCCGGATAATCAAAATGTGTTGCCTGTTGACAAGTAAGTTTCACATTATCTCCTGTATTTATTGGGATGTTCTGTAATTTTCCATAACAATTTGTGATTTTCTACAGATTCATGTTGCTTGTCCTCGAATCCGCAAGGGTTGAAGTGGCAGTCCTGCTAAATGAGCTTGCTTATCTGAAGTATGAGTCGTCAAAAACTTCTCAGACAGATGAAGCCATCTGTCAGAAACAGAGAAACCTGGCTATACTATTTTCATTAATAGAAAAAATAATCAAAATGATATCAAATGCCAGTAGTGGTGAAGGTATGTTTCCATTCTCTTGTGTACTTTTGTTCCATGGGCATCAAACCAGGAAGCTTAGAGTCTCTGTATTTTCTGTCAGTGCAATCCAATGCTGGTAGTTCTCCATTTCTGCATCACTAGTCTTTTATAATCCATTCCATGTATCATGTACACATACCTTGGCGGTTACAGAACACACATCAGAATGGAGATGTATGTGCTGATGCAGCACTCTTAAGGAAATCTTAATATTGGGAGAACATTTCCTTAAAGTGCTAAATGTTTTGGCAAAATTGTCAGTGCCACTGCACGCCACTCACCACTCACCAGGCAGGCTAATTTGATAACACATTCAAGAGTAAAATAGTTACTAGTTCAGTGATTTACATCATCTACTTTGAGCTCGAATTTTGTTAGTGGTATATGAGTATCAACTATCTGTTGTATTTGGCAATTTAGTTATGTTTCTAAATTGCCCAAACTTCTAGAATATAATGGCACTAATTTCTGGCATTGCTAGCATCTAAGCTTTTGGGCTTGAAATTTTATCATTTCCCTTATTTCCTAATTCATAACCTTGAGCTTTTTGTTTCTCCTATCTTTCTGTCGAAGTCGGGAGTCATCTCAATGGCTCATAGAAAGTCTACTAAGATAACTGTACCTCTACCAACCATTCTTCTTTAAGAAGTGATTAAACTGTATGCAGGTGCACCAATTCAGACCATCCATGAAAGTACCATAATGCAGGCCATTACGGGATTAAATGAGACAATCAGTTTAGTCTTAGATTTTCTTCAGGACGCAAAGGTACATATTCTTATCAACCAAATGTAACATTCGTATTGTAAGCTGATGTCTTGAAGATGAAAATGTGACAGGATCATGGTCAACAGAAAGGTGATGATCTTTTGGCAGCTGCAAGAATAGTAGGAAGGTGTGCTGCTTGCTCATATTATTGTTCTTTGATAATTCGAGTATCCTTTTGTTCCTCAATTAGTAAATAATTGTTCCTGATCTGTAGCAATTTAACACAACTTGCTGTTCAGGCCCTTTAGTTGTGACTTTAAATAAACATTAGTTCATCCGCATGGCCATATTGCTTGTCATAATAAATTGTGTGTATTTTTATAACATTTCAACAACGTTGGCTTTCCTATTATAAAAGCCAAGCTGGTTTTCATCCTTTTGAACAAATGTGTACAGTTTTGCCAATTCATTTTTGTCCATGAACCCAATTGTTTCTTCAATAGTTCAATGTCAAAGTGTCCAGATCAAGCTTCTGTACAATGTATTTTCCTCGATTCAATATCACATCTGTGTGTTACTCTGTTGCAGTTATCTGGCAGAAGCACCATATGCCTGCAAGGAGAAGACTGGAAATCTATTGGAATTTATCTTTTCTATAGAAGGTCAAGATGAATCAAGGTTGCTTCTTCTTTATTTTGTGCTCAGAAGGTGTATATATACGTCTACTTTCATGATGCAAAGTATTGATGGTATGAAGTTCTATTCTTGCAACAGCCCCTTCTATTCTATTTGCTTCATGCTTCCAATGCTATCCCAAATAACAATGGAGGTTGATGGGTGTAGAACTTTGGCATCATTTGGCGGCTATAAGGCAGTAAGTAGAATTGCTTCCTTCTCAACTTTCTGAAACTTGATTATTGATTCCATTTGTATTTGTTCCTCAAATGAATTTATCTTCGTAGTCAGCTTACTTCGTTTTGCTTGTTCATTGGTAAGTAGGTGCTTTCTTGTTTTTGCCTGCATGATACCACCAGTATGTAAAAGTTGCATGAACTCTGTTTCAAGATGAACATGGAATAGAGATCTCCAGAGCCAATGTCTAGCAATTAGAAGGATTATAATATGTGATGGAACGTTATGACTCCAGTGGATTGTAGCCCTGTAAAGACAATCAAATGTTGATGTGATGTTTAATTGTTTATTGATTGACATGAATACATGAGATTGCAGTTAACTTCTCAACTATTAACAGAGACATCTTGTTCGGCATAATTAGCACTCCACATGCTGGGACGTGAACAGCTGATTGTCTGTGTTTCTCTGCAGGTTATAGATTGCCTTGTTAAAATGAGTGAGCAGGATGGAATGATGATTGACAATGGTAGCATGTTTTTGGCATGTGACACCATCATAAATTTCATGTCTAATGTAAGTGACTTGATTTTCTGAAAGGTCATTTTTCTGCATGCCATGGGAAAATTAATAGTTTTTGCTATATTTTTGTAGAGGAAGAGTGTTCATATTCCAGTGGATTCTCGCTTCATTCGCCTTCTAAAGGCACTTGTTACATGGGCTGGTATGCTCTAAATTATTTTCATCTTGCTTAAACATGTATGATGTATCTTTGGGCATCATAGATTAGATGATACAATTCTGTGTGGTCATTGCTAGCCTGTAGTCGTTCAGTGTTCTGTTCTGGCAAGTTCATCACTTTGGTTTAACTGCACAAAAAGAAACCTTGACCACATTATCGCATTATATTTAATGGATGACTATCTCTTGTCAGCATCTGAGGTATACACCAACATTATAATCTGGAAGTAGGCAGACTTCATGTATTATTTCCTTTGTTGGCTCATACAGTCAGGGTATCATATCATGAAATAGATGTGCTTTGATCACTGCCTGTAGTGACTTGTGAGAAACCTGTCATCTTTCCCTATGTGGTGCTGGAATGATAATTGATCCACGATTATTAAGTATTTACTAATCGGCAGCAAAAATTATCCCAATATGTTTTCTTGGTGTTATTCATGCGAATCAATCACACTTTATGTTATTGCTTATAGGAACCACAGATGCCTCATCAGTTACCATGACAGCATCCTGCTTATGTGCAATGCTGTTGGAGTTGACGTCAGAAGAGTTTCTATTGAGCTGCTCTCATTTTGACGCCAAGACCCTTGGGAGTTTGGCTGAGCTCATTATCAGAAGTTTGCAACAGGTTAATAGTCTTTATTTTGTATCTGGGACTGTTTCATTTATAGGGTGATTGTTCACTAGGACGAAGTTTTAGAGTTTAAGGGCCTATGCCCCGGCATTTCAATTAACATCAAAATACCATAGTAAGTTACAGCACCGAATTCAGGACCATAGGACGAAGTTTTATGATACACAGGATATGCTGAATTGCTGATAATATGATGTACTGTACTGCAGGATATCCCTGATGATGACAGGGAGCAATTCAACCAGAAGCAGATCATTGTATCAGGTAAACATGCTATTCCGTTACTTAAAGTAAGCATTCAATGCACACAAACAAAATCGAACTTTACCCTTTTTTGGAGTATGTGGTGCAGGTTATAGGCGATGGGCTGATCGGTTTCCACATGTTAAAGAAGTTGTGGAGCAGCATGTGTCTGTGTGATCATCTGCTACCCCCAGGAGCTGTTCTCCATGAAATGCAAACCTACAAGGGGAATCTAACAGTGCAACTATGTAGATGCCTCAGTTCTGATCTTTGGTGGTTCATTCCCTCTACCTGGTATTTGCCTGTGACCTGTTGCTGATGTGATTTTGGTTATGGTATCTCGGCTTACGATAGTTCTGCAATGGGGAATGTTAGGTTAGCATAATTCTCCAGCGGCAGCTGATGAGATACGAATGTGGTTCAGAAAGATGCATTGTTTATCCGGGTAATCCTCAGCAGCGAAGCAAGTCTGACACTGGAATCCTTCACCATTTCTCTACACTAACATCTTTTTATAGAACGTATTTAACAGACGTTTCGCATGTATAGAGAGATTGTATCAAGGGCAGTCCCATCTAGTCCATTAGTCCAGGATGGTCTAAAGAATATGCCCCTTTTTTGGCAAATCACGACGTGCTTGTTTGTTGTCAATGGGGACGTCAGCTGCCCATCGAAATAACGCATGGAGTCAAGGTGATAATTTGAGCTCGAGTGGATCGGTTTTGTCACGAAGAATCTGGCTGCTGCTGCTTAGTCTGAACGTTCAGTTCGCAAATATGTCTATCTATATTGCTTGATTGTTGCATCGTCGAGGCGACGATACTCGATAGATGTATAGAACATGTAGACTGTAGTGGAGAGAATGTATAGAACTACTGAAGTAAACAGCACGTCTCTCTTTGGGAGGGAGCTGAGCTACTAGGGCCTTGTTTAGTTCATCCTGAAAACCAAAAAGTTTTCAAGATTCTCTGTCACATTGAATATTACGGCACATGTATAAAGCATTAAATATAGACGAAAATAAAAACTAATCACGCAGTTTGTCTGTAAATCACGAGACGAATCTTTTGATCCTAGTTAGTCTATGATTTGACAATATTTACCACAAATAAACGAAAGTGCTACGGTAGCGAAATCTAAATTTTTTTCACATTTAAACAAGGCCGAACGAAACGACTGACGGCAGCTCGCAAGTTGCGACATATATAAACGTCAAATCAAGGGACGTCTACCCGGCGAGCAAATCCATCGCCGTCGGCCTTGGTGATGATCATCTCAGCGCACAGCGAAACACACGAGCGCCCACCGACGGAAGCTCGTGGGTTTATCATGTTTGGTATGCGGATGACGACGTCTCCACGTATCATGTGTGAGCAGCGGTAGAATCTATGTTCAGATTTGATGGTTGTCACGCATACTCCATCCGTTCTAAAACGAGTGATGTTTTTAACTTAGACATTATATTTAACCATTCGTTTTATTTATTTTTTTTTAAATTATAAAATAAATATAAGTATCTTTAATAATAAAATAAGTTTTGACAAAATATATAATACTTATAAAAAATTGAATAAAACAAGTAATCATATAAGATATCTGAAATTCTAAAACAACATTTTTTTTTTTGAACATAGGAGTGCGTTTAAAGTATCTGCTTGTTTCCCCCGGAAAAAAAAACCGTCGTGCAAGCGCTGCAGCCTAGACGAATATGTTTTTTAGAAAAAAGGGAAAAGTTGTTAAATGGAATGATTTGTGTGCCCACTTCTATGTTATGATAAGGCGATAAAGCAACTTGGTACTTGTTCTATGTGAAAGCTAGTGATATGTTCAAACCATAAGAGTACTCTTGTAAAGAAAACCTCGTGACGCAGTCCGCTCAATAATAAGCCATGATCGCAAGTGGAGGTGAAGCAAAGCACCAACGTACGTGATGGCGCAAAACGCGGCACCAGCAACCGGTTCGTTGGGTTGTCGCTTTGTTTACTTGTTGTACTACTACAGTACTACACTACTATTCCTTGAGACTTTTTTTTTGACAAGTTATTCCTTGAGACTTGAACAAAAGTTGGTCTGTCACTCGCTATCCGACTCGAAATCTGATCAGCTAAAAGTCATGGAAAGCTAAATAAGACCCACTAAAAAGTGGAGGTATTTTGAATTTAATTATATTGATGCAATTTGAATAATGGTTGGTTAAACTTTGTAGCATTTAACTCCTTCCAAATTTCAATACGAAACACGCGATTATCATTCCAGAACAGGGCAAATGACAAGACAATAATTTGGGTCGAAATATCCTCTTTTTCTTTTTTATACCCAATTTGCTTTATACAAGAGGAGCTCTGAGTTCACACGACTCGGTCCACGCGCCTAATCTATCTACTCGGCGGCCGGCCGGTGGACGCGGCCATCGATGGGATCAGCCGGACAACACGCCGCCGGCGACGGCGAGGTACTCGTGCGACGCTTCCCGCCGCACGCGCGCGGCCGCGGTCGCGGTCGCACCGGTGCTGGTCCCCGCGGCGGCAACACCCCGAGCGGGCGCCGCCGGCTTGGCACGCCCCGCGCCTTCCCCGCCGGCCTCGGGTTCGCTCGGCGGCAGCTCGGCGCGGCACATGGGGCAGGTGGGCCGGATCCCGAGCCAGGGCGCGATGCAGCCGTGGTGGTACCAGTGCGCGCAGGGCAGGCGCACGACGGCGTCCGCCGCGGCGATCTCCTCCGTGCACACCGCGCAGACCGTCCCGGCCACCCCCGCGGGCGCCCGCACCGGCGGCGGCGGCGGCTCCGCGCGGCGGGCGCAAGAGGGGGAGGAGGGACTAGGACTAGGAGGGTCGTCGACGGGGAAGGACTCCTCGTCGACGTAGTCCACCACCAGCGGGTTCCGCCCAAGAATCGACGAGAGGAGGTACCTCGCCGTGATCCAGTCGCCACCGTCGTCCATGATTCCGATCCCTGTCGTCGTCGCCTGCGCTGCTGTGTGTGTGTGTCTCTCTCTCTCTGCACGTTACTAGCAATGGTGGCGGTAGTAGTATTCACTCGTTTCCTCTGCCCCGCGCTCCGTCTGTTAAATAGGAGTAGCAATCGCTTCGGTTTGCTTTGGCTGCCGCGGCAGGGCAGCAGTCGTTTTGTTGACGGTGCAGTGACGGGGACAGGGATGGCAGATAAGATAACTTTGAGGAGCAGCAGCAGCATAGTATGGCGGAGTCTGGTTGGAGTAGCTATCCTCGAATTCCCTATCCGCCGCAATTCTGTGGGCTGCCAAAAGGAAAGGCCCGACCCGACGGACGGAGATGATATTTACAGGCACCTCCGCATGAGCAGAGAGTCCAGGCGTAGGGCTTCGGTCAATTGTATGAAACGCTGTTGGGTACTTGGGTTGAACCTGTTATTAAGAAATTGCTAAATGATTCAATGAATTTGTTGAAACGAAGCTAAACAACCAATCAAAATGGGTTTCAGTTAACAGCAAAACAAACTATGTATACTTCTAAGGGGGATAATGGAACATCATAATCATGAAAAGCACCCAACAGAAAATGCATCGTGTAATGAAACAAAAGGAAAAGCAACATAAAATTCCTTCTAACAAATATATTCTCATTTACATTTGCAATAGATACAGTGAGAAGGAAATAATCCGAATAAATCACCGATTACCGAACCTAAAGCTATTATATTATATAATAGTACAGTTCCGAACCTAAAGCTATTATTATATTATATAAGAAATGGAAAGAAGCATATAGGTAATAATAATTCCATTCCATTCCGATATCATGTCTTTTCTTCAACTTCCACCCCTTTAAGCTGCAAGTGTTTCCAGACAGGCTAAGCTGCAAAGGTTTCCAGAACAGGCGGTGCGGTTGGTTTGCCTGTGAGTTTCATTCCTTTGAGACTATCATGGCTTTCAGAATCAGCTGAGTAGCGAACTAATCTGGCAGCCCCCTGAACACCTTCCCGGGAGATCTGATGGCAACCTACAACGGTCAGAGACTCCAGTTTCGCTGAATGTGCCAGCTTGGCTATTCCATTATCAGTCACATCTTGGCATTTCCGGAGGGTGAGACTACTCAAGCGCGGGGCATGCGCGATGAAACTCATCCCAGCATCTGTTATCCTCTTGCAATCCAAAAGCTCAAGTTGCTCCAGGAATGGCGCCGATGAAATACCCTCCAACCCCGAGTCAAAAAACATGTTCGCTCCATTCAGCATGAAAGCACGAATTGGACAAGTCTGAATGAGTGCAACAATACCTTTCTGTGTGAAGCCTATTTCTGTTGGATACCCACTCGAACAAAACGTAAAGGTCAGCTCAACAACCTCAAGCATAGGGCAGCTGAGACCAAGGGCCTTAAGGCTTTCATCAGTCAGTGGTGTCCTGAAATGCCAGTCCCGTTGGTGCAGAGGCATGAGGCGAAGTGAAAGGCTTCTAAGGTTGCTGCAGTTCTGGAACAAAGCAATCATCTCGTCCTCATCTAGACCAACAACATAGTCCAGACAAAGTTTCTCTAATGCTTTGCACTTTCTCAAAAGAAAACGGAGTCCAATCTCTTGCGCAGTTGGTGCTGGGAGACCCTCATCGTCGCTGCGCATAGTTATAATATGTGCCAACCTCAAATCCTTCAAGTTCTCACAGCAGATATCATATTTGTAGGGGTAGCGAGCATCAGACGCAGGATCAGGGGGAGGCCCTGATAACCAATAATTGCCATTGATCTCAAACTCAAACTTCTCAAGCTTCATCCATCCTGGACCAAACTTTAGGAGGTCAAACTGGCTGATTCCCTTGCAATCCTTCACCACAAGTTCAACCACTGATCCAGCTCTGCCAAGGTACTCCAGCCACTCGACGCTGTCTACCTTAATGCAGTCAACAAGATGGAAAGTAGATAGACTCTTGCACCCAACCGCTACTGACAAAAGGCCATCTGAGGTTATCGCTGGAGTAAAGCTCAGCCTGAGGGCCATCAGCTTCTTGCAATGTGCCAAATAACCAAGGCCAATGTCATTGATGTCTGAACAGAAGCTTAAGCTGAGATCCGTCAGTGAGGAACAGTGAGATGACAGCACAGAGAGGCCTTGGTTGCCCAACTGCTTCCCTTGGGCTTCGATGGACGTCCAACCAGAGTAATTGATCTCTACTTTCCACAAGTTGGGGAACCGGGAGCACAATAATGAGAAGGATTCCGTCGCAGGGTGAAGGCCGCAGCCAACACAGATCGTGCCCCTTTCCTCTGCATCAACAGTGTAGAGGCGCTTCGACACAAGTGAAATTGAATTAAGATCAGTTGTCCTGGTAACCCTCTTAATGATTTCTGCCAGTAGTGGCTCTTGGAGATCCTCCATTGAGAAGGTACTCATAGAGTCGTGAAATAAGCAAATCAGAATTAAACGTATGCAGATAATCAAACCACAGTGGCCAAGCTCAAGGATAAGCATGTTATGATGAAGTTTTAAACTTTTTTTTTAGTGACTGTGTTCAGATTGAGAGATAACATTAAGCCAGCAATTTATATGTATCTAGATCGCCGAGCAAAGAAAAGGCCTAACAGCAGACTAAACTAACACCCAATTGTTTATGAAACTGCTGAAACATTAGCATAAACAGAGCCTACACTTAATCTAAAAAACAGAGTCTACAAACTGAGGAATTGGAGAGAGTAGAAGTCCACGACATAACCAATCCAAATTGACCATTACACGTGCTGAGCACCTGCATTGATAGAGTGAAATGTTCTAGGAAGCACTCATCAGGTAACCGCAAGTTGCATTCAAAAAATTGAAAATTATTTTGCTCCAGCACGCCATTGTGCTTGGAGGTTGGTTCCAACATCACACCAACCGAATCAGACATAGCAGAATAAGAGTGTTCCTATCAAAGCAGTGCGCAAGTAAACAGTGCCAAGAATCTCCATAAGACAAAAATGAGGGCCAAGCTCCGGCTAGGGACTGGGCCACGTCGCCTCCTTTCTCTCCACCGTGGGGTCTCAGGTAGCGTCTCCTCCAGCCGACCATCCGACGCCGCGCCGAGGCTCCACTGTGGTCGCGCCCACAACCACCACACTGGGGGAGCAGCCGTGCGGTGGCCGAGGCTGCTCGCCCTGCCATGGCCGGGGGTCAGGTCCATCGCACCGCCACACTGGGGGGAGCGGGTCTGCCCCGCCATGGACGAGGGCCTGGGCTACCGCACCACCACGCCGTGGGGTGGATCTGACCCGCTATCGACATGAGCGTCGCGTGGGACGTCCTCACGCGCCGTGCTGCTCACAGGCAGGACAACCGCCTAAGCAAGCCTCCACCCCGACCTCAATCACGCGCGAGGCGCGAACCACACCGCCACATGGAGGTCCCCCTACTCACTGATCTGCGCTAGTAGCAGGCTGCTGCGCCTATGCTGGTGAGGCTGTGCGCGTGGCATCAGCCATGGCCACGCCTGCACTCCCGCTGCGGCTGCACGGAACGGGTAACCGGTGGGTCTAGAGTCACCTGCTGTCCCCAAGCCGAACGGGACTGCATCCCAACCACCTACACCATCTGCAAACAACGTGTTTGACGACATGCCTGTGAGTATATCCTAGCAAATGCAAACATAGCTTTTTCCTGATACTATTTGCGGTTTATAAAAAGCAAGTGAACAAAATGAGTTAATATGTGCTAGCCTCTGATAGATTGGTTTCATATTGGGGTCACTTTTCAATCAGACAACTATTGTTGCATGACTTGTTAGCACTTTTTTCTGTCATACTGCAATTTCCAGCATAGCTCGAGCTTAAGATGATGGCGGCTTGTGATCAGGAGCTACAACTCACAGGCACTCATCATATTGGATACTGTGATTTGTTCTGGGTAAGACTGCAGGTGCAATGCCTGCAGCTTGCAATGAAGGCTTACTACCATGCTGTTTAGTAGTGTTACAGAATTATAGGTATAGTGAAACTGTCTCACTAATATGAGAGTACACAATTCATACTCGGTAATCTTTGCTACTTAGTTGGAAAAAGACAGGTCACACTCCATTTTTTTAGATATTATATTACTTTTGTACCAGCCACGCCACAATGTGCATAATAATCAGATTTTTTTTATTGTGGCTTTTGCTGTATATATTATCTGCAGTAGATTGTAATCTGAAATCTAGAAAGTAAATTTACACATATACAAGTAGATATTTCATCATAAGTGTTCCTGCAGTGGTACTTTGAAAAAGAAAAACTGAAATATGAACACTAGGCCGGTAAGCATTTCCATGTACCATACAGTTCTTTGATCGTTCTGAAGTTTACCACTCACTTTATTAACTCTGGTTCTCTTTCAACAGATTTTGGCCATTTTCAATAGCACATTGCCATACATGCACCCAATCAGAAATTAGGAAGTGACCCAACTGTTGAAAATTGATACATACCCTTCCCATTAGCGAGGCTATGCTGTTTTGCAGAAAAACAAGGAACTGATCAAATATAGATAATAGTTCACCCTCCTAAACAACTATTTTGTACCTCAAAATATAAAAAAATGGTTAATACTATGTCATAACTTGAGACCTTCAACATACAAAGAACAGAAAAGAAGCTTATGAAGTGAAGACATGAACAATTTAATATATGCTTATTCATCACACACTATATAGTATACACACAAGCTCTATCTCACAGCTTATTCAAAAGCCTGTCGACAAATTGAGTAATATCTATGATAGACTCCAGACCTCCTGAGATAACAAAATTTGATTGGGCACATGCAGAAAATAGAAATACACAATTATTCTCAAAATCTCAGCAAACAAAAGTTTTACCATACCATAATATTACCACTCTTACAAACAAGATTATCCTCTCAAATCTCAACTTATCAATATTAATGCATCTTTCAAAGAAAATATAGTAACAGGAACAAGAGGAGCAACAGAACAAATCATAGTTTTTTTAGCAACCAATGTTCTCTAACTAATATTTCTGCTAACTCAGTTACACACTTCCTCAAACTTGCAACTGATAAACAGCCGCAGTCGACAAGTTGAGCATTGTTCATACATTCATGATACTACCATCTCAGATTTATATGGTATATTCATCAAACTGAAAGTCTTCTACAATGCAGTTTGGCTCACCTACAGTTAGTTTGCGGGATGCAATCCAGTCTGACAATTAAAAAAAAAATCAAGGAAGGAGTATAATTTTCTTTATTTCCTCATCTCTTCACTATTGAACTCAGTTAAACACTACAGAAGACACCACAGACTATTATCAGTTCATGGCCCTTTCTGCAGCAGAGTGATGGTTGCAATTCAGTCTCCAGCTACAATTGGAAAATACAATATTCAAAAATCAGGTTGGCTGGATCTACGGAGGCGCGGGTTTTCTTCTAGTTCATAATACGAACGATCGGCACTAGGGGTTTCTAATTCGTGATGAGACGAAACTTAAAAAAGGGGCGCACTTTCTAGCACAAAGAAAGAAGAGGGATCGAACGGCGGCAGTGCGAGTGTACGTCGGCTACGCGGCGGAGAAGAAGTACCTCTGGCACTCGGCGGGATCGATCTCCGCGGCGTCGTCCTTCCTCCATGGGACGCCGCGTCCAACCCAACAAAACCCTACGATTCGTCTCGCAGTCGTCGGGCGGAGTGATCTGAGTTTGCGTTCTTTTTTTTTCCCCACTTCCCCAGCAGTTCACCGCAGCTGTGCGATGCGGATGGGCTGGGCAGTTACCAGTTGGGCTAGGCTGGGAAAGGACTGGGCCGGAATTTAGATAGCTATAGTACGTTAGATTTTTCTAATTTTTCAGTCTTTTTTTTTACCTTTTCCGAGAATCTTTAATTCATAGCGTTTTTTTTGTTTGGTGCTTTGGTGATGTTCATGCCCTTATTTTTTAAAAAAAAATCGATTTTACCTATGCATTTTCAAATTGAAGAAAGAGTTTGCTCGTGTTCTGTGAAAGCAAGCTGGCACTCTGGACATTTGGCATAGATGTTGTGTTTGTCTTTTTGAAAATATAAGAAAATTTGAAACCCGGTAGCGAGTGACATTTTGGCAGCGGGTGAAAATTTTTTTAATATGTTGGTGGGTGTATTTCCCTACGGTTAGAAGATTTTATATTTACTTGTATCTAGGGATGATAGTATATGTGGCACTAGGCCGACAAGTCACGTCGGAGACCACTTTCCAAGTTTCCCTAGGAAAGCACACGATTTTAGAGGGTGTTTGGTTCCCCTTTATATTCCAAAATTTTTTAGGTTTTGATCCATCATTTTGCATAATAGAACTAAACATCATGTAAAAATTTTGGCAAAGAGGTGATTAGTATTTTGGATTTTGGCCTTAAGAAGCAAAAAAAAAAAAACAAAAGAGCCTTAAGAGGCCTTTATGAGGGTAGTAAATTCTGCATTTTGGATAAAATTAAACATAAACCTAAAAAAATTGACATTTTGCAATTCATCATTCTAAAGCAGTCGTCATTTTGTATTTTATATTTTATGGCAAACTAAACACCGAAAAGCAAGAGTCCCCTACGGTTCTACTAATAAAATTCCAGTAGCTATCTCAATATCTCATGCCGGCATTAAACGTGGACAGGTCCGGTAACATGATTAGGCAGGAGGACAGGTAGCTAGAGAAACAACAGGCTTGAGGAAGATATGATGGAGGAGCAAAATTTTCCTTTTATGACACACAGGGAACAAAAGATAAAACAAGTGCAATATAAGGCATGTAACGGCTGTGTATATCCACTTGTGGATAACTGGATGTAGAGGCCGGATTTTTTTTTAAGAAAGTTAGAGACCGAATTTTTATCCATTATCTAAAAAAATAAAAAAAAATAAGGCATGTAAACTATTTCGATGTTACACAGGAATCCGAACTTTTTTGAGTGTTATTCATGCAAATTGCAAGTCGTCTTAGCCGATGTTATACCGAATACGATAGGAAACACTTCATCAGATCAGAGTTCGCATCGGAATCCATCGGCAAAACCGAACCTGTTTTTGCAGCTGCCTCCGACATGCACATACCAACCTACTAGCTATAAATATAGAACAACACGACGGCTTGTTCCCTCGAATCCAGAATCAACGAGAGAAGAATCGGTCAAATCGTCTTTGCATTGCAGAGTCCTGCGAATCACGAAATCGGTTCCATAATCCACATACGTACCGTTTGTGAGTGGTGGTGGCAATGGCGGGCGGGGTGGCAGTGGCGCCAAGCGCGTCGGCCGGCAAGCGGCAGGACTACCCCGGCGGGCTGACCCAGTTCGTGTTCATGGCGTGCACGGTGGCGGCCACGGGCGGGCTCATCTTCGGCTACGACATCGGCATCTCCGGCGGCGTCACGTCCATGGACCCCTTCCTCAGCCGCTTCTTCCCGTCGGTGTACCAGAAGCAGGCAGAGTTGCTGGACGGCGGCAACCAGTACTGCAAGTTCGACAGCCAGCTGCTGACGCTGTTCACGTCGTCGCTCTACGTGTCGGCGCTGGTCGCCTCGCTCTTCGCGGCCTCCGTCACCCGCGCCGCCGGCCGCAAGTGGTCCATGTTCGCCGGCGGGGTCACCTTCCTGGCAGGGTGCGCGCTCAACGGCGCGGCGGTGAACGTGGCGATGCTGATCCTGGGCCGCGTGCTGCTCGGCGTCGGCGTTGGGTTCGCCAACCAGAGCGTGCCGGTGTACCTGTCGGAGATGGCGCCCATGCGGATGCGCGGCATGCTCAACAACGGGTTCCAGCTCATGATCACGCTGGGGATCCTGCTGGCCAACCTCATCAACTACGGCACGGTTAAGATCGCCGGCGGGTGGGGGTGGCGCCTCAGCCTCGGGCTGGCGGCCGTCCCGGCCGCCATCATCACCGTCGGCTCGCTGTTCCTCCCAGACACGCCCAACTCCCTCCTGGAGCGCGGCCGGCCCGAGGAGGCGAAGCGGATGCTGCGGCGAGTGCGCGGCACCGACGACGTGGCCGCCGAGTACGACGACCTGGTGGCGGCCGGCGAGGCGTCCAGGGCGGTGACGCACCCGTGGCGCGACATCCGGCAGCGGCGGTACCGGCCCCAGCTGGTGATGGCGGTGGCGATCCCGCTGTTCCAGCAGCTGACGGGCATCAACGTCATCATGTTCTACGCGCCGGTGCTGTTCAAGACGCTGGGCTTCGGCGGCACCGCGTCGCTCATGTCGGCGGTGATCACCGGGCTCGTCAACCTCGTGTCCACGCTCGTGTCCGTGTTCACGGTGGACCGCGTCGGGCGGCGCGCGCTGTTCCTGGAGGGCGGGGCGCAGATGCTGGCGGCGCAGGTGGCGGTGGGCGCCCTCATCGGCGCCAAGTTCGGGTGGAGCGGCGTGGCGACGGTCCCGGCGGGGTACGCGGCGGCGACGGTGGTGGTGATGTGCGTCTACGTGGCCGGCTTCGCGTGGTCGTGGGGGCCCCTGGGGTGGCTGGTGCCCAGCGAGGTGATGCCGCTGGAGGTGCGGCCGGCGGGCCAGAGCATCACCGTCGCCGTCAACATGCTCATGACCTTCGCCGTGGCGCAGGCCTTCCTCCCCATGCTGTGCCGCCTCAAGTTCGTGCTCTTCTTCGCCTTCGCCGCCTGCGTGGTCGTCATGACTCTCTTCGTCGCGCTCTTCCTGCCGGAGACCAAGGGTGTGCCTATCGAGGACATGGCCGGCGTCTGGAAGACGCACTGGTACTGGAAACGGTTTGTCAACGACGGCGACGACACTGACGGCCATGGAGTCGACATCGAGCTGGGCTGCGTCGGCGAGGCAAAGAAGTAGAAGATTTAATAATCTTCAGTGTTAGCTTGTCCTTAGAGCAACTCCAACCATTATGCAAATGGACTTGGCATTTACCAAAATGCATAAAATTCAAAAAAAACCCCTCCAATCGTTATGCATTTGGACTTTGCATTTTACATAGCTATGCATTTAGAGGGGGAAACTTGGCATATATGCCAAAGGAGTCCGGCTATGCAAATAGAGATCACGGGATTCTCGGTTCCACCTCGCGGGCTTTTTTCTTCCCTTCGCGCGGTTTCCCTTCGCGCCGCCACC
>Ga0182004_10000076_pt1 | contig 38370 bp, 33 predicted proteins | sample Sormic07211540_1_FD_120479 | JGI IMG/M metagenome (GOLD analysis project Ga0182004, IMG submission 120479) | Endophyte microbial communities from Sorghum bicolor roots, Mead, Nebraska, USA - 072115-40_1 MetaG | ecosystem: Host-associated > Plants > Roots > Unclassified | place: USA: Nebraska...
ATGTGGTGTTGGTGGAAGGAGAGAGAAATAAACAAAAAAAAAGGTGTTATGTGTTTTTGTTTGTGGTTTGGTAATATTTTTTATCCACCCCCCCCCCCCCCCCCCCCCCCCCTAAGGCTAAGGGATATATGTATTCTAATAGCATACCGTCAAATCATCTCAGCCAAAACTGCATTTGGGGATTTACAGATTGCAATGAATTCAGTACCTCAGAAGCACTAACTCGGCGAGGAACCAGGGAACCCCCAATTTGGATCAGCCCATCAGAAGTGAACAGCGTGACTCTGTCTTCTGGCACCCACTGAATGTCTGCTAGGACAAGCAAATCAGGACTTTTAGACGGTGTGGAAACTGTGCGCAGAAGAGGCAAAAGAAACACTTTCGAAAAGCAACCTAAAATCTCTAAAATATTGATCCCATTATCTGTCTCATTAGCTTTCCGCAAAGCAGAAGATAGCAATCGTTGCCTCAATCACTAGCAATCTCATTAAAGTCTCAACCCGCAGCACATGATCAGCACAACATAGCATACATTAGCGAGGTGAATCCAACCCCGTCGCTTGCAACCGAAGCATCGGGGGGCAGCAACCGAGACCCGAGAGGTCCGCTGGCGAACTTACCGAACCCAGTGGTGAGATCCAAGGGCTGGTCCCATGGGTAGGGTCCGTAGAGGTCCTCCGGATCGTCCTTCCCCGCCCGAGCACGCAACCGGTGGAGCGAGCGCGAATCGAGCTGGGAGCGGGCTCTGGCCCTGGCGTGGAGAGGGGACGAGAGGGGCCTCCTGGACGCCAGCGAGCGGGGGAGGGAGGTGGAGAGCGCGGCTGAATCGGCCATGGGAACGGTGCACTGCGCGAGGCGGGTCCGAAGAAGATGCAGCGGCAGCGAGGAACACAGGTGATCGCGGATAAAGGGGCGCCGCGCTCGTCTCTTTTTCCTGTGGTGGTCGTGGATTCCCGAGAGGTGGTGGACGTGGACTTGTTCGTTTTCGCCGGTGCCTCTGCCTGCCTGGTGCCGCCTCTGCTTGGCCGTGCGTCGTCTTCTGTTTCTTTGTTCCGGTGGCGTTGGTGTCCACAACAAGGCACGTTGGATCTCGGACGTTGGCTGGTCGCTCGTTGAGAAACCAAGGGGCCAGATTCCTTTGTCGGGTTGCTGCACGATGTGCTGGCAAGCTGGGATCTGAGACTGGGAGGATGAATACTCACCGGTGCTCGGAAATGGATAGGGTGGTATGTTCCGTCATTTTTCCCCGTGAGACTCACTGCAAATACACTCACATAGATACACTCAATTTTTTTCTTATCAATGTTTAGACACGTGTTTCGAACATTAAATATAAATTTAAAAAATAACTATTTGCACAATTTATATGTAATTTGCAAGACAAATCTTTTTAAGTCTAATTAGTCCATAATTGAACATTAATTGCCAAGTTGCAAATGTGTTACAAAATACCCAAAAACTTTTATTTTTGCGAACTAAATAAGGTCTTAGTTATATGAACACATGCACATATATCCTACCCCTATGAGTACCTTCGAAGAAATTAATGGATCGGCAAGTCTCGAGATTAACAAAATCACCACAGATGTATTTTTTTATGATCATGCCATGTTTGTCATCATAAGTACTTGTTCCATCCCATGAAAATATTATTCTCACTTCTCAAGAAGTTAAATATTTTTAACTTTAATCAAATATATAGAAAAATATATTTATGACACATAATTAGTATTATTAAATAAATCATTGAATATTTTATGCATCTTAAATTATAAATCATTTCAAGAATCTTCCACCAAATGCTACAATGATCCAGATAGAGAAAAGGTGATACTAGAATTCTTTTTAAGAGGTTCTCTTTGCTTTAAAGGGGAAAAGAAGTAAGTTAGAAGTTGTTATTAAAACAATAAAAAGTAAATATTTGAATTTTCACGAAAGTCCACTTTTCATCTCTGAACTCCAAAACCAGGCAAAACATCTCCATGAACTTTTAAAATCGTTCATATTACCTCACTGGCCCTGTTATAAATAGTTTTGAAGGCGGTTTTGTATTTTTCTTTTTTATTTATTTTAATTAAATCTTTAAAAAATCATAATAAATCACAAAAAATCAAAAAAAATGAAAATTATAATTTTGTTAGACTCCACATGAGTATATCTACATGTGAACATATAATACAGTGTTTTAGTACAAAATTTTTGTTGTGGCTTTAGATCTATATTTTTTTATAATTAATTAGAATAATTCATAGTTGCAGTTTATATGGTTCCATTGTGATAAATTTTTTATGAAATATTATATGATTGATGAATTATAGTAAAAACTGTATACTTATTAGATCATATATATTTTAGTTATAGATTTATTTATATTTAACAAATATAAACCTAAATAAAATCTATAACTAAATTATACTCCGTACATGATCCAACGAGGGCCTCGCCGGAATGGAACCGGGCCTATTTATTTGCTGCCCATTTTCGTCTCCCAGCTTCTTCGTGGTGGCGCAAGCGCCGCGATATCCGATAAACCCGCAAATCCTGACGGCAGCAACTCTGCAAGAGCGAAGCACCCGCCGGCCCGCGCCCATGGCCCTCGCCACCGCTGCCGTCTCCCTCCACCCTTTACTCACCCGGCCTGCCTCCGTGCTCCGCGTAGGCATCCGCCTCCCACCCCTCCTCCTCCGCGCCACCTCGTCCACCTCCACCTCCGCCTCCCCGGACTTCAACATCACCTTCGCGGAGCCCGCGCCGTCCAAAAAGGCCCCGTCCGCGCAGCCACTGGTCCCGTGGATCGTCCGCGGGGAGGACGGCAAGCCCCGCCTCAGCACCTCCCCGCCGCCGGACGTGCTCCAGGCCATCGCGCTCGCCGAGGCGGAGGCTAAGAAGGCCGCCAAGAAGGAAACCCTCAAGGGCCCAAAAGGCGCGGTTGCTGCCGCCGCCGCCGCGGCTGCTTCCAATGCCAGCGTCAAGGCACGGAAGGCCGCCCCGACCGCGCCGCCCAAGTTCTCCAAGGCGGCCAGGAGGTTTTACAATGAGAATATCAAGGAGCGGGAGCCGCAGCGGCTCGCCAAGGTCCTTGCCGCCGCAGGAGGTAGTCCTTGTCCTATGTATTTCTGGACTTCAGGCATTCGAATCAAGTAGCAGTAGCTTAAGTGGTATTCTGGATAAGTTAACGTTCCTCATCTTAGATCAGAATAGTTAGAGACAGATGATTTTGGTATTGATTTGGTGTTGATTCTAGTGGTATATCAACTGTTGTTAGTTTGTGGAGATAACCATGCTTGTGTGATACTATCATTATCTGCTGGGTTCTACTAGCACCTAGCATTTTTGGCCAAATGAACTAGAAAACCCAGGTTGTTCTCCTTTGGAATCAGATAGCTCTCCCAAAATGGCAGCTTCTATTGCATACTGCTGCCCCCATCCAGGAATTCCCTTCCTTCATTGCGCTAATCTGCTGGCACATCTGGAAAGCCAGAAATGCAAGGATCTTCAACAACGAAGCTCATTCAATTGACCGAATCCTCTGTGATTGCAAATCGGCAGCCGAACTCTGGAAGCACAGACTGCCGAGGCGAAAAAGGGCAGTAGTTACCCAGTGGTGTTCAGTCCTTGAAATGGCTAGGCCTTCACGAATCTAGACAGCTCCTGTCTAAGACTTGTAAAACCCTCTCAAAGCAACTCTTAGTTGCAGCTATTGTAATATGCTGACTCTTTTGCGAGCCGTTTTTGGGCTAAAATATAAAGTTTTATCAGGTGGGGAATGCCTCCCCCCCGTTGACCCTCAAAAAAAAAAACTTGGTTTGTTTGCTCCTGATACCTTTAGCAGTTTGGCACTTTGGCTTGCTATTTCCACTTGTCATTTGTAATATTGGGGAGGTTGGATTTTATTTAGTTCCTTTCGAGTAACTCTAGAAATATAATACTTCATTCTTCAAAACGTTTGGTTTTGATTACCATTATATGTTAAGATGCTTACTAAACAATTCTTCCCAGTGGCATCAAGAAGGACCAGTGAGGAGCTCATCTTCCAAGGGAAGGTGACTGTCAATGGTTCAGTCTGTACTTCTCCTCAGGTATGAATTCTCAGAGTTTTTGTCTTCCATGAATGAGGAGATACTAGTTTTGGTACCATAATATTTTACTTTCATACTAATGTTGATGTTCTTTGTTGGTCTTAGAGCACATGTTTGGTCCAAGAAAACTAGAACTGTTTTATATGAATTGATTTTTTACCAAACTTTTTCCATTGCATTACAATGAACAAAACTTTGTTTCTGTGGTTAATTCAAAGGATAAATAATTTATTTTGTGCAGACCAAAGTTGACATCTCAAAGGATTCTATCTACGTTAATGGGAATCGCATTTCCAAGAAGCTGCCTCCGAAGCTGTATTTTGCTGTTAACAAGCCAAAGGGGTTGGTCTCTTATTTTCCATACCTGACTTATGTGCTGCATCATCAATGGTGTAGGCGTGTAGCCAAGTCCTGGTCTTCATGTGTTTCAGCCCTGGCTCTTGGTCTACGTCCATAGAAGCTCACTTAAGTGTATATAGAAATATCATAGTCATAAGGGACTTTAGGAATATTTGAACTGGCTCAGCCTGGGACTCAGGTCCTTTCTGACACCATCCTTTTGCATTAAGCATGATGCCATGATTATCTTGTATTGCAGTGAAATATTTTTGAATTAGAGAAAAGGAATCATCAATCTAATACATTTTGTTTCTGTGCTACAGGTACATTTGCTCATGTGGTGAAGACTCAAAGTCTGTTGTCTCCTTATTTAATGATTATTTGAAGGGCTGGGTATGTTCCATAACAGGGCCTCACATATCATTCATATTATATTGATGTTAATGGAATTCACAAGAATTGATGAATTCCTGAACGTTTTCTGACTATGAATCTATATTGGGTAAATCTCTATTATACCTATGCATATTTACAGAACAAGATTCAACCAGGACTGCCAAAACCACGCTTGTTTACTGTGGGTCGTCTTGATGTTGCCACGTCTGGTTTGATAATAGTCACAAATGATGGTAAGTTTATCATACTTGGTAATATGTACTCCCTCTGTTCAAACTGTAAGTCATTGGCTTTTCTAGGTACAAAACTTTTGCTACGTACCTAGAACATAGTAAAACCTACTTCCTCCATTCCAATTTATATGTTTTGGCCTTTCTAGATACATAATTTTTATTACGTATCTAGACATAGCATATATCTAGGTGCATAATAAAACCTATGTACCTAGAAAAGCCAAATCGACCTATAATTTGGGACAGAGGGTGGTACGTATCTAGAAAAGCTATAAGAACTTACAATTTGGAACAGAGGGAGTACTTACTTTAGAAAAGGGCAGTTTTTTCTTTTTTTGTCACCCAAGACTTGAGCTTGATTTTTGTCCTCTCTTTTAGGTGAGTTTGCTCAAAAACTTGCACATCCTTCTTCAAATGTAACAAAAGAGTAAGTTTAGTGTCTTTGGCAGGTTTATATGTTATTCTAATACTGTAATGCAAAAGTAACATGTACTGGAACAGTACTAGTATTCATTATTATGCAGAATTTGGTAGCACACATATTTAGTAATGTCTCTTCTACCATATAATATGAGAACTATGAAAGAAGACCATTTGAATAGCATCAATATACAAATCTTCTCCATGCATGGTTTTCCAATTATAAATCATTTTTAAAAAATGGTTGCTGGGCAATGGACAGTAGGGAAAGTGAACATAAATTTGATATCACAGGTTTGTGTTTTTTTATGCTGCAGATATGTGGTAACTATTGATGGTGCCGTGCACAAAAAACACCTCATAGCTATCAGCGAAGGCACAAAAATTGATGGGATCATGTGCATTCCTGATTTAGTAGAATCATTGGATGCCCAATCAGATACAAGGAAGACCCGCCTGAAGATAGTGGTATTTTTTTCTAGCTTCATTTATTGTGTCCTGTTCCTCTTTGCTTTTGGATTTACTTATTTACGTAAGCAATGTGGCTGTTATTTGTCCTCAGGACTATTAAAAAAATAGGTGATTTTGCTTGACCTCTTACTCTTTTATCAGTTGTTGTATATCCACTGTAGCCACATTAAAGGTTCTTTTGAATAGTATCCTGTGGGAATGGTTGCATATTAGTTGGTCTTCCAAAGTGCTTGGCAAACATTTGAAGTCCATCACAACGTGTGGCAAGCAAGAACTTCCATGGATAATTTGTTTGGAATTAACATAAATTCCAGTCTGCTTCAGTTACCTTCTGCAATATTTGAAACTATCCTAGCCTGCATAAATAGAGCATGCTGCTGTTGTTAAAGAAACCTCTGTTTCAACTTATTCACAATTGGGAAAGGCATGATTGCGAGGAATTAATGTTGGAACCTTTTCTTGCATTATTATATTTCAAAGCCTAGTGGAATCAGCATATTTCCATATCATTGCAATAATGCAATGTAAACAAGGGTGCAATAACTACATTTTGTTATATTACAGCATTTGTATTTCACTTCTTCACTGTCACAGTATTTCCATATATGAGGAAGTGCAATTACATTTCACATGCTTGTTGATTGAGGAATCAAGCATGTAGTTATTTCAATTTCCTCTCTACCCTTTGTCCCTACTCTGCCTTGTTATAGTCCCATTTTTGTTGGCCATACTAGATTACTAGTAGCATTTTAACATGTCAAGTTGTTCTTTAGTTGCTGCAAATAGACTTGACTGAAGAAATGGTCTAAACATGCTAAGCATTAAGCATCGTGTGTTATTTTCTATTGCCCGTTGATATTGTTGACTTCTTGCAGGTTCATGAAGGACGAAATCATGAAGTCCGTGAACTTGTACAGAATGCAGGGCTACAGGTTGGTTTGTTTTTGTCCACCTGTTCTTATGTAGTTTATTGTCCATTCCTAGTCATTTTATTTTGCAGAATAAGTTGGTTACTATTTTATTTAGATCTTGGTTTGAGATGGCAACATAATGTTGCTTTTGCCTTCTTTTTTCCACTTTACTGTTGGAATGAGAACTGGAGATACCTGATGACCACATTGCCTACATCGTACACATATCTGTAGCACGTGATGACCTGATGGTGATTGGTGCCACACACTGCTATTCCCTGATCTATACAAATAAGCCACTGCTCTTTATCTATTCCTCACATAGTTTGTCTGGCACTGTATGCTTGGACACGATAGAATGCAAATTTGTGAGCCAAATAACATTTTGTGCTATTGTATTTCCCTTGGTATGTAATTGATGCTTAATTTTCCTTGATGATAGGTTTATGCATTGAAACGTGTTCGGATTGGCAGGTTCAGGCTTCCGGCAGATCTGGGGTAATGTACTTTCTGTAATTTTGTTTTTTAACCTCAAATGGTGACTGTATCATTGTGTTTGACTGATACTAACTTTTGCTTGGATTGATAGTTACAATTCTACTCTCAGTTTAGCTGCTTTACAAAATGCCCTTTTAGGCTAACTTTTTCTGCCTTTTGGACTATTTTATGGGAAAATTGAGCAATCTATTTCAGAAAGATCAATCTTTGATGTACTTATCACAGAAGTATCATTTGTGGAAATCTGGCATCCAGGCGCAGATATGATGTGCTGTTCATATATGCCTTTAGGAGCTGATATAAATACCAGTCATATGGGTGAATTTTCTGTCAAGAGGCAGTATGCATATCATTATTGTAGTCAAGAAGCAAAGTTAGACAATCAGTAGATGTTCAGTGCACTTTTTTTTTGGTTAATCAACTTCATGCTAACAAAGGGTAGATAGTGAATGAAAAAGTGAGTATTAGTTTATTCTGTACTTTTCAGAATTGGGAAGTTTGTTGAGCTCAAACAGGCTGACATCAAGGCACTAGAAGGCAACAAGTAGAGATGACACCTGGGTTCTTTTAGTGAGGATATTGGAATTAATGTGGATAAGCACATCTTCGTCCAAAGATGCAGCAATCCTTCTGACAGTCGCAAGGCATGAGCTGCTACTCAACTAAGAAAACCTGTGAATGTTCTCGATGTCCATTGGGTGTGGTGGTGGCGGCTAACGGGCAAAGTGCGACAACCATACTTTTTTTTTTGAAGAACTTGTGAACCACTTCGCTGACGAATCTCCACATCAGATGAAACAGCAGAACCTCCAAGTCCACGATGCAGCAGTCGTTTGGTGGGGATGAAACATTGTCAAATAGCTGAACTCCTGACGGCATATACGTTGTACATATCAATGTAAATCGCATGGTCTTGTGCGAGGACATGAACCATTTGTGCAACAGTTAGACAATAATTGATGACAGACGAATTGTGTTTGGCCAAATTGCATTGTAGCTTGTTTGCTGAGCATTTTTTCTTTAAAATACTTTACTGGTAAATAGAACGGTGCTGTGCCCTTTCGTTAAGGCCTTGTTCGGTTGAGGAAAATTTTTGGATCTAGTAGCATTTTTGTTTGTATTTGATAAATTTTATCTAATTATAGAATAACTAGTTTCAAAAGATTTGTCTCGTAAATTATAGGTAAACTATGTAATTAGATTTTGTTTTTATCTATATTTAATGTTTTATACATGCGTCCAAAGATTCGATGTGATGGAGAATCTTGAAAAATTTTGGGAACTGGCCTAAGGTCTAGTTTAGTTCTTAGAAAATTTTGCAAAATTTTCCAGATTCTCTGTCACATCGAATCTTTAGACGTATGCATGGAGTATTAAATATAAACGAAAAGAAAAACTAATTGTACAGTTTGGTCGAAATTGACGAGACGAATCTTTTGAGCCTAGTTAGTCTATAATTAGACAATATTTGTCAAATACAACGAAAGTGTTACAGTGTCGATTTTTCAAAAAAATTTAGAACTAAACAAGGCCTTAAAAAAGAGACAAAGGTCTCTTCTTTTCAGAAGAGGCAGCGCTTGCCATTTAAAGAACCGGCAACAGGGAAGGCTTCTTGGGCCTTGTTTAGTTCCAAAATTTTTTTATAAAATGAACATTCGTTTATATTTGGGCCTTGTTTAGTTCCGAAAAAATTTCGGATTTCGTTACTGTAGCACTTTCGTTTTTATTCGATAAATATTGTCCAATCATAAACTAACTAGAATCAAAAGATTCGTCTCGCGATTTACAGACAAACTGTGTAATTAGTTTTTATTTTCGTCTATATTTAATGCTTCATGCATGTGTCGCAAGATTTGGTGTGACGGAGAATATTTACAGACAAACCTTTTTGGATTTTGGGGTGAACTAAACAAGGCCTTGATAAATATTGTCTAATCATAGATTAGCTAGATTTAAAAGAATTTTATTTATATTTAATGTTTCCTATATGCGCTGTGAAATTTGATGTGACAGTGAAATTTTTTGCAAATTTTTTTGGAACTATTTGGAAAAAAAAAGGGTAGGCTTCTTCCCCAACAAGCCCAGAGCGGGCCACTACCCCACCCGATCGTGGTGTCCTCAACCCAAATCAAAAACACAAACGGAAACCACAACCCCAACGCGCCTCCAGCTTGCCCTAGCGCCGCCCACAATCGGGCCGACGGTGATGCGGCTCCGCCCTCCATCCCCCAGTCCGGCTCGATCCCCTCCTTCCTGTAGTGTTAGAACTAGAATCCTGAATCCCCTTCGGTCTCGCCGTCCTCGAAACAGAGAATAAATACAGCTCCAAAAAATTTAGTTATTATGAGGAAGAGAAAGAGGAGAGGAAGACGAACAGCAAGAGATCGACATCGACGGATCCATCGTTCCATCCATCCATGGGTGACACAGAAGAGCCCATGTCTATTTTGCGAGACGTCTCCTTGCACCCGCCTGAATGGAACGAAGACGGCGGTGAGATCCAGTGGGTGCTCCTCGACCACCAGGCCTACGTCGCTGAACGCCACAACGCCACAACTGCCTTCTCCAGGACATGGCGCGGTGAGCAGTTCCAGGTCACCCTCTGCCTCGCTCGCCCGCCGCGCGTCTCCTACCTGTGCGTGTTCTGCCCTGGATTCGAACACACCGTGTTCTCCATGGAGCCGGACATCCTCGCCATGGAGGAGGACCTCGTCCTCCTTCGGGTCATCGTCAGTTCTAAATGGGAATTTCTGGATGATGCGGACTACTACATCTACCAGGCCACCGACGAGGCCGCGGGCGGGGGGCCGTCACTCAAGCGGCTCCCGCGGCCCCCTAGACCCTATGGCTTTGGTTCACATCAAGTTGGCATTCTGCGCTGCGGCGCCCGCCACCAATGGCGCGACAACGCGCTGTGCCGCCCCCACCGCGGCACCGCAGGTGATTTCTATATTGTCGCCGCACTCTGTAAGGAGCGCAGCTCCATGGTCCCTGAAGACTTCGTCATTTTCCTATACAACTCCAGTTCCCCAACCATTTGGAGTACCCACAAGATCTCAGTGGACAGCAACCAACATGGACGCCAATATGGCTGCTACTTCCAGCATCGCAACAGCAAGGTCATCTCAGTAGGAGGAGATTCTGGCACCATGGGCTTCGTTGACCTCTGGCGGGGTATCATCCTCTGTGATGTGCTCAAGCTTCAGCAAGGCAAAACCACCCCTCCTATTCGTTATGTCACTTTGCCACCACCACTCCTTCCAGGCAGGGCAGATTGGGACGATGACGCACGGCTCGCTCGGGACATCGCCGTAGTCCAACAAGGTCGCACCATTAGATACGTTGAGCTGCAGGTTAACTGGAAGCCTCACCCAACCTTTAGGGGTTGCTACTTCAGGGATGGTTGGGTGTCCAGGATATGGACAAGGCCGGTGGATGCTGATTGTGCTGAGGACTGTTGGAAACCGGGCTGTAAGCAAGAGTCTTCTGATATCCCAATTGACAACAACCCACATTTTAAGCTACTGCCTGTGATGATGGACCATAGTGGCATGACTATGGAACCATTCAAGGGACTCTTCATATGTCAACCCACACTCAGTTTGAGTGATGATGATGATCTTGTTTACTTCATGACCAAGGCGAAGAGCATGGATGGCAAGGCTTGGGTGATTGCTGTGGACATGAAGAACAACACATTACAAGGAGTGGATGGGTTTGCTGCGGAAAGGACTATTGATTTTGGCTATATGCACAGTAGGATATCCAAATATCTGACGGCAGGCACAGGTAATCATGTTCGAGCAATGCAACCCTCATCTCATGGTTACTTCTACAAATCTTTTGGTTCTGTTATTGCATTGTCCCAGTATAATTGCCTGCTAAACTAGCCCAGTCCATATAATCGCTGATGAGTGGGTTATGGGTGTCTAAATGCCATGTTCACCACAAATTCAGACAAGGTTGATCGTTTGCAACAGAAGATGTGATTGTGTTGTCCCAGTGAGGCAGTGACCAGTGTTGTATCAGTCCCATTTGTTTTAGGTAGATAACAGAAGCATGCCCCAAGGCTGGGTGATTCCATGCTTCCCGGAGATATCATCATTGTGTTCCTAATGGACCTTATCATAGTGAAGTTGAATATCTGTTCATAGTATGTTTGCATGTCTGTGTTCTCATCTCTTATCTTAATAGAGGAAGTTAAAAAAAAAAACCTTTAATTTAAAGTGGTTGCATAGTCAATTTGGTCCAAGTGCTTCCTTGAAAGGTTTGTTTGGCCCCTTGCTTTTCCTAAGGGTCGAAGTACTTGACACTATATTTGTGGTCACCTCAATGTGTTGTCAAGGTGCATAATCATCTTTTTTTACTCAACTAGTAGTAAACAGAATGTTCACCCTCCTGTCTCTTTTGCTATGCTTGCTTCTAATTTTGTTCTTTGCTTATGCTATTTCATTCGACAGTAATAATAAGGGATTCCCTAATGATAACCCTTTGATACTAACACGTAACTAAGAAAGCATTTGATTAAACTGGTTTCATCCTCACCTCCCTCTTGCTTAGGAACCAGCGGAACATATCGGACCAATTTGGCCCAGTTTATCAGAAAACCACTCTATTTTGGGGGGACAAATAAGTGAAGCAAATATACATTATATTTTAAAGTGCAGGGTTCTGATTCAAACACACAGTAGTGAGCCAACTCAATTGGATTTATAAAGGATATGCCTGTAACATGTCATCTGTTTTGGGGCAAGGTAGATTTGTTAGTGCTCTTAAGCAATTCCAGTATTGGAGGGCTGTATAGTTTTATTACATTGCTTTCTTGGGACACTGCAGAGCTGTTAGATTGGTGAGATAAAAAAGGATTTTTTTTTCCATGGCATTATTGGGCTGAACTTTTGGCACTCACCAAAACATGGGTTGTTTAATTTGCTGGGTGCAGGAACTAAGGGAAACCTGAAACGACCAGGGACGGTCTTGCTGGGATCCTCTAACAAGAAGCCTCCTGGATTCTGGATGTCTATGCCACCCTGGGACGATGAGCAAAAGGAACATGATACTGAAATGGAAGTGGATGGAGATGATATGATTCTGACCTAGGATGTCCTGCAGATGGTTACAAGGGTGATTTATTTATGTCTTGCTGTTGTGTAAGAAGGAAGTGGATGGAAATGATATCGTCCTGCCCTAGAATGTCCTGCAGATGGTTAAAGGGTGGTTTATTTGTGTCTTGCTGTTATGTAAGACTGGGATTTGGGCTTTGCCCCTTCCACCTGATATTTATTTATTATCTCTATAAGTTTATGTCAGTCAGGATCGAAATGTTGAAAGTTGAGTATTTTAACCTATTATACACGGATGTGCCTGTCTCGTTCCATGTACTCCTATTGTTGTGCCGTTGTCGCTTGTAGTCTGGTAGTCGTCACCGTTCAGTTTTCATCTTTTCAATGCGTGTAGGTGTATTTTTCTTGTAGTTGTCTAGTCGGACGTGGACTCGCTGGTGGTAGCTCATGCACCTCCCCTTTGGTTCCTACTCCGTCGTCATCGCCTCGTCGGCCGAGATCGGCCAAGCATGGTAGCCTGCGAAGCTGTTTGGCCATGGCTTTGTGCCTCTGTGAATTGACGCGATGGGCCGTTGCGCCGCGGTACAGTGTACGGTGTCTGGTGCTGGGGCACATGGTTGGAGGTCTCTCCGTTATGCCCAGCGCATCAATTTTTTTTTATTCTTGTGTTGTGCGGGATAATAGATGGTAGATTTTGAAAAATTAGATTTTCAAAAGTGATTCTAGCATTTTAGAGGTGCAATTATATGGTGTTTTGAAATTCACTGGTTGATCCAAGCGTGTACTCCCCCATACCAAAATAAATACACATAAAATTATTTGGAGATACAATGGTTGATAATATTTTTTTTCTATTTTTAGTCTAATTTAAAAAATTTGACTCTTCAAGAAGTGAGAACGTGTGTCCCTTGAGTTTTTTTAAGTGCCATATTTGGTTTTAGGAGAAAGTAGTAAATAAGTGTCGTAATACTTAGGCCCCATTTGGTTCTACTTGCTAAATTTTAGCTAGCTAAAATTATTTTAGCTACTCTTGGATGACTAGTGGGACTAAACTATTCTAGCTGTTTTTTAGTCAATGTATTTGAAATTTTAGCTACTAAAGTGACTAAAATTTAGTTGGCTAAAATTTAGCAAGGGGAAACGAGGCCTCAATCATGCAGGAACCGGAAGTATTTTGGGAGGGAGTAATTATTTTTCTTTTCGCTTCCAATGTTAGCGTTTTTCATATTGTGTTTTTTATCGCCACAATTAATTGAGGAAGACAACAGCCGTGTTACCACGTCTCTTCATCCTAAATGAAGTGTCGTTTTAGATTTTTATATTACAAGTTTGACTTAAATTATGAAAAACATGTGCAATATTTATATTTTTAAATAAATTTGTTAAAAAAAGCTATACTTAAAAATCTTTCTAATGATACTATAAATATAAATATAAACATTTTTTAGTATATATTTAGTTAAAGTTATTTTTCGAAAAGCTTAAATGACACTTAGCTACTGAACAAACGGCAGTATTTGAGTACGGCCACCCGGCCCACCCCCCACACGGTCGCCGTCGTGCGCGCCTCAACTCAAAAACACAAACGGAAACGAAACCACAACCCCAGCACCACGCCTGACGCCGCCTCAATCCCTCCCGTTTCTCCGATTCTCTCCGCCTCCCCAGCTCGCCCCGCCGCCGAGAGAGATCCACCCGCACTCGGGGCTCCCGCGGCGGCGATGGCAACGGGCGCCGGGTGGGCGCCTGCACGGCCCGTCGAGAGGAATGGCGCGCCCCGCGGCGGCGGCGCGCGGTCCAAGTCGGTCGCGCCGGGTCCGCGCCGCCCCTCCCCATCCCCCGCGAGGTCGCGACCAGTCGCCGACCACAGCGGCAGCGCCGGTATCTACTATCTATCTCCCCGTGAATGACCGGAGACGGAGAATGCATTTTCCCCCCTTGATCCCGTCAGCAAGTCGAGGAGGCGCGTGTTGGGGTTTAGCAGTTTCGTTTGGTTTCTCTCTGTGCGTAATCGATTCGACTTGAGAGTTGAAATCAAGCAGGGGTGTTGCAATGGTAACGGAGATGCAGTTGGGGGAGATAAGCGGTGCTGTATTGGCAGCTCGCTGTTGCTTCTGAGGCAGGGATTGTTGTGGCAGCAATATATCCCTCAGGCAGTAGCCCCTTCCCTAATGGTCAGCTTGTTCACGTCAAGCTTGCTCACTTGCACCAAATTTACTGAGTGATGGTTCATTTTTGCACGATAGCACTTGTGTCACTGTCATATACAGTAATATGCGCTTTTTGGATGCAGTGTGTTGTTCCGATTTTGGTAGACCTGCGGTTCATTATTATCATGGAAATTTGGTTTGTTGCTCTATTAATTCAGAACTGGTATAAACATGCCTTTCACAAACACAGATTCGTGCAGAGTGAGAGTTGCTGTAAGGCTTCGGCCGAAGAATTCGGAGGATTTAGCTCATAATGCTGACTTTGATAGCTATGTTGAGTTGCAGCCTGAGGTTAGCTTGTCCATCCCATTTTAACTTTTCAGTTTCTTTATCAGCAATCACTTGAAGTGTGTATATTTTTCTGCAGCTGATTGTGTTCATGATCTTGTTTTTCTGTAGTCCAAGAGGCTGAAACTGAAGAAAAATAATTGGAGCTGTGAATCCTACAAATTCGATGAGGTCTTCAGTGAAAATGCTTCACAAAAACGTGTGTATGAGGCAGTGGCAAAGCCCGTGGTTGAGGCAAGTCATGCATTCCAGATGCCACTAATTAATTTAGATATGCAACATAGAACAAATCAAAAGAAATGTAGATTTTCTAATGTTGTAACCTGGAGTAACAACTGTTACAATATTTAAGCCACTATAACCTCATGGTTGAACTGTGATAATAATTGATTATTAATATTTTCAGAACAATACCTGTCGACTTTGCTTATTAGTTTCCTTTTGTGGGCACTGCATTTCTAGTATAGTGAAAATTCTTTCATAGTGAAGTAACATTTTACAACAGTCAGTCATCAGTTCTGCATTTCCATGATTTCCTTTTCTAATTCTGTTGCTTTACAAACCACATTGACTAATGCTCCTTTTTTGCATCCCCTTTTATTTCTGTACTGACATTTTGGGGTTCTTTTGTAAGGTTCCATTCTTTCTTTCTCTTTAATATAAAGATACACATCTCTCCTGCGCGTTTGAGGGAAAAAGGCACAAGTAGTCATTACATTTTTTTAATAAGAATAAAATAACTGCTGATTTACCTTTGCAGAGTGTATTAGAAGGCTATAATGGGACAGTAATGGCCTATGGTCAAACAGGTACTGGAAAAACATACACAGTTGGTCGACTTGGGAAAGATGACCCTTCTGAACGTGGTATAATGGTCAGAGCATTGGAGCATATCCTTTCTAGTCTGTCTTTTGAAACAGATTGGGTCGCCATATCATATCTACAGGTTTTATTCCCGATAACTGATATAATTTGTTATTTAACTTTTTTTTCACCTTTTAAATTAGCGCTCATGAATATTTTTGTAGAATTTCTTTGACTTTCTTATTTGACGTTATTGTTTATTGATGTTTTGTTATTGCAAAACAGCCATATTTTTATGTTGGTGATCATGTAATTTAGCTTCGAAGAATGGCAATGGCTTACGTATTGTTAGTGCAAGAATAACATTTTTTTATATGTTAATAGTCACGTGACTTGTTTCAATCATACAACTACATATTCTGTCAACCTAATTGAACTGGTTATGGAAGAAGACAAGAGGATAACACACAATGTATGACTTGCTTGAATGTTTTTTGCATGGTAAATTGTTATGTTAAATAGGTTATGAGTTGCAAGACGGTCTGACTATTTTCATCTCATTCGGCACTTAACTGAGAATCCATAAAGGCATAGAGCAAGACACTTGTGCAGATGTAAATAAATTTCTATAAATGTGGTTTACCCATCTTATATTATATAAATTCTTCATGCTAAATTAACCCACCATATGAATCTTATGGTCTTATGGATGGGAGAAAGTGTAAAAGTTTACTATATAGACCTCTTACTGTGTACTATTAAAATAGACAAAAGATGCATAATATATTTAAAATGTTCATTGGCAAATTTTCCATCCATCATTTGTAAGTTTCATCTTTATAACTAAACAAACGGTGGCTTATTGTTTGAGTTTGGTCTATCATGCTAACTTGTACCTACTTGCTGTATAGCTGTACTTGGAATCTGTCCATGATTTACTGGCCCCAGAAAAGACTAATATTCCAATAGTGGAGGATGCAAAAACTGGTGAAGTTTCCTTGCCAGGTGCTGCAATAGTTGAAGTTAAAGATCTTGAACATGTTTTTCAACTTCTGCAAATCGGTGAAGCAAATCGTCATGCTGCTAATACTAAGATGAACACGGAATCATCTCGTAGTCATGCAATTCTAATTGTATGTTCCTGCACTGCAACAATTAGTTCTGTTATCACTCCTATTTTAGGTTCTGTAAATAATGATATAGATATGCACTATTGATACTTTTTTTCAGATCCATTTGCAAAGAAGCACAAGAAGAAAAGAAGAAAATAGTAGCTCTTTGTATATTGATAGACGTGACACTTTTCCTGATGATCTGCCACTTGTTCTCAAAAGTAAACTCTTGATTGTCGACCTTGCTGGATCAGAACGAATTGATAAATCCGGTAAGACTTCTTTCCATTTTATCTTTCTATTGCGAATCAAGTTGGTTACTAAATATTGTCACAGAAGTGTTCATTGCTCTGTAATACCTTTTTTTTCTCAGGAAGTGAAGGTCACATGATCGAAGAAGCCAAGTTCATCAATCTCTCATTAACTTCCTTAGGAAAATGCATTAATGCGCTAGCAGAAAATAGTCCCCATATACCCACAAGAGATTCAAAGCTTACAAGGATACTCCGTGATTCATTTGGAGGTGCTTATGATTTGCTTATGTTGTTTGTTGAATGTTGATTACTAGCTTCTGTTTGCTGAAGTTCTCCCTTTAGAGAGTACTAGGCTATCGGGATGGCATCTTCTAAAAATATCTCTTACATGACTCCAGTTCTTAGCAGAAGGCAGCAGCATGTACTGTGCAACTCCTAGCTGAACAAAAGAAAAAGATGAGATATATGTCACACTTTCCAAGTCTAACTTCGATTGGTGGCGTGTTTCTTAGTTTCTGGTTATCATATTTGATGTCCTGATGTTTGTGGCTGAAGTTCCCATTTAATTATTAAAGAACCAATAGCGTCGGAAAGAACTATTTACAGTAATGATTGGCAGGAAGCATTGCATAATGCAGGCTGAGTTGCAGTTTTACTAGGGAAAGTATTTTGGATAAGTTAGTCATGTTAGGTGTAAAGTCTTCATACAAAATCTTAAATCTTTGGAACATGCACATTTGAACTTTTGAAGCCAGTTGATCAATTCAATTTGGATATCAATTAATAATGGATAATTCATTTTGAATGACATAATAGTTACTATTTTGCTATATCATCTGGTGGACATTTGCTCAAGTCTTCAATTGGCAGGGACTGCTAGGACTTCTCTTGTTGTGACAATAGGTCCATCTGCTAGGCATTACTCAGAAACTTCAAGCACAGTTATGTTTGGGCAGAGGGTAAGTTCAATTCACCATTCCATTGGTCCAATGTTGCACTGCCTTCCTTCCCAATACTCTTGTGTTTTTGTGATACTGGAATTTTGGTAGTCTCTCTTTTCATATCTGTAGAAACACCTTGCTCTTAAACCCAGACACATCAGATTATTGAACCTGGTAGTTGAGACAAAATTTTCACTAGTCAAATGATGGTTAAGCATTACCAAATTGCAGTCAATTCCAGACATGTATTTCTCAATGCACCTGCCTTTATTTCACTTAATGCACTTTAACCTACTACCGAGCTGGTAATGTCATCTCAATTGCTTCAGTGGTAGAGAACTAGAATTATGATTGTGAAATTAAGCAAAGTAGCAAACCCAACTTTGCAGTTTTCCACATTGGTGGCTGGGTTCTGGCATCCCCTGTAGACGAGCATAGCAACACATGACAACAAAACTGCTTCTGATGGCAAACGCTATTAGTCAGTTATCTAGCTGCCTTTTGAAGCAGTGGCTGCTTCTGATGTCATCTCAATTGCACATATTGTGTAGTGATAGACTTCTGAGATTATGATGCTTTTGCTAAAGTAATGCCATCAAATACACGGGATTATTGAAGATTATATCCACAATTTTTTCTGTGATTGGGATGCTTTCTTTGAGTCTGTTAAAACTTATTTCTTTTTTACTTTGTGATTTGCAGGCAATGAAAGTAGTGAACACAATGAAGTTGAAGGAAGAGGTTGATTACGAAATTCTTTACAAGAAGATGGAGCGTGAGGTTGACCAACTCACATCAGAGATGGAGAGACAACAAAAGGTTATAAGAAGTGAAAAAATGCAGATGGACAAAAGGTTGAAAGAATCTGAGAGGTCATTCCATGATTTAAGAATGACCTCTAACATGCAAATTGAGGTATCTTTTATGGTCCACTGCTTTGTTTATGAGATGCAAATTTGAAGTTGTGCTCTGCCCTGCTGTATTTCCCTCAAATAGGAAATTATTTGTACATTCATTTTGCTTTTCACAAAAGTGTAGCGTTCAGTGCGACCCCACCCTCTTCAGTATCATGATATAAAACCTTGCTTCAGGGGGCAAGAATATAACAAGTGATTTATTAACCCAGAGTCTGGAGAAGGAAAAGCGTCAATTGGAATCTGCAGTAAAAAAATTGACGCAGGACTTAGACAAAGAGAGAGGCCAAAATAATTTGTTATCCAAACATGTTACTGAGCTTGAGAATTTGCTCGACGAAAACAAGGTAGCTTGACATTACCACCTTATATATTTCTTTATGCATTGCTCATATTTTTTTTTATTTTGTTCTAGTTTAACATTGTACTGCTGCTGCATTGAAAAAGTCCATCTCATGACAATGTTTCTATTCTGACATAAGATCTATTATTAGCAGCAGCAACAGCTTGAGAACCTCTCAAAAACAAAATTTCTTACCGATGCAACTAAAGAGCATGAGAAGGAAATGGGAGAATTACTAAGGAAACTTGAGGAAGAAAGGTGTTGTTCATCAAGCATGAAAGATCGCATGAGTGTACTACAACAGCAACTGTGTGATGCTCAGAGTTCTGCCCAGGTAGACTTTAAGATGCAGCCATTATCGAATCAGATAGTTCTGCACCTAGTAAATAGGCAAGTTGTGACATACTTTTCAATTCTGGTTTCTAGACATGTCATGCTTGGATATTATGTGTTTTTGCCCCTCTTTTCTTCTGTAACCAGTACAGCTTAAGTTGTATTTTAAGTGGTAAAACACAGTTTTATATGACAATAAGAGTTGCGTTATGTATAATTATTTTCTCTTTCTCTCTATTTTTTCCTCTTTGTTGGTGTCCATGTTGGGTTTTTAACTCTAGCCTACCCTGACTTGCTTGGGACAAAAAGGCTTTGCTTCTGTTGTTTCAAGAGTTTCATACTACCAGTCTCAATTAGATTTAATATCTGCAGATTGATGGGAAATTCCCACCTCCAAAATCGAGACTAATAAAACCACTTATTAGTCATATATCAATTGCCAAAATATTTGACTTTTTGACTAACAAGATTGAATCTACAATGGAAAAGGCTTGTTTAACTTCCTGTATAAAATGTCTTGTGCCTGCAAATGGAAATGTGCAAGCAGTTCTACCACTTTCAACCTAATTCAATGCTAATTTAATATTGCTACATAAATTTAACAGCTTATATTTTCACCTCTCAGTTATATAGGCTTAGAAGATGGTGTACTCAACCTGCCCCATTAGCATTGGGAATTTGTTTTATGTGCATTGGAATAAATACTGTGCAGTTCATAGGTGTGTTTCATTATATTGGGTATATGTTGCATGGTCAAGTTATTTCCAAATGATGGAATGCTGCACAGATGCCCTCAACTGAATATGAAGTGTTGCTTTTATCATTAGAGAAGGTGACCAAAGTATATTCCAGTTGCAGGAAAGTATGGCCCGTGAATTGGAAAAGAAATTAACCAAAGCGACTGAAGAATTTACAATTCAAGTACAATCACTAAAAGAAAAGGTCAGCGAACTTATTTCAGAGAAGGTAAAGCAAACCAGTCTTAGCTAATTGACCCTGTCCGTGATTCTTATAAACATGATTGTTTTTGTTTACTTTCAATTTGCTGTAATTCTCGCTTACCTGTTTCTTTGGTAATTATTGCAGGAATTAATATATGATGAACTGAAGTCTACTCAAGAAAAGGTGCAGCAGGAAATGAGCCAGAGACAAGGCCTTGAAGATCAAATTGTGAGGTTGAAACCGTCTGTGTCTGATAATTGTGCTGAAGAGGTACAGTTTTGTTATTGTACCCTTTAATATTTTGATGTTTATTTTTCTTATATGTAATTTTTCTCTTTGACAGTCTCAAACATCACGTAGTATGGTTAGATCAGGATCTGGATTAGGCAACACAGCTTTTGTGTCCAAATCAGGAAAATTAAGAGAGGCTCTATCTGGTCAGAGAGGTACTATATCAAAGATATTTGAAGAAGGTAACTTTACATCATGGAAGACTACCAGATCAGACAGTTGTCTTTCTTGAACTGCCATCCTGACAATTGTTTTGGCCCAATTGACACCCAGTTGGTCTTCCAAACGTGCTTGCTCTGTTGAAGTCTGAGGATCTAGATGTGCAGATCCATGCTGTCAAGGTGGTTGCTAATCTTGCTGCTGAAGGTCTGGGAGTTTTCCCCTTGCAACTGTGCATATATTTAACACTGCTTTGATCTCCATGAGCCTATTTGTATGGAAAACTTATCTGAACATAGGGAACCTACAAAAAAAGTATTGAGATTTTGGTATAGCAGTTACTAAATGAAAATAATACCTCCATTTGCATACTTTGTTTTGTTGAGTTTTTTCTCTTAAAAAAGAGATCTGTGTATGGTACTATGATTGCATTAAGATAGGAAGAAAGGTTAAGTGTACCAGTGCACACATACAGAGATCTGGGCCACACGCCAGTTGGATGAACCCTTTGTGTTCATTTCAATTTGGCTTTTGGTTAGGCACATTGTATGGTTTGTTAGACAAAACTTAATTTCATTGCTTTCAAGTAATGAAATTCGGCTTCGCTGTTGTGGAAAAAAAAAAGAGATCTGTGCCCCATACACAAGCGAATCAACTCACCGTGAGTTGAGACAGCCTTGCCTAACAATTTGTGTTGTTATTGATATGAATTCAATCTGGACTGGCTAGGGCCCAAAATGAATTGCTGCCCCACTGTAGCTTCTAAGATCTCTGTGTGCTTGTATGGTTGGGAGTATGATACTGCAAAAAAATTAATTTCAGTACTGATATGCATGACTATAATTTGTCACTACAATATTTCTCTTGAACAAGTAGCTGTAACTCTATGTTATGCTTTCTGTTCTCTAAGAAGGTAGATAGTAATTACTTTCTTTTCAAATATGATGCTTTGCACAAGACCAAATCTCCAGTAACTTTAACTATGACTGTTTCTGTACTGGTATCTATGATCTATCACTATTGAATATTATTTTTTTAACAAACCTAATAATACTATTCTAATGTGACGAATTTAAATAGGTTAGAACATATTAGTGGCTGAAGTAGAGTTTCACAACTTAGATTTAAAACGTCTTATACTTCTAATGAAGTATTAGGATTATGACCAGTTTTTGCTCACTTGTCCTTTTTTGGGATTGCAGATGTTAATCAGGAAAGAATCGTTGAGGAAGGAGGGCTCGATGCTCTTCTATCCCTTCTACAAACATCAGAAAACACCACTATTCATCGAGTCACTGCTGGTGCTGTTGCTAACTTGGCAATGAATGGTAATTGATTCATAGTTTCCAACAAAGCACCATTCAGATTTCTCTTCAATTTGGTCAAAATGGTCCAAAAATCATCTACTAGCTCACTCACTGCCAGGATTTCTTAATTATCATCATTTATACTGCAAAATGGTTGTCAACATGTGTATCTTAACCATTAAAGAATTCCTTTGACACGTGAATACCAAATTATTGCATTGCTATAGAAATATTACAGATGGACACTTTCGTCTATCATCATTACAGACGGAAATGTTCTATATGCATGTGAATTTGTTAAGCATTGCATCTACATATAAGCTCACACTTTCTTGAACTGTTTTGATGTTTTAGTCTTATATCCACTAAAGCTGAATAGACTAGTTTCAAATAGTAGTTGAATCAGTAGTGAAGTTCAAAAGAATTGGATCATATTGGAAACAATGTTTGTGCAAATTTTTGCCATCTCATGGATGGAGATTTGTTAATATGATATGCTAATATTGTCTCATTCAAACTATGGAGGGCTCTTACATGTTCTAGCTTGGTTTGGTCACTTACCACCACTAGTGTGTGACGCACACAGCTTTATAGCTTCAACTATTTAATAAGTTGTGATAAAATTAAATCAATATTAGCCTAGTTTTTACATCCTAAGCATTAAGAATTATGTATTTATGTTGACACTCGATATTGCAGGATCAAACCAGGGACTGATTATGAATAAAGGTGGAGCTCGATTATTAGCAAATGTTGCTTCTAAAACCGATGATCCTCAAACTTTGCGGATGGTGGCTGGTGCAATTGCCAATTTATGTGGGAATGGTACAGCTTTTTGTCTTTATTTTTCCTAGTTTTTTTTAACGAAATTATGGTTAGGTTCATATACTGTTGGATCTAAAAGATTAGTTGCTAGAAGTGGAACGTCTATTTTTTGGGGAATAAAGATATGACCTATCAAGTGTGTACATTTGCAGAAAAGGTGCACTTAATGTTGAAACAAGACGGTGGAATAAAAGCACTACTGGGAATGTTTTGCAGTGGACACACTGATGTGATAGCCCAGATAGCACGAGGAATAGCAAACTTTGCAAAATGTGAATCCCGGATGATAAGCCAAGGTTTGTGCTGCACTTATGAAGATTGTGCCATTGAAGTGGAATACATCGAGTTTTCCTGATTGTTTAGTTCAATAATAGGTCACAGGAAAGGGAGGTCCCTTCTGATTGAAGATGGTGTTCTTACTTGGATGGTGGCCCATTCAACTATGTTTTCTGCTTCAACACGAAGACATATTGAGCTTGCTTTTTGCCATCTAGCTCAGAACGGTAAGTATATAGGTTTGTTCTCGACCATTTTGCCCTTTGTAGCTCATGAATTTGGTGCACAATCGATATGTACAGTATCTTACCAAATATCACCCACAACTTTGCAGAAGACAACACTTGTGACATCATTGCTTCTGGCGGAATCAAGGAGCTGCTTCGCATAACGAGGGAGTCCCCGAGAGAAGATACACGTAGTTTAGCTAAGAAGGCTTTAGATTCAAATCCTGCTTTTTTAAGAGAGATCCAATGAGTCTATGGTCAGGACAAACCTTTCGTTGTAGACTCATTCATGATACACAAATGATATATTCCATTTTCCGAAGGTCCCACGCTGTCACGCTCATGCTCATGCAAACAGCAAGAGGAAAAGAGTTATGTTTGGATGAGAGTAGTCCTGTGCACATTCATTTCCTTTTTTCGCACCGACTCTATTTCTCGTCCAGTGTCCCCGTTCATTCTAGTCTTCCTTAGCACCGTCCGTCCATGGCTGTCTATCTATTGTTCCTATTATTTCGTCCCAAAATAAATGTACATCTTAATTATTAAGATACTAAAACTTTAAGTTTTGATTAAATTATAATAAACCTATTAAAAGATATAAATATTGATATTATTTTTAATATGGCTACCGAAGATTTTTACTTCTGGACAAGTGTAACGTGTGTGTGTGTGTGTGTCTCTGTGTGTATGTGTGAGTGTCTGTGTGTATTTGTCGTCCGTCCGCTGTCATTGCGGCAGCCGCAGAGCAACGCGAGTACGCCTGATACCGCAAGAAGAGAGAAAGGAAGCTTGAAACAGTGACAAATACGTTGGTACGACGAGAATTACTTAACGAAATCGGACGTCATTTACCTGGTCACGTCAACGGACGAGAAACTCCATTACACAATAAAATTCCAATTCGATCACAAAGCAACCGCGCAACTGCGAAGGGCAACTCTTTCTTCCTTCTCTTTTTCTTAGCTATCTCCCCAGACCTTTGCTCTCACATTTTGGTCCTGAACACACACTTTGAACACACTTATCGAGCGTACGTGACTCAGCTGGTTGTGTATGGAACCTACCAACACTTGACAATTTTACTGAAATTTAACTAGGTTAGAGAGGTGAGTGAGAATGCATGAAAATGTCTGAGTCTATACTATGATCCGCAAAAGAAAAAAAAAGAACAATTGTCAAAATGGTAGGTGATACATAAACCATGTTACAAACCGATTAATGACAAAATGTTACGAGAAAGCCACTACATTTTCCTCCACTAATAGTTGACACAAGCTCAAATCAAAACACTAAAATGTAGAAATGCCGGTACTGAGCCCAAGCATTTTCCTCCACTAATAGTTGACACAAGCTCAAAACGCTAAAATGTAGAAATGCCAGTACTGAGCCCAAGCAACTATGTCCATGTTAACCAAGCATCTGTGATCTGTCCACTAGCTCGGAAACTTCATTTCATACTGTTGAGGGGTCTGCCAAATTAAGCACCACGATTTAGGCAAGCTCATCAGAGATTCAAAATGCAAAATAGCAAACAAGAGAACAGGGATGTAGCATTTAATATACCATAAAAGTTGCTGTTATCATCTTCCCTGCGAACCATCTTCCATGAAGTGCTTTCTGTGCGCTCATAGCTGCTGTTATACTATCAAACCGCAGGTACACAAAACCAGCAGTATTTCTGCACCACAATGGCAATAGCAGCAAGTGAGAATAGATTCAAATTTTGCAATGGTTGAAGGCAATTTAAAGAAGATCTGTTGAAAACTTTGCAAAAGTACACACTGGTATTGTGCTAACTGCTAAGGTAGAACAGGAGGAAGCTATAAGAAGTAGACAAGGTGTAAAAATGGATCCAAACCTGCAGACTAATTTACAAATAACATCCTAGTAACCTAAAAAGTGATGTTAAAGAATAAGTCGAATATATTAGGGGTCCTAACTTTTCCCTGATTCTCACCTTAGGTCCATAACAAAAGTGAGGGTCTGAGTCCTTAAAAAAAACTAGTTCACTCTAGTTCCAATTATGGACCCGGATCCACACTTGTAGTGAACCACTCAAAAAGTTCATTTAAAGAGCACTCTAGTTACATCAGTGCTAATGGATGTAAGCACAGGTGAATTCTAAGGACACAGAATCACACTTTTTGAGAGTTTATTTATGGGCCTAGCTGAAAACCGAAGAGTAGGTTTAAGAAGCTCCAGTGGATTCCACAATTCAGATTTATGATATATTTCTACATGAAAATTTGTAATGCCACATATGCTGGAGAGTACAGCAAAAAGAAATTTTAAGCACAAAGCATGACGGATTTATTAAAAAGTGAATATGTTAACTTACTTGTCTACAAAAATATGTTTCAATTGACCAAACTTGGAACATTCCTCCTGAACATCATCTCTAATGTCCAAATCAAAATCAGGATCCGTCTGCAAAAATAGCATGGTAATGGTCAACAGATGCCAAAGAAAAAGGGTTCCCCCAAACTCCATGAGCAACAATTAAATGACTTGGCATAATAATGCAGAGAAATCCTGACCTCCAAAGCTGGATCAAACATATTCTTGAGCAATAGGCATTCACTAGGTGGAGCCAAATCAATAGACGGGGTAGTAATTGGAAGAGTTGCCCCAGGAATTGAACCAAGACCAGGCACTGTAGGGTGCAGAAGAGGAGCTGCAGCTGGAGCAGCACCAAGGACAGATACAGTTGGTATTACCACTGGAGTACTCAAACCAGCAGTACCCATTCCACCAGTCAAACTGCAGAAACACAAAAGGTTAACGCATCCATTGAGTAAGATACAAAGACACACAAAAGGATAAATCTACTATAACAAAATTTAAATCAAGTTTCTTATGAAGCCAATCGTTGAAATTTGCATCAAACTGGTAAGGGTATTGTAACCCCTCATATGTCAAGTTTCAAACATCATTAATTCGCCATCCTGAAATTTGCAGTCAGCGCAACTGGCACTAAATACTAGAACTGCAATAAACAGAATATTTCAGCCAAACCACTTTACACCAAAGAACTGGAGGAGGTCCATGGAGAATGACCTTGATAAGCTAGATATATATGGAAACAGCGTTGCTGTAGTGGTGGTTGAATCCTGACGATAATATAGTAGAGGTCAATACTGAGAAATTTGGGTACAAATGATGGCACTCGTACAAGCAAGATAATGGAATTCTAAAATGAAATGATGTCTCTGCGGTGCCACAAAAAAAAAACAAATTATGGAGGAATAGTCCATTCAGCACCTCAGTAACCAAATGTGCAGCTCCGCCACCAATTAATTAACAAATAAATAAATATACTCCAAACAATGGAACTACACTAAATACTTTTTTAGGAGTTATACTTATCAAAATGTCAGGACAATTATTATGCAATCAACTAAAAAAATGGCACCTGGTTGTAATGCCACTGCGGTCCAACTTCTGCATTAGAAGAGCTCTGGAACTGGCATTCAGTGCCTGCAGGGACCACACATCAAACATAATGTTATAGATAATATGTATGAACACCTATTATAGACTAAGTAAGCTCGTTTTAAAGAGTCGTGAAAAGACCAAAAGCACTTGGGCACACTTTTTATGTATGTAAAACCAAAAGAGAGTCTGCTTGGAATGTCAGCTTTACAAAGGAATGTGACTCCCAATTCTTAATAGAAGCAATGCTTAGCTACTCTGATAGTGTCAACAATGAATAACATAATAATAGCATGCAAACAAAGAACCAAACGTTAGACTAAATGCATTAGCTAATTTGGAGGAAGCATATGTAGATAAGCAGTGACCCTACTCAACCAACTATATAATTTCAGGAAAAGGAAACTAAAAACACTAGTATGAAATTCATTTGCCAAAAAAAAAATTATTCTTAGGCCTTGTTTGGATGCCAATGTATCCACCTCAATCCATGTGCGTTGGAGTGGGTTAGAGTAGGCATAATTCATACTCCAAACAACAGTAATAGAACTAAAAGAACATTTAATAAAAACTGAGACTAGTTGAAAGTTGAAACCCACCAAGCCTCCACCTTCATCATCATCTAAATCTCCTGTAGCTCCACTAACTTGCACGCCTGCTTGGTCTGTCACAGCTGAAACCTGGCCGACAAGTGTTTACCATAATGTCAGACAACTGAGCTCAAAATAGGAACACAAGATGAATGCTAGTAACTCCCAACAATATTTTTACCTTGATGACTCTTCCAGCAATCTCAAGTTGCCCATTCAAACTCTGAGCTGCTTTTGCATCTTCAAGACGTACAAACTAAATGATGAAATAGACATGGTGAGAATTAAGCACCAAGAGAAACAGGAATTTCTTCATGGAGAAAATACTAACCTGCACAAAACCAAAACCTTTGCATAGCCCAGTGAGAGGATCCAATGGCAACTGGACAAGCTCCACTTGTCCAAATGGTTCAAAGACCTGGCAAGATCATTTTCAATAATATGAACAATCAAGAGAATTTGCTCCAAACACATAAAAATTATACAGAATAATGTGTAGAGTATGGACCTGTCGCAACTGGTCCTCATTAATGTTCGAGTGAAGATTTCCAACATACAACTTCCTTGCTCCACCTGAAGCAGCTCCACTTGAAGAAGCATTTGACTGAACTAAATTCTTTTCAGCCTCTGAAGGCTTAACCATCACTTGTTGACCAAGAAGCAACTGACCAGAAAGAGCTATCGCCATTGGAACAGACATAGCATCATAGAATTCAATATACCTGCATAGTATTAGCATGGAGAATGTCAGACTATCCAACCAATAACAAAATAAACAAACTTTCTTCTTTTTTTATAAGGAAACAAACTTTCTTCTAAAGTTATTTATGTTCAGAACTTTGAATCATTTTTTCAATTTTGCACTGAAATGGACTACTGTAATGTGGAACTGTGACACTCCATACAGCTTACTGTCACCAACATGATCTTGTTTTCCATCTTACTCAATAAGTTGCTGATTATCCCAGCAGATACACCAAATTACAAATATTCCTGCCCAGTACGAAAAACTGATGAATATATTCCCGCATGAAAATTTAGATGCATCTACAACTAGAATGCAGTCGTAATAATCATTAAAGCACAACTAGAGCAAACACAGTACCAAGTATATGGTTAATAGCATCTTAAATACTATCGACATACCAGCTATTTTATATATACTAGAACAAAAACCACAAATATGGACATGCAAAAACAAAAACAAAAAAAAACACCACACAATCCTACTAACTGCATAACCGATCAAATTTAACATGAATTTCAACATTTGTCTGATGATTTAAGCCAGGATCCAGTATGTTATCAAAACTCAGTAATCCCAGGACTTCAAACAATCTTAAGTGTAACCTAAACAAACCACATTCTATGGAGGACAAAAAAAAAATTCAACTTGTGCCCTCACAGGCACCTACAGAGTACATCAGACCCATTAAGCGTACTTGTAAAAGTACTTGCCCTCACAGCTACGAGCAGGCTCTTGTGGCTCATTGGTTGCCCACAAGGCCACAACTCAACAGTGGACCCTAAATTACATCCAGCTGTATTTGCTGCCACTACAACATTCGGTTTCACAAAACCCATTTCACCACCAGTATACATATACCATGTCTATTATCAACACCAATTTTTGAGAAAGCTGGGACATCTTTATTTAAAAAAGGGTTGGAAAACGTTATTACAGTGCCCAGATTAAAAAAAGAGTTATGTTATCCAACTTCCAAGAGCATATAAGCTCAAACTTGATAACGAGCCCTATGAGTAACCGACACAAAAAATGGATATATGTTTTCAATAACATGGCACTGTACCAGTTTTAACTGCTAAGTTTCTATGTTCTAGCACAAATTTTCAGTTCAGTGTATCAAGAAATTGAAGCGACAAAGGTAAACAGTGTAAGCTGCTTCAGTGCTTCCCATGTTAAAAATGGAAATACAAGCCTATGCAGTATGCACTGCAAAGTGCTAATACATAACATGGGGTGCGTAAGCTCCTATAGTATATAGGTACTCACCCGACACCTTTAGAACGTCGTGAATTTCGATCCATAATGAGACGAACATCCCGGACCTAGAGAAAGAAAGCATATAACAGTTCAAGCATAAGATTGATTCAATCAACGAAAAAAAGAAATGACTAACAGTGGATATCTCTTCGCTACAAAATGTGGGTAAACAACTAATCCATAAACATGAATCTATCACTGAGGCATTTGAGCAAATTTACATCCTCCCCAGAATATTGTATGTTTAATTTATGGGGAAATACTAGAAAACTATGTTGTGTATCATGCATGCATGTGTATGAGCATACAAGAGCACCACTCAGACTAGTGTAGTTAAAAATTAAAATGGCAGTGAGAGCGATTAATACCTTTCCAGCTCTAGAAAAGAACTCATATACGTCCCTTTCATCTGCCTTCAAAGATAACTGCAATTGTAATTTTAAAAAAGTTAGTCTCAGATCAAAGGTTAGAAAAGCAACATTGTGAAAGAATTATTCAAAAAAGCAACCTGGAAAGCAAACACAGTCCTCTGATCTCTTTCTGGATCAACTTCAGGTTCAGCAACCTCCTCTTTCCTACGTCTGTGCAAAGAGAATTCTTCATAAGAACAGATAGAGTACAATAAGAAAGACAAGCTCAAATAATAATAGAATAGCAAGTGCGCAACATATATTTGGTCTCAAAGTACAGGTTCAACCATCTTCTGTGAATAGGCTAAGCAGCTATAAGGATAACAGAATGTAGCATGTCTTAAGTATAGAATTCTCTCTTGCAACTTAATATCACAGAGGTAGGAAAAACACAATATGAACATCCTTCACTGCCTTTGTGGCCATATATTCTAAAAGAATTGCTCAAAGGAAAACGCATGACTTGTTTGTGCAGTGGACCGAACACTGATTGTTGTTATAGTGCCTCAGCAAAAGAAGCACAAAAACACCAATATTTCTGTAACAAAACATATACAGTTCAGCTCCACATTTTGGATGCAAGAAATAAGTAGCCACATATGGCATCATCAGTTCAGCACTGCTCATCTGACCACATTTTGGATGCAGGAAATAAGTAGCCACATGTGGCCATATATTCTACTGGAATGCTAATAACTAATAATCTCTAATTCACCAAAAAAAAGGGAAATCCTACACCTGAATTCCCAGGTCAGATTGATGTGAAAAAAAATGTCTAAGAATAAGATCACTCTAGCAGACTAGCATACTGATGTTCGATTCTACTGAATGTCACATAACTTACATCAAGAACATATCACACAAGAAACATTAGGTACAGGTGGGATGCCCTAGTGGCAATCTGATTTTATCGATGTAGTTTAAAACTAACAGTGGTCTTATAAGCATGGAACAATTGATAAACAAAAACAGATTTACGAGCAGTTGCTTGCAAATTGCAATGCCTATTCTAGCATAATTTTAAAGGTCAATCCTAAAAAATCCTATCCAGTAATATAGCTCGTTTAGCAGTTTGTCTCAATAAACCCGAGTTGAGCTGGTTCATGCACCTGACATCGCGTTCACGGTAGCGATCACGCCCTTCGTCATCGCGGTGCCGCTCCGACCGGCTCCGGCTCCTCCGCTGCCTATCCTTCTCCTTCTCCCTCTCCCTCTCCCTCTCCCTCTCCCGTTCGAGGTCACGGTCGCGGCTCCTCATGTCCTTGTCCTTCTCCCTGTCCCGCTCTTTCTCCTTGCCGTCACGGTCACGGTCCCGCCGCTCCCGACTGCTGCGGTGCCGGTCGCGATCCCTGTGCCGCTCCCTATCGCGGTCGCGGCCTTCCTCGGAGCGAGAACGCTTCGATCTGCGCTTTACGTCGTCACGCTCTTCGTCACCGCCCGATGAGCGGCGGCGTGAGCTGCGCTCCTTGTCCTTGTCCCCCGACCCGGGGCCCGACGAACCGTTGGCCGGCGCTCCGGACGCTTCCACCGTCTTCTCCAGATACTCGTACTCGTCGAAGTCCATGGCGTCGCGCGGCGGAGGTTGGTCGGCGGCGACGCCGAGCAGATCCGGAAACCCTAATAAGCGAGAAGAGAGAAACAGAGGCACCGCGGCTAAACCCAGCGATTTTGTTTGGCTTTTCAACAGGGGAAGGGAAGATTTTGTTAGAGCAGCAAACTGTCATGTGGGATCCGCAGCTACGTCGGCCAGGCCGACCCGTGTTCGACCCAGGTTAGGCCTTGTTTAGTTTCCAAAAAATTTTGTAAAATTTTTCAGATTTTCCGTCACATCGAATCTTTAGACACATGTATGAAGTACTAAATATGGACAAAAGTAAAAACTAATTGCACAGTTTGGTCGGAATTGACGAGACAAATCTTTTGAGCCTAGTTAGTCCATGATTGGACAATATTTGTCAAATACAAACGAAAAAGCTATAATGTCCATTTTGCAAAATATTTTGGAACTAAACAAGGCCTGACCTGAGACTGAGACTGAGAGTTTCCAAACGTTTTCCAACAACTTGCTATCACTAGCTCTTAATCTTTTCGTACTTAAACAAATCAATCCAAACGTGTAGAAATACCATGTTGGACTCAGGTTTAAACTAACTTAAGACTGTCTCCAACAACCTATATCTAAAAATACAAGACCCATTTGAAGTTTAGATACTAATATAAAAGGTTTTATAGTCATTTTTAGTTTCTCCAACAAAAAGACTCAAAAGAGAATCCTTCCCTACAAGTAGGTCTCGAAAAGAGAGGATAGGTTATGTCTCTCTTAATACTCAAAATAGATCTTGTATTATGTTGGAGACTCATTTTGGTTGGGTCTACTAATAGATCTCCTCGTTGGAGATAGCCTAAGAGTTTTCAAAATCCACTCACGATCCTTATTTTTTTTGCAAGACTAGAAAAAAACACTTTGTAGCAACTCTCAATCTTCCATACTTAAAAAACATGACTCAATCATGTGCATATCAGTCGTCCAATCTAAAGGTGACACGACATGAGGAGGAATAAGAAAAAAGATAAGATCACCAATACAAATATACATACAGTACATATAGGAGAAAAACATCTAAAAGTGCTTGGTGTGATTTGAAAATAGTTTAGTCCTTATATAAAATGATCTTTTGTGTTTTAGGAGCGAGATTTTAAACACTTTATGCTCCCAACTTTTATTAGCCACCTAAAAAACTCATTTAACAACTATTTTTTTAGAAACTAATGAAGAAGCTCTTAGATAATTCACTCTCTTCTTAGATGTTCACGATTAGTTAGTCGTATATATATTAAATATACATATATACATTAGCAACAAATATGTATTTCTATAATTCATTCATCATGAAAAGTGATCGATTCACATAACAAAAAAACTAACACATTTTTTTAAATATATATATTAAAGATATATAGAAATATATTTTTTAAGTTATTGTTTTAATAAGGTTTATCATTTGTCTGCCAGTATTATTATTGTAGGGGGTGTTTGATTCTCACCTCTTAAAATTTAGTCCATGTCACATCGACTATATTAAACATGTTTTGACACTATTTCAAATATTAAATATAGACTAACTATAAAACTAATTGCACAACTAATTTGTGAGACGAATCTATTAAACTCAATTAGTCCATGATTTGACAATGTGATGCTACAGTACACATGTACTAATGATAGATTAATTAAGTTTAAATCTCCTTCGCTCAATCTCTACAAGGTTGGGACCGTGACAGGGTGTTTGAATTTTAATTTATTTTTTAGGTGACGGTTATTACATAAAATTTACTTTTTTTCTTTCGATTCTCTATAAAAACAGAGATCTTGCAAAAATAACCAAAAACCCTAAAAAAATAAAAAATGTCAAAACAATTTTGTTAGCTTCATAAAAATATGTTTTATACATAAATGTTATGAATCTTGTTATGTTGTGATTTTTGTCTATAAGTGTGTTAAATCTTGTTAGGATGTCCTGTCGTCGTCAGTTTTCTAAAGCCTTCACTGACTTTTCATTCTCCGGTTCCTACCCAAAGCCCCGGTGCATAACCCCTACTTTCTAGCATTTATTATTATTTTTTGCACATTAAGTTTTGAGGATAAAGATTTACACCCTTTGGTGTAGTCTTGATTACAAATAAAAAATACTTTTATTAAAATATGGATTAGTCAGTGGTACAACTAATTATTTCAGAAAACAATCTTGGATAGATTATTGTCTAATGAAATCTAAATAAATGTATTTATGTAATTTCTGATGAGGCCCACCATGTGAAAAAGCAAGAAAGGTCTCCCATCATAATCATTAGCGAACAAACCAGTCCTTGACACATCAACAAAAATGTTATAGAAGGTTAATATAATTGCATCAGAAAAAGCTAGAAAAGGTCGATACTGAATCATAGAAACACATTAGTAGTATAAAAAATTAAAAGTTATGATATATTTATATATAAATAATTATGCTCTTTGCAACAGAAGGAAAATGTTGTTATTTAAGTCGATACAAAGTGATGGTAATCATAAATAGAGTGTATTTTTATTTATACAGGTTTAATAGGACATTTGTTATTTATTGTTAGCGTTAACTTATATCATATGGATGTGATGGTCATCATAAATAAAGTATACAAGTATAAAACATAAGTATAGTTATGTACCATTCACTTCAACGTTTTGCATAAACGTTTAATAGTTTAAAAAATCATATTTCAAAATGAATTTGAATACATGGTATGATTATTAAATAAATTTAATTTCAAAACAATTCGGAGCACACGGCATGATTATGATTGTCAAAGCCAAGCCGTAAGCGTACGTTCACTATGACCACATTCGACTAGTTACGTAAGCGTAGGCGTCACAGTAGCTCTTACGACCCGTGCTCCGATATATCTTGGTCATCGTACCGGTAGAATTTGAGTATTTGACCCACTGTATATAGGTCTCTACACAACAGACAAAAAAAAATGCTCCAATCAGAGAAAAATAACTTTCTACTAGAAGGAAACAGTGATTAATACTTCGATTATATTACCTGGCCATCGGCTCGTTTAAGGCCTTGTTTAGTTTCAAAAAATTTTGCAAAATTTTTCAGATTCTCCGTCACATCGAATCTTTAGACGTATGCATGGAGTATTAAATATAGATGAAAATAAAAAATAATTGCACAATTTGGTCGAAATTGATGAGACGAATCTTTTGAGGCTAGTTAGTCCATGATTGGACAATTTTTGTCAAATACAAACGAAAGTGCTACAGTGTCGATTTTGTAAAATTTTTTGAACTAAACAAGGCCTAAACTTCACAATCCGACGTCCGTCCAGCGGTCCAGCCTCTTTGTTGTGGCCCCACCTGCCAGCGACCGGGCAGGTCGTTTTCTCATCCAAAACGAAAACGGAAAAGGAAACGAGACCGAAATGGTTGTCCGATATGGAGTCTGCCTGGACATCTTTGTGTTTGCTCCCGCGATGCTTCCATTTCACTTCACTTTCTCACTTGGGAAGTTCGGGTAGATGCTGCCCAGCCCAGAGAAGAAATCGCATCCAGCTTCACTTGTGCATCAGGAACACCAAGATTATTATTAGCAGCCCCTGCGCAACGCTACCAGCCAGTCGACACAGCATCAGCAGTGACGCAGGTGGTGACTCCTCACTATATAACCACGCATCCGGACCTCTCTGGATTCTCGTGCCAAGAAAGTCTTCTTGCTTGATCCTTGATCCATTCAGAACTCGGTCAGATGTCACTGGGCCAAGCCACGCCACTAATCCGAGGCTCCGATCCCAGCTAGCAAGCTAGCACAGCCATTGAGAACTCCCCACTGCAGTCAGGAGCAGAAGCTGCGCCGCCGTTGCAAGCTTTGCCGGCAATGGAGGCCGCCGAGGACGTCGTCATCGTCGGCGCTGGACTGGCCGGCCTCGCGGCGGCTCTCGGACTACACAGGTACACACACACACGTAGCCTTGTTGCTCTCTGCTGAAAAATTAAAATTGACCTCGATCTGGGATTATTTTTCCCACATCCATCGTATAGGAAAGGGGTGAGGAGCCTGGTGCTGGAGTCGTCGCCGTCGCTGCGGGCGTCGGGGTTCGCGCTCACCATCTGGAACAACGCCTTCCGGGCGCTGGACGTCCTCGGCGTGGGCGACAAGATCAGGAAGCAGCACCTGCAGTTGCAGAAGTACATCTCCAATTCCCATGTCCACCGGGCTCGCGTTGCAGCTTGCAGTCAGTTTAAATTCCCTGCTGAACTGAACCTGTGTCGTCCTTATGTTTTCAGGCTACGTGTCATGCCTTCTGCTACCGGAGAAATCGCACAGGAAGTGGACCTCACGCAACAGGGGAAACAACGGTGAGACGAAAAAAATTAACCCTCTGCCCCCGTGAATCTATCGACGCACTGACGACATGAATGAACGTCGTCGCTGTCTGTCTGTCTGACGCAGAGGGCCCAACGAAATCCGTTGCGTTAGGCGGGACCTGCTGCTGCAGGCCTTGGAGGAGGAGCTGCCGAGAGGCACCATCCGCTACTCCTCCAGGATCGTGTCCATCCAGGACGACGGCGGCGTCAAGGTCCTCCAACTAGCTGACGGCTCAGTCATCAGAGCAAAGGTACAGTTTCTTTCACGTATAGGTTCGTCGTCGTAGCTGATTGCATTGCCTCAATGTGTTGTTACTCTGCATCTATCTGCAGGTGCTCGTCGGGTGCGACGGGATCAATTCCGTGGTGGCCAAATGGCTCGGCCTCGCCACGCCGTCCTACTCGGGGCGCTCGGCGGCGAGAGGCTTCGCGCATTACCCGGACGGCCATGGCTTCGACCCCAAGTTCCTGCAGTTCATCGGCAACGGCTTCCGCTCCGGCATGCTGCCCTGCAACGACAACGACGTCTACTGGTTCTTCACCTGGACTCCTTCCGAGAACGGTGAGCTGCTAGCTAGTCATATCCTCATCCATGGCGACGCCGCGACGACGATGCTCTAACAATTTGCTGTTCGTTTCAGACAAGGGCGTCGACGAGAGCGCGGCGAAGATGAAGCGGTTCGTGCTGTCCAAGCTCCGGGGCTCCAAGGTGCCAGCGGAGGCGCTGGCGGCGATCGACAGGAGCGAGATGAGCGACGTCCTCGCCGCGCCGCTGCGGTTCCGGTCGCCGCTCTCGCTGGCCACCGCGAGCATCGCCAGGGGCAACGTGTGCGTGGCCGGCGACGCGCTGCACCCGATGACGCCGGACCTCGGCCAGGGCGGCTGCTCGGCGCTGGAGGACGGCGTCGTCCTTGCCCGATGCCTCGGCGACGCCCTGCTGCTGCCTGATGGCAAGGGCAAGGAGGAGGAGCGGATCGAGGCGGCCTTGCGTGAGTACGCCTGGATCAGGCGGTGGAGGAGCGTCGAGCTCGTCGCGACCGCCTACGCTGTCGGCTTCATCCAGCAGAGTGACAGCGCCGTCGTCAGCTTCCTGCGGGACAGGTTCCTGTCGGGAGTGCTCGCGCGAAGGCTTGTGAGAATGGCGGACTACGACTGCGGCACGCTCGCAAATTAGCCCCACTACTGTTTCGTGTGTGTAGATGTTGTGCTTGCTGCAGGAGCACGCCTACCGTTATGTGTTACTAGTAGAAATCTGTAAAACAATAGACATAGCATGTCGTGATGATTTAGTGATCTTCCGACGTGATATCAAGGTGAACCATATCTAAGAGCATCTCCAACAGTTTGCTAAAAGTCGTTTGCCATATTTTGAGTTTTGACAACTTGCTAAAAGATTTGGTAAGTGAAAAAAATAACCATCTACAATAGTTTGCCATTTAGACTTCCCAAATTAAAAAAAAGAAGACCCACACCCTAACTACCCTTACATGAAACGTCGATCCATCTATCCCCAACCTCACGCCGCGCTCTATCGACCTCACGACGCCATCGCGGCTCCGTGCGTGAAGCTTGGCCGGCGCTTCTCCGTGCGTGATACTCCGGCGATCAAGTACGTGAGCAGGTACTCCCAGCGATCTCGTCCACGAAGGTTCGCTTCCTGTCAATCACCGAACTCCTGCTGTTTCCTGTATCTGTCGGCCAATATCAGCGACAATCACCGAAGCAATGTTGTCGCTTGATGTATTTGCCGGCACTAGATAAATCAATGTCCAACAACAACTCGGCAGCAGCAGGTGTCACATCCACCTACAGGACCATAAAGCCATGCACATGTCCATTCTCACGATCACGCAAGCGATATTCAGTAAACGGCGCGGCAGGATGAGATGCGCGACGAGTACGCGCGTGTAGAAGTACGCGCGCGGATGTAGTCGATGGCAACTCCAGATTTTTGGCAAACATGTTTAGCAAACTGTTGGAGAGAGATTTTTCTATTGATTTGCCAAAATTTATGAGATGGCAAATAATTTAGTAAACTGTTGGAGATGCTCTTCCTTTCTATCAAGTACTCACGGGTCTCAATCGCACTATGAGTGGAATAGCTATTCCTTATTAATATACTTCTATCGAGTCACTGACGTACCAAATATATATTGGACTTTGATAATCTTTTACTCCTAGATAGGTTAGAATATCCCTTCAGATATTTAGGGATCCCTATGCACCACAGACAACTCCTGAATTCTGAATGGAGCAAGGTTGAACAACACTTCCAACAGAAGCTCTCTTGCTGGAAAGCCAAATACCTATCATATGGGGGAAGACTGGTACTGCTTAATTCAGTTCTAAGCAGCCTACCTATGTTTATGATGTCCTTTTTTGAGATCCCAAA
>Ga0182004_10000077_pt1 | contig 38330 bp, 16 predicted proteins | sample Sormic07211540_1_FD_120479 | JGI IMG/M metagenome (GOLD analysis project Ga0182004, IMG submission 120479) | Endophyte microbial communities from Sorghum bicolor roots, Mead, Nebraska, USA - 072115-40_1 MetaG | ecosystem: Host-associated > Plants > Roots > Unclassified | place: USA: Nebraska...
ATTAGCACGAGTAGTTAATTCATCCTAGAGCTTGTACCAGCTCTGGTCTAGCCAACAATCAGCATGAGGTGCGGAACCTAGGCACGCGTAGGATTGTCAGCCACGTCAGAGAGCTACTGTCGACCACCCGGAACGCAGATGGTGGATCTCGTGCACGTGTAGGGAGGAGTCGGAGACAGTACCGGCTCTAGAAAGCTCGTGTAGGAGAAAAAACTAGTCGGCTAAAAAAGTTGTTTTGAAGAATAATAATATTAAAAATATTATACCATAAATAAATAAAATATTAGAAGTGTACTTATCTTTGGACGAAAGTCTGGTCGGTGGTGACAAAATTGTCTGGCCCTCGAGCTTTTTGACTTGTTGTCATGACGGTGGTCGCGGTTGTCGTAGCGTCGTTCTTCGCGGCGATTATTATTGCGACTGGTGGTCAGAACAAGTAGGCCAAACAACTTGGTCAATAGCTCGAGCAGGTCGGCGTCGCCGATCTGCCTCCCTTTGTCGGCGCGGTCGGAGACGTTGCTAGAGTAGTCGGAGTCATAGCCAGCGTGGTTAGAGCCGCGACTGACGTCGATGAAGTGATTGCCGCAGATCGGATCTACGTCTCCTCCGGGGTCGTGGCGGTGAAGCTGTTGAAGCTGACGGTGAACGTGAAGCCGTCTGCCATGGCCGCGAAGTCGGGGATGATGGCCATCTTGTTCGTCTAGAAGACTGTACGCACACCCCCTACCTAGCGCGCCACTGTCGACGAAAGCTAGTCGGCAGTCTACCTTGGGGTATACCCACGGTAGTAGTTTATCGGTAGACGGTACGCAAGCTACGTACTCGATGGTGACGCAAGGCACAGACAAGGTTTTTATCCAGGTTCGGCCGCCGTGTGGGCGTAATACCTACGTCCTGCGTCTGATTGTATTGAATTGTGTTGAGATGATCCCTCTAGGGAGGTCCCTTGCCTCTCCTTATATAGTCCAGAGGGTAGGGTTACAGATCTAGAAACTAATCCTAGTCGGTCACAATTGCCATAGATAGCACAATATCAATTCCTATTCTAACCGACCAAAATCCGGCTTGATCTCCACGTCTTGTTTCCTTGCGCGAAACTCCGAGTAGTTGGATCAAGCCTCGGACTGTCTTCGTGATAGGCCAAGCCTCCTGGCCCAAGCCTAGCCGTAAGGGTATAGAGGTTTATACCCCCACAACAGCCACGACGGACCGCGGTGCGAAAACAGAGGAAGAAGAAAGAGAGCCTGGGTCTGCCGTAGGCGAGGACGAGCGGCCGGAGGAAGGGGCGATGGTGGTTCACCGCCCGTGGCTCGTGCCGCGACGCCGTCTCTGCAGGAGAGCAGCCGCCGAGGGCGGACAGGCACGGCGGGATGTGGGACGGCCACGACAGAGCATGTTGCAGAATCAGACGAAGGAAGAAGAAAGAGGGCCTGATCTGCCGTAGCTGAGGACGAGTGGCCAGAGGAAGGGGCGACGGCGGTTCGTTATCCGAGGCCAGCACCGCGACACCGTCTCCTCGAGGTGGCACGAAATAGGAGGAAGGACCAAACCGAGCGAGGGATGTGGAGGAGGGAGGAGCGGCAATGGCCTAGGGAGGTGATGGAGAGGGTCAATGGTGGCGCAACAATCACATGGTGGAGGGGCACACGGCGGCGGCTGGGTGTGGGTGCGGCATCCCCGGCGTGCTTTGCCCTAGGAGGGGCAAAGGGGAGTCCACGCTTCGTTTTGGGCGAGGGGGCGAGGTGAGTCTACGGTGAAGGTCGGTGAGGTAGAGATTTGACGAGGGCAAGCGGCCGAGCGAAGAGGCGCGTGCGAGCAGAAGGCATGGGCCCACATGTCGGCGCCAAAATTTTATAGGGACGCTTATGGTCGCCAGCTTCACCAGGTATTGGTAGACGGGTCCTCATCACCCTTTTAGGAGTAGAGATTAGCTATACAGTGTCAAATAGCAGTGCTACAGTATCACTTTTCTTTGTAAAAAAAGCTGAAATGCAGTTCGGTTCACTGACTCCAAAAACTTGCTTATAAAATAATAATAATAAAATGTTAAGTTCGCTTTCATGGAATAAATATGTATGGAGCTCTAGTGTATAATACCACCCTTGATCTGTTGTCACGTGTGCAAACAAACTAATCAAACGGGTCTCCTTCCACCTACACTAATTCGTGACTACATGTAGATCCATGAAAAATAGTGCGATGAATCAAAAAAAAGAGAGAAATGACTTGTTTGACACAGCTCAACAACTTCAGTAGTAAAACTGTTTTTTTAGAAAATAGCTTCATGAGTGACTTTTTAGATGAAGTTGAGCTGTTTTGGAAAATGTGTTTGGCAGTAGCTTCACCAACTACTCCATGCATAGTTAAATGAGAGAAATGAGGGAGAAAGCTACAATAAGCTACTTTTTTTAGCTTCATCCCAACTTATGTCTTTGTCTGTTTTAGAAATAAGTGTTTAACAAAAAAAACAGCTCATAACAACTCATAAAGCTGTTGTGAGCTATACCAAATAGACCCAAAAACAGTCTGATGCGGACTGTTAGATCACCAGGTGAGAACACGTGGCAGCAGATCAGGAGTGGCACTATATCTCCATGCATACTGTTTTTTTCTTCTTTTTTTTTTTTGCATAGATACACTATGCATACATCTTCCGTTTCATGTTTCGCCTAAGGGGTGTTAGTTCCCCTAATTTAGGTTTTGATCTATCATTTTTACATAATGGAACTAAACAATATATAAATTTTTTGACAAAAAAAATATTTATTCTTCATTTTGGATTTTGGCAAAAAGAGCCCAAGAGAGCCTCAGGAGGTTCTCATAAGGACAATAAATTCTATATTTTGAATAGAACTAAATATAACCTTAAAAATTTTAATATTTTACAGTTTTGTATTTTATATTTTATGGGAACTAAACATCCCGTAATTTTTAGGAGATCATATAAGATTCAAATAATTATAAGCAATGAAAAAAAAGTAGAGCACGAATTTTTTCTGAATCAAAACAAAAGTTTTAATATTAAAATCGGATTATATATATATATATATATATATATATATTCCTTAAAGTGTTTATAGATTTTTAAAAGGTCATTTCTCACCTTTATTTATTTATAAAAAATAAAAGAAAGCAAGATCGTCGCAAGATTTTGCTCGGTGCAGTGCACGCGCTCTCTATCTAATCCATTCCGCATTCCCTGCGGCCTGCGCATTGACTGCTCCGGTCGCGAGTGCCTGCATCGAACGACTGATGGCTGCGACGGTGGTGAGTATGGCGCGGGTGCTGTTGGGCAGCGCCATCAGCAAGGCCGCCTCCGCCGCCGCCGACGAGGCGAGCCTCCTTCTCGGCGTCCAGAAGGAGATCTGGTACGTGCGCCCCGCCATCTCGCTCCTCCTGCAGTCCTGCTGCCACAGTGTAACCCCTCCCTTATCCTGAAATTATGGAAGAATTACAAACTATAATCAAGAGAACAATTGCTAATTGACTTGGGGAGTCTTCATGGCGACGACTCTTTACCACGGCTTTAACCGCGCGTCGAGGCTAAACTTGTTAATATGGGATCAGTTGAACCCGCACAGCTTTATTTGATTATCATAGGATTCGTGGCCAAAGGTGTTTGATTATGCAATTTCCGTGTGATGCACAGCCACCACAGCTGTTTCACGGATATTGCTTAGTTGAGAGACCAACTGACAACCTCGTATGCTTGACACAGTTTACCAGGAAACTGCAGGACACATAATGTTCATTCACTGGGCCTGTTTCTAAGTGCCTAACTCATGTATTCTTATGTAGTTATGTTATGTCGAGTAAATTTAAAGAATGCGAGGGCCCTTTGGAAAACAAGCACCAATTCTTTGGACAGCCCAACCAATAGACTAATAAAGTGTATTTCCTATTGTTTCAAAATTTAGATTTTGTACATCATCTGTAGGCAGTAGGCATTGGTAGAAATAATGTTCATTCGTGGTTGTGCACAGACTTAGAAAAGGGAAGAATTGAGAGCTATGGTCTGAGCTAATTGTGTTCATTCATGGAAAGTAGCAGTTGAATTTCTCTAAGACATGCTGATGTAGTAACTGCTGCAGGGGAAGGGAATATGTGCCCCTCACTAATGCTACTTGTTAGTTGAGCTGGTCAGCCTCACTACACTATTGTAAATGATGGGCACTAGTTCCATTGAGAATAAAAATTGCGGACCATATGCAAAGTGTTGTACTCCAGTGTCAAAACTAAGTGTTGTTATAACATATCTATATAAATACATAAAATGTTGCTATTATAATGGTTTTTTTTTGTTACATAATCTTTTCATTTTGTTGATTGTTTTAGGCATTGAATCTTATGCCACTGGTCGTGGGGCAAAGGCCGCTCTAATTTTCTATGAACCTATGTTTGGCAGGTACATCAAAGATGAATTAAAGACAATTCAGGCATTCTTGAGAGCTGCTGAAGTAGAGAAGAAGAAAGATGAGTTACTGAAGGTATGGGCAGAGCAAGTACAAGATTTGTCCTATGATATTGAAGATTGTCTGGATGAGTTTAAAGTTCATGTGAAGAGCCAAAGTTTGTCGCGCCAACTGTCGAAGCTTGCTGATCGCCATCGGATTGCAATACGGATTCGGAACCTCAAATCTAGAGTTGAAGAGGTGAGCAACAGGAACACACGCTACAGCCTAATAAAGCCCATTTCCTCTAGCAGCACAGATGAGAGGGATTCCTACATGGAAGACATTCGCAACCAATCAGCTAACAATACAGACGAGTCAGAACTTGTGGGGTTTGCCACTCCTAAAACGGAATTGCTTAAGCTGATAGATGTCAGCCCTGATGATGGTCCTACTAAGGTAATATGTGTTGTTGGTATGGGTGGTTTAGGCAAGACTACTTTGGCAAGGAAGACCTACGAAAGTAAGGAGGATATTTCAAGGTACTTCTCTTGCTGTGCTTGGGTCACTGTATCCCAGTCATTTGACAGGAAGGAGATTCTAAAAGATATGATTAGGCAACTTTTGGGTGCTGATTCAATGGACATACTCTTGAAAGAGTTCCAGGGGAAATTGCTGGTTCAAGTGCAACATCTTTCTGATTGCTTGGTACAAGGTTTAAAGGAGAAAAGGTACTTTGTTGTCCTTGATGATCTATGGAGCATAGATGCGTGGAATTGGATTAATGATATTGCTTTTCCAAAGAACAACAACAGAGGTAGTCGCATATTAGTAACAACACGAGATGCTGGCTTAGCTGAGAGGTGTACATCTGAACCGCTTATTTACCACCTTGAACCCCTTCAAATGGATGATGCTGTACATTTGCTGCTAAGGAAGACAAACAAAAGTGAACAAGTCCTGAAAACAAGTGAGAACATGAAGCACATAGTTACAAAACTAGTAAAAAAGTGTGGTTGTTTACCACTGGCTATACTCACTGTTGGAGGCATTCTTGCGACTAAAAAGATAGGAGAGTGGGGAAAGTTTTTTGAAGAACTCCCTTCAGAACTTGAGAGCAATCTAAGCCTTGAAGCAATGAGGAGGATGGTTACCCTGAGTTATGACCACTTGCCATCTCATCTTAAGCCATGTTTTCTGTACCTAAGCATCTTCCCTGAGGATTTTGAAATTCAAAGGAGGCGCCTGGTAGGTCGGTGGATAGCAGAAGGGTTTGTTAAAGCCAGGGATGGGGTGAACATTGAGGAAGTTGGAAATAGTTACTTCAATGAGCTAATCAACCCAAGTATGATTCAACCATCAACAGTAAATGTAGAAGGAGTTGTTAAAAAATGCACAGTCCATGATATCGTGCGTGATATCATAGTTTCAATTTCTAGAGAGGAAAAATTTGTGCTCTCGCCTAAGGATAATGTCACTAGTGTAGAAGAGGAGAACATCCGTCATGTAGCCTTCCATGGGAACAAGTGCTCAGAAATATGCTTGGACTGGAGCAGTGTCCGTTCAATATCTGTATTTGGCGATAGGCCTATGGAGCCAGCACCTTCATTTTGTTCGCCACAGTTAAGAATGTTGAGAGTCTTGGATTTGGAAGATGCAAAATTTAAAATCACAGAAAAAGATGCCAACAACATAGGGGCTTTGCACCATATGAAGTATCTGAACATTTCAGGAACTTCCTATAATTTTGCACTTCTGAAATCCCTGGGGAAACTAAGATGCTTACAAACCTTGGATTTGAGAGAAGGAAATATTTCAGCACTAACTAGTAATATGATGGAACTTAGAAATCTCCGTAGTCTCCGCTGCAGCAAAAGGTTGGATTATAGTTACTTCAATTTGATGGACAACCCAAAGGGATGCCTGACTATCACGATGTGTTTTCCCATGATATTCACATCACTAGTTAATTTCAGTGACCGTGCCAACTTAATTGCGGAGGTACGGATGGCCTGTTCTACCTGTTGGTCTGATACAAAAGGTGTAAGGGTGCCAAGAGGTATCAACCACCTCAAAAAGTTACAGGTACTAGAAGTTATGGACATCAAAGGAACTAGTAAGAAAGTGATACAAGAGGTTGGAGAACTCAGTCAGCTAAGAAAACTAAGTGTGACATCGAAAGGTGCCACTGAGGACAAATACATGATATTTTGTGCGTCTATTGAAAAGCTTTCTTCACTCCAGTCTCTCCATGTGGATTCTGAGGGATCCTCAGATGTTGAATCATTGGAGTGGCTAGCCTTTATTTCCTCTCCTCCACCCCTCCTAAGGAGTTTAAAGCTGAATGGATCTCTTATCCAGGAGCAAGCTAAAGGAAGATAAAACAATGGAGATACTTGGGGCACTTCCCAATCTTATGCTCCTTCGTCTTTATCGGAATGCTTATGTTGGAGAAAAACTAGTGTTCAGAAGGGGGGCATTCCCAAATCTCAAAGAAGTTGATATTTACTTCTTGAAGCAAGTAAGAGAGATAATATTTGAGGAGGGCACTTCGCCTCACATGGGAAGTATTGAAATCTATGGATGCAGGTTGGAATCAGGGATTGTTGGTGTCAAGCATCTCCCAAGGCTTAAGATTATTGCAGTTCAACATGATGATGATGTAGCAAAGTTTGACATGTTGCATGTAGAAGTGGATACACACCCAAATCATCCAGTATTACAAATGTCTAATGTCCAAAGGTAGTATCCAATGTAGGTGCTGAAGTCACTAATACCCTGCCTGAGTATGAAGTTGACATCTCTTAGTGTTGATGTGGCTTTGATCAATGATTCCCCACACCTACTCACCAACGAATTGTCATCTTGTGGACAAGACAAGTCAGTTCTGCACGGGAATAACTTTGCCTTATGTGTGGTTATCAACTGAGACGTTTTTATTTGCAATTCCTATCTTATATCCCGTGTGAGCCTTTTGGCCATCAGTTCAACGGTACTTACTGCTGATGCCCGTTACTAGTTTAGGCCATGTTTAGTTCCCAAAATTTTCTTTTTGTCCCATCACATTGAATCTTTGGACATATACACAAAACATTGAATATAGATAAAAAAAATAACTAATTGTACAAATTGCTCGTAATTTGCGAGACGAATCTTTTCAGCCTAATTAGTTGATAATTGGACACTAACTGTCAAATAAAACAAAATGCTACAGTAGCTAAATCTAAAAATTTTCGTGAACTAAACGAGGTCTTATTTAGATCTCTCCCTAGGGGATGTAAATAAGCAAATGCCCGTGCTCTGTGACATAAGCTTAGGATTGGGAACGAAGCATCAGTATAGGCTGATTATTGAATTTGAGTTACTTTTACATTCATTTGATGCTAGGCTATTGAATCGCTTCAAGTCAAGCAATTTGTATGATGATGACACGTTTGCAGTCTTCCTTGCAGAATGCTTGGGTCTATGGAAGCTTGGTTTTTGGTAATGCTACCACGACCAGGAATAGCCAGTTTTATATGGCTTATAGAGGTGCTATGTGGATCACAGTCAAAGTCACCTAAATTAGTTCATCATCAGTTCAGCTTTCCAAACGTTCTACTGACGTTAGAACGCTTGCCTGTTAATGATAGCCTAGTGCTAAGAAGATGGAAGGCACGTAATCACCACTACTATCATTATTTGTGACAATGACAGAGCCCTAGTAGAGGGAATGTGTAGTGTCACCACTATAATTACTCATCATGTAATTCTATTAGCAACTCATTTTGTATCACCACTATATAATGAGAAGGAAAGCCATGGCTTAGTATGACAAAATGCTAAGTTAAACTAACTTGGTATTAGTTGTAGGGACCTTGACGCCTAGTGGGGGGATTAGGCTTTCTAAAACTCTACTTTGCCTCCGTATGTACTTATCAAAATCTATGCAAGAAATCTATTTAAATGTGCAACTAGTTTTGCTAAATATCGCTATCTCTATTACAAAAGAGTTATGTAAAATAAGGCTAGGAATATAAAGCACACAACCTAGGTAATAAACAAAGTAAAGTGCGAAGGTAGAGATACAAACTTTCATCGAACGACGATAAGGGATCGAGAAGCTAACACTTTCTCCTGGTTCTCATTGGAGCCCCTTGCAAGGACACATTTGCAAAGGCCAAGCTCTCTCGATTAGGTAACTCTGTGGATAGTTCTCAGGTCTTCCCTACAGGCAAGTAGGTCTCTGAGATGGCCAAACAGTTCCCCTCCGTCTTTACTATCAAGTTTCCGATTCAAACACCGTGGGCCACGTTCCCTCCGGTACATCATAGATAGGCAAACCACAATCATGATTTTGTGTGATCTTGCAAGCTTACAAGCATATAACAACGGTGTGTGCAAGCATCAAACTTTAGAAGTATGCAAACCTCACTGAACACTAGGCCTAAACCTAGAGCAAGTGCTAAAGCATTGGTCTAACTAGCTTAATCACTTCACAAAGCACCTACGCTAATCACCTATGTAATCTTTAAGCACTTTGGTGGCTAGAGAAACTAGAGATAAACCTCAGCTCTCCTACAACTATCTTGAGCTCCGACACTCTATTTGCCCAGCCATGGGGGGTATATACAGCCCCAGCTCCAAATATAGAGGTGCCAAAAGCAATAGGGTCCTGAAGGAGTTGCGGGGTACTCAGGAGTGTTGATATTGGACAGAAGCCTACTATGTTAAGAAACCTAGCCATGGCAGGGTATCTATGAGAACTAGGAGCATACCCCGCGCGTTGCTGCGAGAATTGTAGATTAGTGAATTGTATAGTATGATGATGTAGACTATACTTATTTGTCTTGCTGGCGTGGACACTAAGTTGTTATGTGTGCTATTGGATTTTAATTGTATATATGTGGTAGTGCATTGCATGTTGAGATAAATAGTTATTGAGATTTTACTTAGTGGATTTTAATTTAATATAGTAGTGCATTGCTTAGGTGGATAGCTTGCATACTTAGAGAAATAGTTAGTGGGGTTTAGGATTATAAGAGTTATAGATGTCAATAAATTGTCTGAAGCCCAACCTCCCCTCCCTCCGTTCTCTCATGTGGGCTCAAAACTTGGCAGACCACTCCCACAAAACTTTGTAGTTAGTATGGTAGTTATGCGGTGATTCTTGCTGCAATTTGTAAGAAACTATCTTGATCTGCATCCTCCATTTCACATTTCAACCAGTTTCAGATTTTAGGAGACCATGCAAAATTTAAATAATTCTAAGCAAGGAACAAAAGGTTAAAGCATGATTTCAGAAAAAAAAATAGTTTCATATTTTTTCAAATTATTTTTTTTCTAATATTAAATTAGATTTTAGTATTTTTAAATGTATATTTATTCCTAAAAAAATGTTTGGATTTTTTATAAATTATTTCTATATTTTTTATAAATTTTAATTGGCCTCTCTAAACGACTGTCAAACTCTAATTTACCTTCCTCCAAGAATGACTCTACGAAGAAAGCATATTTGATTGAATCAATCACTAATACTATGATGAAGTTAAAAAAAAGATCATCGAAGATTTTTTCTAGATGGGTGCATTTTTCTACTTTCGGAAGTAATTACTCTCATCTTCAATAAACTATATTACGAATATATGCCTACTCATTTACCAGTTTGGGTATGTTTATATACTCATTTTGTGATACTCGAAATCTTAATACGCAAATTCAAAAGAGCCCATGTGTTTTAGTGTATTATTATAATGTGGCATTATATATTATAGTATATATAAAATAAGTATAATTATATACTCTAAGTATAGTTGTATACTTGACATACATACTATTTTAGATGGTCTAGTACAATTATATACTCCGTCCATAGACACTTCATCAGGCCGTATATATACCTAAAAAATCTAGAGATATAGGAGTAACTATACACCCCATGAGTACGAAATAATTTCCCTTATCCAGATTATATTTGCGTGTGGAAGCTCTATATAGTAACTATCAATATTCATAAAATAAGAAACAATTCTCTCAAGTTTATATCTTTATGTTCTACTCTTTCCGTTCCATTAAAAATGTTGTTTTTAACTTTTGGATATCGTGTTTGACTATTTGTTTTATTCAAATTTTTTATAATTATAAAATAAATAAATTATTATAAAGTATCTCTAATAATAAAATAAGCCATAACAAAATAACTAATATTTATATAGAATTTTTGAATAAGAAACAAGATGTCACGGAGTTTAAAACGTCAGTTTCAATGGAACGGAGAGAATATTCTTTTCAACTACTGTCTCGATCATCGAAGACGAGGAGAAAAAAAGTTGTAACAGTTGCCAATTTGTTTCGCAACAGAAACCTATTACTTGTTTAGGCTGATGGAAGCGATGGCCCAGTGAGTGTGAATATGGGAGAAAAAGGTTATAACCTTTGGTTCTAAACTTGACGCTACAAAATCTTAATTGCCTGTCAAAAAGAAGTCTTAATCATGGTTGGTTTAGTAGCAGGTACTAGTATATATTATACTTATCGATACATGATCTACAGCAAGTTGCAGCAAGAAGTTGGTCATACTCGTACCAGTCCAACTCAAACCGACAAGGCACGCATATAAAAATATGTTTGGCCTGCAGCCTGCTGCTCGGTGTGCAGCTAGCGATTTGTAAGCTTGCGTTGATCGTGCGGAGAGGAAACGGGCAAACGGAGATGGCGGACACGGTTGTGAGCATGGCGAAGTCCTTGTTGGGCAGCGCCATCAGCAAGGCGGCGACGGCCGCCGCGGCCGAGATGAGCTTGCTGATGGGCGTCAAGAAGGATATCTGGTAAGTACGTCTCTGCAGCTACTGTTCGTATTCCTGCCGTTCTTTTCCGTTGGGGCGCCGCTTGCCGGAAGAGCTGGAGCGATCGTCGCGCCAAGCTCCTCGATCTCCCTAGGCAGTAGGCACCCTCTTCTTGCTCTTTTTGCGGTTATTAGAGGTAGCCGTGGTGGGTGCGGCGACGCCCTCGGCTGATCACCGCGACGCCCGCATGGTGTTCGACGGAATTCTGAGGTTGACCCGCGCGGCGTACATCTAACGCGGTCCTGACGAGAAGGAGCTCACCCTGATCCGGGGATCCGGAGATTGAAACTGGGAAAAGGAAGCAAGAGATGTGGGTTGACACTTGTGAGGATGAGGAGGACGAAGGCAGAGGGGTCTGTTGCTGTTTATTGTCAGCTTTCAACCCTTGGACCATACACACTGGAACTGCTTCATTTGATTTCATTAATTGCTTGTTGTGGTTGTGGTCTTGTGGATTGTGGTGGTCAATGAGGGAGAAGGTCACTTGATAGTGTTGGTGATCTTGGACATGGTGGCAGACATAGCAAACTCTTCTAGTTTTTTCTCACTGTATTTTCTGTCTGAATTACATGATGCTTTCTCTTTCAGTCTCAACAAGGAATTCACATCTAGGCACCTCATTTTCTGTCTGAATTTCTCCTGTTAAAGGAAAATCGATTGAATCCAATCATGCTGTATCTACAGAGATCAAAATACATATTGTATTAGACTTAGCACAAAAACTAAGAAGGTATGGGTAAATGAGATGCCATCTTAAGTTCTTAACCTCATTCAGCCCTTTCTAAATTTGTCTATTATTGATGCAACATGACTTCTTTGGCGAAATAACACAGAAATGTGATATGTATGTGAAAATGAGTTAGTTAATTAATGATGAAGTTGTGGAGGGTTATAAGACTGGACAACATTCCCTAGAAACTATAAAATAAGACGTATTTTGAAGATAGTAAAAGATGCTATAAAGTCAAATCTATTTCGAACTGGAGGGAGTATCTTCATGGCTTTGCATATGTTTTTTTTATAAGGACTTTGCATATGTTTAGATGTGCAATTAATATACACACGATCAGTTTATAACCTGTTGATGAAAGTGGAGAACTATCTGCACCACTTTTGCAAGTCACTAGATGTAAGGCACCTAGTCTCGTCCTAAATTCATTTTGAACTTTTGGCTGCCAGGTTCATCAAAGATGAGCTTAAAACAATACAAGCATTCCTTATGGCTGCTGAAACTGTGGAGAAGAAGAACAAGCTACTGAAGGTGTGGGTTGAGCAAATAAGGGATCTGTCATATGACATTGAAGATTGCCTTGATGAGTTTATGGTCCATGTTGGGAGACAAAACTTGTCACAACAGTTGTTGAAGCTCAAACATCGCCATCGGATTGCTGTCCAGATCCGCGACCTCAAATCAAGAGTTGAAGAAGTGAGCAACAGGAATGTACGATACAAATTAATCGAGCCCAATTCTGATAAGCTAGATTCCTACATGGAAGAGGATGTTCGTAATCTGTCAGCTAAGAACATTGATGAGTCTGAACTTGTGGGTTTTGACAACCCAAAAGAAGATTTGATTAAGTTGATCAACATTCATGCAAACCATGGCATTCACCAAGTGATTTCTGTGGTTGGCATGGGTGGTTTAGGGAAGACAACACTTGTTAGGAAGGTTTTCCACAGCATTGACATTGTTGAAAATTTCTCAAGCCGTGCATGGATTACTGTTTCACAATCATTTGACAAGAAGGAGCTGCTCAAGGAACTGATCAAGCAACTTTTTGGTGATGGCTCATCTAAGGAACATTCAAGGGAACTTGAGAACAATAAAGTGAGCGGACTTCAAAGTAAGAAAGTGGATGGCCTCATGGATGTCTTGATGCAAGGTCTAGAGGACAAAAGGTATTTTGTTGTTCTTGATGACTTGTGGAAAATAGATGACTGGAATTGGATTAAAACTACTGCTTTTCCGAAGTCCAACAAGAAAGGTAGCCGGATACTAGTAACCACACGGGATGCTAGCCTAGCTAAATTATGTGCTTCTATTGCTGGTTCTTTTCACTCCCTTGTCTATTGCCTCGAACCCTTACAAGATCATCATGCTAAGGAGTTGTTGTTAAAGAAAACTAACAGAAGCCATCAAGCACTAAAGATAGGAGAGGCTGAGCACATATTTGATATGATACTCAAAAAGTGTGCAGGATTACCGCTAGCTATTGTCACAATAGGAGGTGTCCTTGGCACAACACATCTAGAAGAGTGGGCAAAATTGTATCAACAACTGCCATCAGAGCTTGAGAGTAACCTAAGTTTGGAAGCAATGAAGAAAGTAGTCACTCTTAGCTACACCCACTTGCCTTCTCATCTCAAACCCTGTTTCCTGTACCTAAGCATTTTCCCAGAGGATTTTAAGATAAAAAGAAGATGTCTGGTAAACAGATGGATAGCAGAGGGTTTTGTTGTGGCTAAGATAGGAATGACTGTGGAGGATGTTGGGAATAGCTACTTTGATGATCTGATCAACAGAAGCATGATTCAACCATACAAATTTTGTAAACGAGGACTGGTGCAGACCTGTCTAGTCCATGATATCATGCGTGACATCACAGTTTCTATCTGTTTAGAGGAGAATTTCGTATTCTTTCCTATGGAATATGGCACTGGGATTGTGCCGGACAGCGTTCGCCACCTTTCTATCGACGGAAGGCAGGAGTCAGAGCTAAGCTTTGACCTGAGCCGAGTTCGGTCATTAAGTGTGTTTTACAAGCCTATTGAACCACTAGCTTCATTGTGTTCACCACAATTGAGGATGCTCAGGGTGTTAGATCTAGAACATTGTCACCATCGCATAACGCAGCAGGATATCAGGAACATTGGATTGTTTCACCACTTGAAGTACATATCTGTCAGGAAAGGGTCATACATATATGCTCTTCCAAAGTCTATTGGGAGACTGCGAGGATTACAAACTCTGGACATAAGGGGATCGCATATGACAAAACTTCCTGTAGAAGTCACTAAGCTTCAAAATCTGCGTATTCTTCGGTGTAGCAGCATTTCAGTTTACAAGTACTATAAACCAAGTATATATTTGCCCAAAGAGAGCTTAGTCAAGTTGCCCTTGTTATTGAAGAATTATGGTAATCGAGATAAACGAGCGGAGGTGGTTGCAGACTTGTACAATGGCTTCTCTAGTTGTTGGTCAAGATCATCTGGTATAAGGGTGCCAAAAGGAATAGGGGCCCTAAAGCAGTTACGGGTACTTGAGAGTGTTGATATTGGGCGAAGTACCAACACAGCAGTTCAAGATTTGCGGGAGCTTACTCGGCTGAGAAAATTAGCCGTGGCAGGGGTATCCAGGAGAAACGTCAATAAATTGTCTGAAGCCCTTCAGAACCTCCCCTCCCTCCGTTCTCTTCGTGTGGACTCAAAACTTGACAAACCTCTCCCACTAGACCAGCTCTACCTTGCGTCTTCTCCTCCCCCATTGCATTGCCTCAAGTTGACTGGACAACTTGAAGAAATTCCTAATTGGATTGGTAAGCTTGTGAGCCTCGTGAAAGTTCAGTTAATTCTCACCAAACTGAAAGATGTTGAATTATTAAGAATGCTCGGGAAGCTGCCCAACCTTGTATGCCTCCGTCTTATTTTAGATGCATACATTGTAGAAGAACTAGTCCTTCACACAAGGACATTTCCAAAGCTTGGGATTCTTCAGCTTGGCCATTTGAATGAACTGAGAAAGGTGACATTTGAGGAAGGTACATCACCTAAGCTAGAAAAGATAATAATTGAAGATTGCCATTCTGACTTAAAGATATGTGGTATCAGCAGCCTCCAAAGCCTAGAGGAGATTTTACATTTCACAAGACGTAAGCTGGTGAAGGTAGACAGACCACATCAGAATGTGGAGACACATGGCAGTCATCCTTTGTTGCAAGCAGAGCAGAGCCAAAGCTGCCATGACATGCGGGATGCCGAAACGTCTATGAGAACAAAAGTTGAGACAGGAGAGAGTTCGCAGTCAATATCTAAACCTGATGGGCCTGGTATTCATCTATCCCTTCAGGGACCGAATTGGAAGAGAAGCCATTCCTGGCCACCCACAACTTCTGCAGGCTAGCAACAAGCGACCATGCTTCTGCAAACTATTTTAATTTGTATGCGTCCTCTTTTCGTCTGAATGGGAATATACATAAATGATAACAGAAGGTATGATGGTCCCTCATTTTTCCCCTCATTGAAGCTTCACCAGGGAATGAAACATATATGCTGTTGCAACTTTTTCTAGGTTGTCATATATCAGGGAGGACCATTTTGAACAATTCACTTTGTTCTCTTAGCACCATGATCGAAGTTTGGCTTGATTTAATCGAATGATTTCAATGGACCCAATGCATAGGTTGAGTTGTCTTTTTTTATCCTCCATGTACAGCTTGAGTTTTAAGTTCAGATTTAAGGTGTGACATAGGACATCATTGTTAATGTTAGGAAAAATACAATAAGAGTTTATTTTTTTGAACGATTCTTTTACAATAAGAGTTTATTTCATGGATTATGCACTTATATGACATTTTGGCACAATTTGAACTAGACCTATGGTGGCCATGTGTGTTGATGTGAGATCATGATGGTTTATCTCACCTTTCTAGTTAAAGAAAATCTCCAATGGCTCCTAATATTTTTCAACCCCCTCCCTAATAAAGAGTGATGCTGGAGATGCTTATGTAGTTATAGGATTAGGGGGGATGCAAACTCTAGTATCTCCTCCGGAATATCTAGCCCCAACACATGAGACCCACTTGTCATCCTTTACCTTTTTTTTTCCTCCTCTCTTATATTTCTTTCTTTCCTCTCGTGTTACAGTTGTACTTGGCACAAAGATTGTTAGAATATGATACCTCTAGTTAAGCGTAGCAGTCTTTGAGACTTTGAAAGGGTATTGCGAGTATGAGACAAGCTTACACCGTATTAAGAATGACATATATGAATTGCATAGAAATTTTTAGATGACGATGTTGAAGCAACCACAACAAGATATTAGGATTTTGATGAAGCTGTCCGTAAATTCTATAAGTACAACTCAAAAAAGTAAAAGTGATTGTTGTTCTCTCATAAACTTACTTGATCATCTAGTACAATAGAGCTGTCTAGCCTAATCCTCTTGAACACTCTTAATTGCTTCTTACATGCCTCGGAGATCCTGGTGTTGACTTGTTGATGCATACAAGTCGTAGTCTTATTCCTAGTAGGATTCTACATTCAAGTCCTGGTAGAATTAGAAGTCTCAGCTCTTGTTCTAGTCCAAGTGGGATTTTGAGTCACATAGAACAAAGATGTACGTGACACTACATATTTTCATATGACAGTTGTTGTGGTGATTACTCTAAATTGCTACATTGGTTGAAGTGTCCACATGGATTCTTGCAACAACCAAAGTAGGCTTGAATGCAACATTGTCTATTAACATCTGGGCTTTCACGGGATGGCTATAATGTGAGATATATTCTCCTGCATATATCTAAAAAAGTTACATAATTACAAGGTGTTTGGTTGCAGTCCACATGTAGCCAGGGCTCACTGGGGCCAAAAAATAGATGTTTGGTTGGTTGAAGAAGGTTTGGGGCATGGCCACCTTGGGCCAGCCTTTGAAAGCCCAAATTGGGCTTCCCAACTGAGCCTGGTTCTGGCCAGCCGCCTGGCCAAGTTCTCGTCACCGATCTTCGTCGCGTTGTCTTCTTCGTGGCGTGTGTGGCCGCCACCATCGCGCTCACGTCGTCCATTTGCTCGGCGTGCGGCCGCAAGCCAAAGCCGGCCGCCAATGCGGACCCGGCCGCGTCGGACCAGCCGGCCGGGACAGGCTCCATCTCCGGCGGCAGCGAGGAGGCTGCAGGCACCGGGGAGGGGTACGAGGAGGTGGTGAGGTTGTCGCCGGAGCTGGCGACGCACGGCGCCATCGACCCGGTGGCGCTGCCGTCGTCGACGTCGAAGCAGCGGCTCTCCAGATCCGCGTTCACCGGCCGCGAAGGCAAAGGCACGGCTTCTACAGCAGGGCGCGGCGGTTGTTTCGCGACAAGGCCGTGCAAGATGATGCAGCAGGGCGCGGCGGCCGCCGGGATGACCTTTGTCTCCGGAGCCTCCTCTTGAACTCGGGTAGCCACGCGCGGCTGTGCCTCCGTCGTCGCCTCGCGCCACGTCGCCTCCTCGTCGCATGCTACCTGCTCATCTTCCTCATGTGGACCACGACTGCCATTGTCGTACACCATCACCGCCTTCCAGCTCGCGTTTGGCTCCTTGCTCATCTTCCTCATGTGGGCCACCAGGCTCCACCCGGTGCCTAGGCTCTTCGCTACGCAAGTGAGGCCATTCTTGCCGCGACGACTGCAATCTCGGTTCCCCCTTCCCTTGGTAGTTTGTTGATTCGTAGTACAACTGTTGCGGCTGCAGCTGGGCATGATGGGAGGAGGAAGATCAGTGTGTGTATGCCAGGTGTTTGAGAAAATGTCTCAAAGGAGGTAAACTCATCGGCTCAAGGAAGAGGTAACTGTATGCAAACTAAATCAACAAACCAAACACGAATTCATCCTAGCCAGGCTCAGTAGCGTATGCAACAAAACAAGCGGGTCTTGGCTTGCTAAGAGCAGGCTTGAGATAGCCTGGTTTAGTTTTACTGGCCTGACTCGTATAGGAAACGAGAGCTTTTTACCTATATGCCATTACCAAACCACCATGCCACTAAAAAGTTGTTTCGCACCGCTATGCCCAACTTCATCTTCGACTATACCCGTGTGCCATTTCGTCCCCATTCCGTCTATTTTCTTCCGTTTAAGAGGTCTGACAAGTGGGTCCCAGGTAGCACAATGTCCTTCTTGCCCTTCTAGTCACGGGAGATAAAAGGAGCGAGGGCACCGTTCCCCACTCGCACTCTCTCCTCTCTCAAAACCCCGAGCTCGCCATGAGCCCCGCCATGGCCATCTTCGTCGGCGCGCTCTTCCCGCCGAAGATGCCCAACAGCCTCGTGTTGCGCGGGCACCTGGAGGAGGCGTGTCGCGTGCTGGAGAAGGTGCGCGGCACGCACAAGGTGGACGCAGAGTTCCAGGACCTCAAGGAGGCCAGCGATGCCGCACGCGCCGTCACGGGCACGTTCCGTAACCTGCCGATGGGGCGGGACAGGAGGCGGTGGTCGCCAAGGAGGAAGCGCACCGAGCCGACGAGCGAGTCCCCGCCGAAGTGCCAAGTGCCCGCGGCGACCGCGTAGATCTCGACGGAGACGGCGGCGCGCGAGTCGTCGGCGAGCGAGGCCTCGCGCACGAGGAAGAGGAGGCGGGCGTGCCACCCGGGCCGCCTTCGCGCTCTCCTCCGAGCGGGCCCACGCCGACGGGGCCGGCTCCACCTTCCGCTTCCCCGGCTTCTACTCCTCCGCCCCCGCCCAGGCCCCTTCACCCGCCGCGCCGACGCCCCAGCAGTCCCCACCGCTCTTCCCGGAGGAGCCGCCAAAAGTTTCGACTCAGCACACTCGCAGGATCACCGTCGACCACTTCTGCGGCTTCTTCTTCGGCAGGATCACCTTCACCGGCCTCCGCCCTGCGGCCTCCGTCGTCACAGCAGGCGCAGGCGTCGGCGCCGGCGCCGCCTCGCCTGACGAGGCCGCCGAGGCGCACAGCGGCCGCACTGCCGCGGCGCGCGTGGAGGAGGCGATGGCGAGCAGCAACATGGCCAGGAGGAGGTGGCTCCCCTCTCAGAGTCTCGGGAAATATCTCGGCGGGGGAAGAGCGGGGAGGGGAAGCCGCAGACGCGGAGGGAACGCGGAGTGATCAGGAACTGGGACGGCTGAACCGGAGATTGGCGTCGACGCGTATCCGTGTATGTCGTGGGGTCTCAACTCTCAAAAAATCAAATTTTGTTGGTGTTTTTTTTTAGCGTGTGTCTGTAAACGTACGTACTATCTGTGGACCCTGGCAGCAGCATACTCCATAGTGTTTTATTTACTGATTTCTAGCTCCAGTTCATTGCTTCTCTAATAAAGCGATTGGTGATACTCTTTATGTTCCTATCTTTTATTATATATTTATTATCGAAGCACATAGCAAATGTTACATATCTAAAAGTAATAATCAACACATCCTATAATTTGAAATAATGAGAGTAGAAGATATGTAATCGACTCTCTAGTTTGCTCTCTGTTGTGACTTGTGAGCTGAGCATCACTAAAATTGGCAGTCAGTGGCATTGGGGACAAGAAAATTTTATTGTGGAGACCAAGTAACCCAGGGACATTCAAGTCTATTGTCATGCCACTTAACTGCCGTTAGGCTTAAAAATGGACGGAATGGCACACGGGTATAGTCGAAGATGAAGTTGGGCACAACGGTACGAAACAACTTTTTAGTGGCATGGTGGTTTGGTCCATCTTTCATAATGGCATACGGATAAAAAGCTCAGGAAACTAACCAAACACACCCTATTTAGTGAATAGTAACCAAGTAAAAGCGACAAAATTTAAATAGCAAAGGGAAAAGAGGAGCTACGGATTCTTACAATAGTGCGTAGTATTTTCCTACTCTAAATAGGTGTATCATATTTGTATGGTTAAATAGCACAAGAAAACCACATTGTAACAGCTCTGCTTGAAACATCAAATAAATGTGGTTGGAGGTTGTGTGCTAACCAGACATTATACGTTTTAACATGGGAAATTGGTGTTCTCTTGCCCCTCTAAAGGCCAATTGTGATTTTAAACTCATTTTAATTTTTCAACTTTGTAATTTTATCCTCAGTTTTTGAATCCCAAGCCACTGTTTCGCTCCTTGTTTTAGACCCGTTAGATTAATGTTGAATAAATAAATTAAATAAAGTGAAAAAAATAAAGATGATATTAACTCCTTACTCCTGAGCTTAACCTAACCCTCTCGGATTTAGCTGATAGTTGATTAAGCATGTTCATTTTGTTAAACTTTGTTTAAATCTAAAATCTTTGCAAAATGTTTCTATAAGATTCTTTTAAAAGGTCGTCTGAATATTTGATATTAAAATAGAGGTTAAAGTCACATAATACTTACAATGCTCTTCTCAACGAAATAGGGGTAAACTCTGCCCTCACTTGGAAAAAGCTGAGACAAAAACCACGAAAGTTCAAGAAATAAGAGAAAAACACTTCAAATCAAACACAAGAATAATTAAGAACATAAGAGCCGCTTCTCAGGAGGGAGCTGTAGCTAGCATTATTGGATTTGGAAACTTGTACCGGAAGAAGATCGCTCGAATCTTTCAAGCAAAGATACTGTAGAAAAGGAGCACGTGAATCATACTGGTATTTAGCACTAACCATGCCAAAGCTCGCAAGCATCTCGCAAGCAAAAACAAAGGATAGAGATGCATTGATGTGTATACCAGGTCCGGTCCCTAGTCCAGCGCGTGCGCCGACTTCCCGATCTAGTACTATCCTACTGACCAGTCCTAGTCAACCGGTCCCACTTGACAGCTGCCGCGACGATTTCACGATACGTGCTACAATACAACAGTTGCTACTCTAGCTAGCACTAATCCACAGTCCAGAGACGCAGAGAGAATTTATTGAAATTTGAAACTACTTTCTTCGTTTGCCTAAAATGTTATGACTAAAGATACGATTCGCTGATGACTGGTAAATCTAGGAGATAATCTCAAACGGGTAGTAATTTGTATGTAGTGATTGATCTGATTGAAGTGGCTGGGTGGCTAGGTCTTGATCTGCGAGAGCATGCAGCGGACGTCCTTGGCGGTGGGCCGCTCCTTGGGGTCGTCCTTGGTGCAGAAGAGCGCGATGCGCAGCAGCAGCAGGATCTGCTCGTCGTGTCCGGCGCCGGCGATGGCCGGGTCGATGGCCTGCGCGTGCTCCCCGCTCTCCATGACTCGGCGCAGCCACTTGACGAGCCCCACCACCTCCTCCGTCTCCGTGAAGAACTGGTCGGACGGCTCCTTCCCCGTGGCCAGCACCGCCAGGATGACCCCGAAGCTGTACACGTCGCACTTGGCCGTGAACTTCACCGTCTGGTAGTACTCCGGCGCGATGTACCCCAGCGTGCCGGCCACGTTCGACGCCGTCACGTGCGTGTGCGAGTCCGGCATCGCCTTGGCCAGCCCGAAGTCCGCGATCCGGGGCTCCAGGTCGTCGTCCAGCAGGATGTTGGCCGGCTTCAGGTCCCGGTGGATGATCTGCGGCTGGTGGGAGACGTGCAGGTACTCCAGCCCCGCCGCCACGCCCACCGCCACGCGGAGACGCGCCGGCCACGAAAGCCCGCCGGAGGTTCCGGTGCAGGTGCCGGTGCCTCCGTCCTCGCCGCCGCCGCCGTCCTCGACCTCGACGGCACTGTTGCCGGCTTTCAGCGCGTGGTGCAGGCTGCCGTTCTGCATGTACTCGTACACCAGGTAGTGGCAGTCCGGGCGCGGCACGTGCGCCGCCAGCGGCAGCAGGTTGCGGTGGCGGATGTGGCCCACCGTGCGGATCTCCGACTGGATCTGCCGCGACCGCTTGTCCAGCTGCCGGCTCTCCTCGTCGCTGAGGTTGTTGTTGGTGGCCGGCGCGTCGCCGCCGTGCTTCTTGATCTTCTTGATGGCGATGAAGCGGGGCGCGTCGCCCTCCCGCTCCACGGGGAGCTGCGCCTTGTACACCTCCCCGCACCCGCCGCGCCCGATCACGGCCAGCGACGCCAGCCCGTCCTCCTTCTCCAGGAACGCCAGGTGCTCCGGCCGCCGGATCAGCTTCGGGGTGAAGATCATCACGCCGGAGCGCGACCGGTACCGCCCGCGGACGCAGTTGAGCGCCAGCCGGAACAGCACCGACAGCACCAGACCGGAGATGACGCCCGCCACGGAACCCACCACGAAGCCGATGATCCAGTTGCGCACCCGGTGCTTGTGGCTGCGGTGGCGACGCCCGCCGTCACTCTGCGAGGCGGCCGGCGCCGGCGCGCTGGCGTTGTTGGCCGTCGCAGGGGAGCTGCTGCGGTTCTTGGGACTGCTGCCGCCGCCGGTCGGGCTGCTCTTCTCCGCAAGGACGTACCGGTGCGGCACCGTGGTGGTGCGGCGGTGGTGGTGCTGCACGTGTCGGGTCCCCAGGCGGGACCGCCGCGCCATGACCGAGTGCGCCACGGCATGCCGGCCGTCGTAGCTCTCCACGGTGGAGACGAAGGTGACGAGGAGGAGCGTGGCGAGGGAGACGAGGACGACGACGGACCTGCCCGGCCCCGGCGTGGTTCTCGCAGCTGACGCCATGGTCGTCGGGCACGGGCAGCTTCGATCGGAGCCGGTCCGTCTCTGTGGGGGTGGGTGGAAGCAGAGGTTTTTAATAATGGCGGGGGTGTGGTGACTGCTGGACGCTGGAATGCCGTGTGGAACGGATGGACGGCTCTGGTGAGTTTCTTGACCGGATGGACGGGTCAGATTCGTGAGAGGGACGTATGCCCCACCACCCTCCCTGTTCCTGTTGCCTGCGACTGCGAGCTGCCCGGGTCCCGACCGGCGACGGCTGAGAGACGACTTGACTGGATACAGGTCAAGAACCGGCGTGCACGGCTAGTGTGGAAATTTTGCGAGGGACGGACGGGACGGCTATGCACCGGAGGCTGACTCTGCATCAACGACTTACGACTTGCTTTCGCTTGCGACCACATATTTGTAGCAAATCAGTGTCATGTTATGAATTAACTTAGTTGACCCGTCCTGACTCAGTCTTTTAGATGTGTTTATAAAAGTAGAATTTACTTAAATGTGTTTATAAAAATGAGTGTGTCTACGTTGTGAGTGTTTGTATTGTACCATGAAATTCTTGAAAAAATAACTTTTTTTTCTTTTCCGTGTGAGAGCGAACGTAATTGAGACAGAATCGTAATCACGTAGTACTTACTCTACTGGTTATAAATTTTGCATCGAGAGGAATACAGGAAGGACGGCAGCCGGCTCAACAAGCTCAAAGAAGACCATAGTGGCACGCCAACTACTGTAAATTTCACATAGCGGCTTCTTTGCTTAGTTTTTTTTAATCAATATAAACCAGAACATGTTTAAGCCTCTGACTCGGTATGAATACTCACATTCCAGTGATAATCAATATATGACTATGGATGGTGAGATGTCATCCACATTGTCTTTCCGAGGTGCTAAAGTATAAGGTCAATTTAACTGAGCTTATATGAGTGTGTATGTTTTGTATTGTGATACTTTTTTTCTCCGGCGGCTTGAGAGTTCTTGGGTAATTAGACAAAAAGTTGTGAAAATTTCAAAATAATGTTTACATAAAATATATATAATATCAGCAATTATCCCCTAAAATTTGATCCAATAAATTTCTGTAATGGAAGAAGGGTAGAAATGTTAGGAAAACGAAAGAAAAAAAAACTATTGGATTTTGATTTGACAAATAGCCGAAGGATAATGCTTCGATGGAGCAAATATTGCTGGAGGCATTAGTTGAACAGAATATTGCGAAAATGATTGATTGTGCCAGTGGCCACTCAAGTTTTTCACCGGTTGTGTGGCAACGATATATATAGTTCCTATTTTTATACATCAACACAGATGTTTTGTACTCCCTCCATTACAAATTAGAAATCATTCTATCTTTCTTGAAGAGTTAAAACATCTCAAATTTAATCAAATTCATGTAGTATAATATTTATGATACCAAATTAGTATCATTAAATTCTTCATTCATTATATTTTCATACTACTCTTATCTGATGTCTTTGTAATTCTTTCTATAATTTTATTTAAAATTAAGGTGCTTTAATTCTCTAAGAAAATTATAATAACTTATAATTTATATTTAGAATGGAGTGAGTATCTTCCCTTCGTAGTACCAAAGTAGACGAAGCATGTACTCATGTGGAGGACCATTGTGAAAAGTTTAATAAATGATAAAAAGTAGAAAGCGATGTTTCTAAGTTCCCCACTGAAGCACAATGCAAGATTTTTGAAGAATCTTTTCTTTTTGTGTGTGTGGCCAGTATGTTTTGCGTGTGCAAGATATATGAACATTGTTGTATTTCAGCGGCATCCAAATTATAGCTTACTAATTCCATGCAAGCATGTGGCAGCATACATTTATTTTCTCTCGAAAGATTTTGATTAATTATTAACTCGATATATAGCTGAGCCTAACAGTGTCTCAAACAAGTGAACAACCGTGTTGCATCGAAAGGCGGCCATCTAATTGTGACGCGACGATAGGAACCCGGACCCAAAAAAGAAGAAGAGGGAAAGGTGCCTGTTCTGTGAACCAGGCGTTAAAATAATCGCTGGCTTGCAAAAAATACTAATAATGCTCGTTCATTTCATATAACTGGATTCCATGAAAAATAATTAAAAAAATCCACTTCTTCTATATTTTTGGTGTCTGAAATTTAAGACGGTTTCAGATGATGGGATCCAAATCCAAAGATGCGATGCCCGCCCGTTCCTGCAAAGTGCTTGTATATTCTCGGTTAAGGCCTTGTTTAGTTCTATTTTTTTTTGTAAAATAGGAATAGTAGCACTTTCGTTTGTATTTGACAAATATTGTCCAATCATGAACTAACTAGGCTCAAAAGATTCTTCTCGTCAATTCCGACCAAACTGTACAGTTAGTTTTTATTTTCGTCTATATTTAATACTTCAGGTATGCGTCTAAAGATTTGATGTGACGAGGAATCCGAAAAATTTTGCAAAATTTTTTCGGAAGTAAACAAGACCTAATTCCAGTAGATAGATGAGATGAGAGAGCGCTGGTTGGAGGAACCAAAAAGGAGGGGGGGAAAAGCAGCTCAAGGAAGAAGAATCGTGTTGTGGTGTGGGCACCGGGCTACACTGACAATGAGTTGATGTTGAATGCTTGGCCCTCTTTTATCTACCAGCGACGTGTTCTTGGGCTGGCCGCTGGCGCCTGCTCTGCTTGTGCTCGTCACACTAGCGCACACTAGAGGCCAGGACCACCACGCGGTTCGTGGAATCGTCTCATCTCGGTTCGTGGAATCGCTGATTCTGCTGTCGTTTCTTTCGCTTGACCACGCGGAAGGGATTCTGTTTCTATGTGACAGAAACAAAATATACTCCTATTGACTACTGGTATATGTTGTTTAGTTCCTGAAAAATTTTGCAAAATTTTTCAAATTCCCCGTCACATCGAATCTTTAGACGTATGCATGGAGTATTAAATATAGATGAAAATTAAAACTAATTACACAGTTTGATCGAAATTGACGAGACGAATCTTTTGAGGCTAGTTAGTTTATAATTGGACAATATTTGTTAAATACAAACGAAAGTGCTACTATTCCTATTTTGCAAAATTCTTTGGAACTAAACAAGGCCCTAGAGCAAACCGATTAAGGGAGTGTTTGGTGGAAGCGCTAAAGTTTAATAGAGACAGTAGCACATTTATAACTATAGTAACCAATATTTATTTATATATTAATTAGGTTTAAAAAAATCGTTTCGCAAATTATTCTTCGTATGTAGTTTTTGGAACTAAAAAAGGCCGTAACATGCATCGTATCATTTCAAAATTTTCTTAAACTCCTTGATATGTATTTTTAGGATGTTTTACGTTTCCACCGTAACAAGGGTGGTTTGCAACCATTAGTTTCCTCACATGGGAATCATTGTATGATTCTTCTTTTCGCAGCTCTCATCTAGGCTTGTTTAGATTCTAAAAAATTTTGTAAAATTTTTCAGATTTCTCATCACATCAAATCTTTAGACACATGCATGAAGTATTAAATATAGACGAAAATAAAAACTAATTGCACAATTTGGTCGGAATTGATGAGACGAATATTTTGAGTCTAGTTAGTACATGATTGGATAATATTTGTCAAATACAAACGAAAGTGGTACTATTCGTATTTTACAAAATTTTTTGGAACTAAACTAGGCCTAAAAATTCTGACAAGGTCGAAAGCCCGAATAAGTGTGCAAGGGCAGGGAGGTTTACCAAGCTCACGAAACCAGTACTTGATGGTGCTAACAAGCAACCATGTGAACAAATCAACATATAGTTTTTGTTATAAGTTTCAGAAATAAAGAACCATCATATATAAGCTAAGATACATAGTACAGTTTCGTCCTAACGACTGCAACTGTGCCGTACAAATTAATACTACCGTAAATAGAAATGTGTTCTCCATCAGCTATTGAGCTGCTTTCAGCATTCGCGTGCAGTTATAAAAATTCAAAAGGTTTTCATCGCACATTGTTATTGTGCCATGCATGCTCTGTGATTCAACTTTTCAAGATCCAGAGAGAGAGAGAGAGAGAGAGAGAGAGCGCTACAAAAGGACGGACGGCATCTGGGTAGCCCAAGACCAGACACCAAGGATGCCTTGAGATCGGCAACAAGGAACTGATGTGTAGCTTGAGCTGCTTGCGCAACCATGGTGAGGAGACTCCGACAATAGTTATCTACTCCAGGGGCAAAGCAGGACGCTGCTGGTGCTCCCTTTTGCTTGCCTTCAAGGGCTAGCAAAGTACGTAGACACCGCCGAGACGGGAGAGCATCCCAATTCATCAGATCAGATCCATTCTGCCCTGCTGCTGTAATTACATTAGCAAACAGTTGAACTCGAGAGTATACAGACAAGTGGGAGGAGGAGAGAGTGCTGCCATGGCGGAGACCGCGTTGGGCATGGCTACCACGCTGGTGGGCAGCGCGCTCGGTGTAGCCTCGTCGGCCGCGAGAGAGGAGATGGGCCTGCTGCTTGGCGTGCAGGACGATATCTGGTACTTCCTCTGCTATTTCTTTATAGTAATATAATAAAAGCATACTAACCATATATACTCGCGTTGTTAGGAAACTTTTTTAAAAATAAATAAATAAATAAAATGGTTATATGTACGAGTTAGGTTTATATGTTGTTGAATCGAATTCTTATCAAAATTGGGCATAGCGATAAAAGAATTAGGAGCATACCCGCGCGTCGCTGCGCGAATCTGCGGATTAATTGATTATGTAGTATGATGATATGGACTATACTTATTTGTCTTGCTGACGCAGACATTACAGTTGTCATGTGTGCGCGCTATTGGATTTTAATTGTATATGTGATAGTGCATTTCTTAGGTGGATAGCTTGCATGCTTATAGAAATAGTTAGTGGGGTTTAGGATTATAAGAGTTATAGATTCAATATAAAACTAAAAGAATTGGGTTGAATTATAAGATGATGAAACCGCAAAACAGATAAAAACATATGCATGCTTTGTATATTTCTCATATATTAAAAATAGTAATCACATTTAGTGGAGGTGATGTGGATGGTTTGTATTAATAGATTAAAAGTTAGTGGGCTAACGTGCAGTAGCGTAGCCAGGGGGCTAGCAGGGGCCAAGGCCCCCTATGGTCTACAACTTTTGTATATATTTCTACTTTAACCACTAGTATAAGTAGTTATTTTAAAGGAAATAAGTTCTTCAAGGTCATATTTTTCATGCCTTTTTTTTTGTCTTGACCCCCTAATTTGTTTCTCTGGCTCTGCTAACGTATACATTAGTGGGACATGATATAGATAGTAAGAAATGACATAGATAGTTTGCATCTTGAGGGTCTTCGATTTTCTTGAGCTAGTGGCTTAGAATCTTTGATTTTGATCCTCCGCATAGTGTAACCCCCTCCTATCTCAGTTCATCGAGACACAATGCTCGTAATCTCATTTAGATCTTAGCTATGCTACTTTGCCCACCATGCCCTCTCTTGCACTTTACTTTTGTTTAGTACTTCAACCCTTTCCCCCTATATTTTCCTTGCCAAACCATCCTCAAGTCAGACCGTGTCTTGAGTCAATACTAAGCATTCAATTGAAATCCATTTTTCCTATATCACAACCATTGCTTGATTGTCATCCTTGGTTTGATTTAACAATCTCTTTAACGGACAGAAGTCCATATCTAGTACCTTATGTCTTGCTCTTCATTTTTCAAGTATGCTTACCAGTCAATTAATTATGAAACCCCAATTATGACCATCCATAATATAGACAAGCTTCAAATAGATAGACCAAAAAGATATCCATCAAATTCCCCTTTTACATTTTAACCATTGCTTTGTCAATTATGTGCTTGATGATAAATCATCTTGGACTCATTTCTCATTTTCATGTCACTTGCTTAATTTGAGCCCAATAGCATATGTCAAACCTAGGGATAAACCCATGCATACCCATCCTAGTGGCAGTCCGCGAGCTCATGGAGCACGTCAACATGGCCCAACGTGGCCACATGCGCACACAACGTTGTCGATAGCCATGGTGCCCGTCCGCCATGCAGCCCCAGTTGGATGCTGCCATGAACCTAGAGGAGCAAGAGCAGAAGGCAGCGGCTGGATAGTCATGAAGGTAGGTCGCTGAGGCCGGCACGGTGGCGCAGACAGGTGGCAGGAAACACCGAGAGGGATGACATGGATGGGCAAATGATATGATTGGGAGAGAGGGGGATATTTTTAAAGGCTGAACCGACATGTCAGAGCTACCAAACTATGAAATTCACATGGAATGTGGACAGAGTGGCGTGGAGGAGCTACCAAACTATGAAATTCACATTCACATGGAATGTGGACAGAGTGGCGTGGAGGACAAAAAAGTTTAGACCAATATAACGGTTCCTTTGTCCACCCAACTTTTTAATAGCACATGAAATTTGAAACTTTTATAGCGAAAAGATGTAAAAAAAAGCTTTGGCTCCTTTTAGCTTCTTCCCAGAAGCCGCTTTAAAACAACCCGTTTTGTAGGGCTCTAGGTGAATCGGGAGCAGAAGCCCCTTCGGAGCCCTACCGTGGCTAACTTGATTAAATGTTCTATCCGTTTAATTTATAGTTTTATAGATATATATATACTACCTCTATCACAAAAGAATGTAATTGTGGAAACTATGTCCGTCAGACTCACTCATGTTTAACTAACTTTACTATAAAAAGTATTAGCATTTATATCTCTAAATAGTATTTATTTTGAAAGTTTATTTTATAACTAATTTGATGATACTTATTTTGTATGACGAATGTTAGTACTTTATTATATTAATTTATTTAAAATTTAAACTGTTTGACTGCTTAAAAATAAGAATTGTACTCTTTAATGGAGGAAGGGAATAGTGATTTGTATGTGTTTGGTTGCATGGATTGAAGTCGAAGTATGGTGTTTAGGTTTTGTTTAGTTCTCATCTATAAACTTTTTACTTTATCATATTATTAAATATTTGGACTTTAATGGAGGAAGGGAATAGTGATTTGTATGCGTTTGGTTGCATGGATTGAAGTCAGAAGTATGGTGTTTAGGTTTTGTTTAGTTCTCATCTATAAACTTTTTACTTTATCCCATTAAATATTTGGATATATGTATTGAGTATTAAATATAGATATAATAAAAAAAAATTACACAAATTAATTAGATTTCGCGAGATAAATATTTTAAGCCTAATTAATTTATAATTAGATACTAATTATTACAATAACATATGTGCTAATGACGGATTGTTGCCGTTGAAATTTCACATTTTTTATGTTGAGGTTCGAAAAAAATTTATATTGGTCAAATTTTTCGGTTAAATTCATGTTATGCTTTAAAGTTACTCCAAACCACACTAAAATGACTCATTGTATCTTCTAGTCTTATCTAAGCCCTAAATTTCTTTAAATTTATTTAATTTTCTCACTCACATATTCCATGGCACTAGCATATGCAAGTCACCCACCTTTAGTCTGTTGTACTATCGCAATAATATATTATGTTATTTTATTGATATTATATACATTTATGACGAGTGATAGATTAGAAAGTTTTTTCAGTGAAATGATGTTAAAATTTTTAAAAACCTATTTTAAATTTAGTCTAAAATATCTTAGGCCTTGTTTACTTCCAAATTTTTTTGCAAAATAGCAATAGTAGCACTTTCGTTTGTATTTGGCAAATGTTATGCAATTATGGACTAACTAGGCTTAAAAGATTCGTCTCGTCAATTTCGACCAAACTGTGCAATTAGTTTTTATTTTCGTCTATATTTAAAACTCTATGCATACGTCTAAAGATTCGATGTGATGGAGAATCTGAAAAATTTTGCAAAATTTTTGGACTTAAAACCCTAAACCGTAGACCCTAAACCCTTTCGCAGTGCTCCCATTCGCGCGCATCGACCATGCTACCGCCGTCCGCTGCTCGTAGCGCCTGCCTCCCCTACGCCCCGGGCCCGGGGCGAGGCAAGAAGGGATCCGCAGCCATGGCTCATGAGGGGGCTGTCTCTGTCTGCCTGTCGGCACGACGGGCGCGAGGCTTGGCGCGTGAGGCGGGCAGGGACGTAGCCAACGCGCCAGCGTGCCCCAAGCGCAGCGCGCGCTGGCGCGTCCCTTCCCTTGGCGACCGGCGGAGAGCCGCTCCAGCGACTGTGTCACTGTGATGAGCCACGGTGGGCGGTGGCTAGCAGACAGCCGGTGGCGATCTGCTACGCCACCGCGGCTGCGGGGAGCCCCATGCCTGTGTCCGGCGCCCTAGCGGATATGGCCTGTGTCCTCACTCCTCAGCCTCTCAGGGGGAGCTCTCACCTGTAGCTGCTGGCAATCAACCGCAGTGACATCAACTAAGACTCAGTCGCACTCGTAGCCTGCAACGAACTTGAGGATCCGTAGGAGCACCCTGATGCGATTTCCATGGTATGGCTCTGATGCAGTTGTCTATTCAGTTCACTTATCACCACTTTCACCTGAAATTTGTGCGGAGTAATTATGCAAAGTACAATTTTACTTCAACCTCAAATATAAACTTCTTTTACAAAAAGTAATATTCGTATTACTCACTTGTCTAGAATACCTTGCTGTGCATAAGTGATGACTACTTCCTCCCATAACAGTGTTCTGGATTAAAGTAGACATGTAAAGTTAATCTTGATTTATTTTATTTTGTTTATAACGTTCAATTACAGTAACTTAAATGGGTTGGCAAGGCTTTGATCAATACATCTGTAAAAAAAAAACAGCAATAGCAGTGTGGAACTATGGATTTATTTCAGTTGAGGGTGAAAGTGTGATCTCGATTTGGTTGTAGAATTTGGAAACTTTTGGGTACGTTAGATGCGTTAACCTGATCTGTTTTGCATTCATCAATAATCATATGTGAATGAACAAACAGAGCAAAAGACAGTAATGTTATTGTTATGACTGTTCTATTCCATTAACTGAACAAGGTACAAAATACATGCATCTTGTGACTTCTCTGATTGCGTGAAAAACAAAACAATACATACATCTGGTTGCATTTCATTTCCATTCTTTTGCTTCTGATCTGATACACCATTTCTTCCCCGCCCTCAATAGGTTACCTTTGTTTTTTTTACTCGAGAACATGCACATAGTGCGGTGATAGGGATGCAGGAAGCACAACCCACAGTCGAGAGCTCGACTCCCCGTTCTCATTAAAAAGGCCACTCCTTGTGTTATTTTCAGCGAAATACATGGTCTATTAATGATTGCAGCGTGATATGCGGCCACAGGTGTGTCCTTGCCGCTAGTGGATCATCCTAATTAGCCAGGGTTTGTGGCCTTTTCTCAACCATGCGGAAGAGAATCTTCTACCTTCCCTTGAGTGCCTCAGGGGAGGTCTTATCCCCAAGTGTCAAGTGTTTTTTTTCATTCATAACATGTTACTAGCTGTTCCTTGATACATACATGTGCAATAATACCCTAGGGGGAAATGGGAAAATGCACTGTTCACTGATCTTATCTTAAGTTCTAAATTCATCAATATTGAAACTTCCTTGTCTTTGAATAAACACACTTTTCAGACTTTCAGTATTGAAACTTGGCAATGGCTGCACCATAGAGCCTTTATTTGTTGTTGGGCATCATGCTATATTTTCTATCACAACCAGGCACTAACACAATCTGCCAATCTATAAATCGAACCATCAATTCTGAAAACTAGTAAGCAGGAATTACACAATTCTCAACTGCTGTACTTCCACCAAGAGGGAACAGGCAAACACCCTATACTGGCCCAAATCTTACTTCGTCATCTGCTATATAAGTTATCTTCATCTGTTCTCCATGATCAAACTTACCTTGTGGTTATAGCCTCGACTCTTATACTCCACTGCTGCTACCTTGGTTTATAATTATCTGTCTCTGATCAATATAATACTACTCATGATACTGTGATCTGTAAATTTTACGTTATAAAGTAATGTCGCTGAGATATAAAACAAAGTTACAGTAGCCCAACAAAACGTGATTCACCCAATAACATGCTCCAAGCAAGGCATGGCTTTTCTAGTCATAGAGTAATTTGTAACCAAAATTTATCACAATCAGGTAGATGTTATAAAGTATGAGTACGGGTATATAGTTCTAGAAATCAAACAAATGAGAAGGAGAACTAAGATAAGTGATTTGATTAGTTAAGGGCTCAAATTTATCCAGGAGACGTTGAATTTTAAATTATCATCTTCTGAATGTTCACATTTGATGGGCTAGTCCACTAAATTGGAATCTATAGTGTAGTCTCTGAATCCAAAATGTAGAGTACAATATGCTAGGAAACTTCTAAATTTTCAAACATTGAAATATTGTTTTGAATGGATCATATATCTTTATAACATTTATAATGTATTGGTTTTATATATGGTGGAATATGTTAGAATGAAAGAAAGTATAATAAAAAAGCATGGGAAGAATATTTATCTACTCTTTCCATTATTGTTAGGTTCATCAGCGATGAGTTAAGGATGATGCAAGCTTTCCTCAGAGCAGCCGATGGAGCGCGTGAGAACACTGGGGTGCTCAAGGCGTATTTGGAACTGATCCGCGACTTGGCCTATGACATTGAAGACAGTCTTGAGGAGTTCATGGTTTTCATCAAGCACAAGAGCCTTGTGCAGCAACTGCTTAGCTTGCGAGCGCGTCATCGCATTGCTGTCCAGATACGCACTCTCAAACTTAGAGTCCAGGAGGTGAGCCAGAGGAACACACGGTACAACTTGATCAAGCTCACACCTTCCATCTCCAGTGATGTGACACTTGACATGGAGCTGACTCGAAATCTCACAGCACTATATGTTGAGGAAACACAACTATTTGGTTTGGACAAACAGAAGGAGAAACTAATGGACTTAATAGCCAATCCTAAGGTGCCCGTGGACATGGAGCCAGGAATAAGCAAATCTGGTCCAAGAGTGGTCTCTGTTGTTGGAATGGGCGGCCTTGGCAAGACAACTCTTACCAAGAAAGTGTATGATAGCAAGGATCTTGGTGACATTTTTGAGATCCGTGCTTGGATTGCAGTGTCTCAATCATTTGACCCAAAAGAGCTTCTCAAAGAGATGATCAAGCAACTCTTTGGGGCTCACTCGTTGAAAGAATTCTTAGAAGAACATCAAGGGCAAGTGCTGGAAGTAAAACACCTCACGAACTACCTGCGTGGAAGACTCCTGGAGAGAAAGTATCTTGTTGTTCTGGATGATGTTTGGACCCTTGAAGCTTGGAATTGCATGAGTATTGCTTTCCCAGAGAACAGTAAGGATGGCAGTTGTGTAGTATTGACTTCACGAAATCACAAATTAGCTGAGCTTTGTAGCCCCCCCTCACAGATATATCAGCCTGAAATCCTTGAGGAAAAAGATGCTAGAAGCTTGTTTCTGAAAAAGACAAATAAAAGCTCAGGTGACTTAGACAAAGATGATCGTACCAAGGGAATAGTTGAGAAGATACTGAACAAATGCGGAGGACTACCACTCGCCATAGTGACAATAGGAGGCCTACTAGCCAGCAAGGATACAAGGGAGTGGGAGAATCTGTACAATCAACTCCCTTCAGAACTTGCAACCAATCCTAGCCTTGAAGCACTGAGGCGAGTGGTTCATCTTAGTTACAACCATCTGCCTTCACATCTGAAGCCTTGCTTTCTGAATCTCAGCATCTTTCCTGAAGATTTTGAGATTGAACGCAAACACCTGGTGGATAGGTGGGTAGCTGAAGGGTTTGTAACAATTGCTACTAATAGGAGAACACTTGAAGAAGTTGCTGAAAGTTTCTTCTATGAACTCATCAGTCGAAGCATGATTCAACCAGCTAAGTTAGATGCTCTTGGAAATGTGAAGACTTGCAGGGTTCATGATATTGTGCATGATATTGCAGTGTCAATCTCTAGCCAGGACAACCATGTTTTCTTAGTCGAAGAGCATACAAGTTCCACCACTACATCAAAAGAAAGCATCCGGCACATATCATGCTTTGCGAATAGGAAACTGAATATTGGCATGGACTTAAGCTGTGTTAGGTCTTTTACTGTGTTTGGAGAACCTTTGGAGCCAATAGCGTCACTTTGTTCTTCTAAATTCAAGATGCTTAGGGTTCTGGATCTTAAAAATGCTGGTTTCCGTGCAGGGCAACAAGACATCAGAAACATCGGGTTGCTGCTACACTTGAAGTACTTGCATTTTCCTAATGTGGTTTCAGACATGTATTCTCTTCCAAGATGCATAGGAAACTTGCAAGCCTTGCAGACTCTAGACATTCAGAAATCAAGTTTTTCGGCACTACCAACTAACATGAGTAAACTTCAAAATCTTCGCCGTCTGCGGTGCAGCAGGGTACCAGAAAGTCCTCCCAGCAGCACCTTACATTTATTAAACCGAGCCAGCCATGGTGATCGTAATGCAACTGCCATTCTGCACATGACCTTGTCTAGCTGTTGGTCTTTTTCATCTGGCATTAAAGTGCCCAAAGGAGTGGGAAGTTTAAAAAGGCTACAAATACTAGAGAAGGTTGATATCAAGCGAACAAGTCGAAAAGCAATTAAAGAGCTAGGGGAACTAACTCAGCTAAGGAAGTTAGTTGTGAGAGGGAAAGGGGCCTCCAAGAAAAAGTGCAGTGCGTTCTGTGTAGCTGTGCAGAAGCTGTCCTCCCTCCGTTCCCTCAATGTGGGAACTAAGTCAACTTATGAAGAGGGTAAAGCAGATGGGCTGGATATGTTGGTTTCTTTTACATCCCCTCTCCCTTTCCCCTCTCTCGAGCGGCTCAAATTGAAGGGGCTTCTTCAGGAGATGCCTACATGGGTTGGTAAATGCGTGAGCTTGGTGAAGATTGACTTGAAGTATTGTGAGCTTAAGGAATTGGAGGCCGTAACTGAACTGCCAAACCTGATGCAGCTTCGTCTTTATCATATGGCATATGGTGCAGAGAAATTAGTGTTCCACAAGCATGCATTCCCTGAACTGAGGATCCTACAGCTTACTCATTCAGCGGCACTAAGGGAGGTGACATTTGAGGAGGGCAGCTCACCTAACATGGAAAAAATAAGGATCGAGGATTGCAGTCTGACATCAGGGATCAATGGTATCAAGCACCTTCCGAAACTCAAGGAGATTTATACCGTGGAATGTATATTGGCAAAGCAAGATGTGTTACAAGAGGAAGTGGACAAGCACATGAATCGCCCTGTGCTGCAAATGCTGTCCTGTGAGCCTGCAAACCCTGAAGAAGAGACTGAGGGAAAGGTGGAAGTTACGGAGTCAATTTCTGAAGCAGGGCAGAGCTTGCAGCTGCAGTCTTGATCTGTCCTTACCCTCCTCGTTGTCATTTGAGAATCAACGGCAAGTCGGGCCATGCTCCTGCACATCATAACGGACATTATTCTTCATTGTCACTCTCCGTTGATTATTGCAGTATCTATCGTGTGTACTATTCCATCAATTTGTGTCATTGTATCTTGTGGTTGCGGTTATGTGTAAATAATCTGACCAGCAGACTTGTTCACTGTATTCTGTACCGCATGCGTGCTCATGTCTGTCATAAGCAAAACTTTTCTCCTATATGTTTATATATATAGTGTGACCAACATGCATCTTATCTATAAGTCAATGTGCTTCCTTTGTCAGGGATCATTACAAGTGTTGGTCCGTACTATGTCAAGGCAAAACTGCTGCGTTGAAATATATGCTTGATGCTTCTGCTCGTTTGTCTAAGCGATATTTTCTTCTTCATCAGGGACAGTGTTGTTCTTTTGGCGTATGAAATCCGGCATCTGAAACTCTGAATTTCAGTGGCATCCCTACAAACAGAGGAGCAAATAATCAAACAGCAGTGAAGTTAGTACTATGCAATCCATCTTATCTTTAGATTGGCTCTGACCTCTGAGTATATGCTAACTGCACCCCAAAACATCATCTTCCGAAAGCACGTGAAAAACGTGAAACGATATTATTTGTTGAGAGTGTTTTTTTTTTTGGTGAAACTATTGGTTGAGAGTTGAGACTTGCGTGGTTAGCTACAGCTGCCCAATCACGAGCCAAACTGCAAGCACAGCTACTACGCCAGCGTACCTGTTTCGTTTCTTGTATACTCCTACGGTGTGTGTCGACGCTCTGCGTTCCTTGGCAATGGTGTACACGCTCTCTGAATTCTGATGATAGAGAAAGCCAGATTTGATTTAGAACTTGGTCGAGAGATGTTGTTGTTGTTTTTTTGTTTTTTTTAAAAAGGAGGAACCTCTACTTTTAAGAAAGCAAGAATCTAATGCAATACTGGGTAGACCATGTTTAACCATCGCAGCGTACCAGTGGCGGATCTAGGATTTTAATCGTGGGGGTACGAACAAAAACGATATAGTTTATTAACATGGACATAAGATAATTAGATCACTAAATGGTGATAAAATAGTTATGAATATAAAGTATTAAGGTTGTTGTATGAGCTGAACAGACTAGCAATTATATATAATAATATATTATACATGTATATGTTATTAAAAGGTATATATACCAGATGTTTTTCAAGCAATTTTGGGGGGACAGCTGTACCCCCATGTTACTACTCTACATCCGCCCCTGCAGCGTACAGTAAAGAAAACTAAGCGCCTATTACAAGATTCAAATTTCAATAATGTCGAAGGCATCACAGGACTAGGCTTGAACCCTTTCAGCCACATCATGATATCATCCTTGATCTTCTCAATACGTCCCTGTCCTCCTTATACATGACATCAGTGGAGGCTTTTGGAAACTTCTCTTGATAGCCATCTTATTCCTAGTGATCCAAAGTGCCCAGGCGAAACCTGCAAAGATAAACATGATTAACATGTTTGGGAGGGGCCCCTTGCCCTGCAGCCAAGATTCCGAAAGATCTAATTCCAATTATAAACCTACACAATGATACTCCAAACCAGTTTAACTAAGACACAGTTAAAAAGAATATGGTCAATTGATTTCCAGCAGTTCATCCGTGGGAGATCCATTGCTGACACTTTTGTCTACGCATTGGAACTCCTGCAAGTCTGTCATAAGAGGAAAAAACCAGCAATAGTGCTGAAGCTTGACTTTGCCAAAGCATTTGATACAGTGCATTGGGAGGGGTTGACTGCGGTGCTTAGTGCTCGAGGGTTCTCAGTCCAATGGATATCGTGGATTCGTACCCTGCTATCCTTGTCTCTGACAGCTGTCCTGGTAAATGGGTGCGCAGGCCCTTGGATCAAATGTAAGCGGGGACTCAGACAGGGAGATCCTATCTCCCCATACCTGTTTCTGCTGGTGGCTGAAACGCTACAGTGTCTCATCCGACAACAAGCTACTGTCAAGCACCCCACCGAAATGAACCTCCCGGCTGCTGTTCTCCAATATGCGGATGATACTCTGATTGTTATGCGGGGCGAGTTGGAGGGTGCTGTGGCTGTGAAGCAGACTCTTGACCTTTTTGCAGCATTCTCAGGGCTCAAAATTAATTTTGACAAAAGCACTTTGGTGCCGATCCACATGGATGAGACTGTGTCTGCTCAGTGTGTTGAGGCTATTGGTTGCAAACTTGAAAGTTTTCCGCAGCCATACCTCGGCCTACCCCTTTCAGTTCACAAGCTACCGATCTCGGCGTTTACCCCATACATTCAGAAAGCTGATCGTCGGTTGAGCTGCTGGCAAGCTGGTCTCTTGAACAAAATGGGAAGAACGGTCCTAGTGAACTCTGTCCTGGACTCTCAGCTAGTCTATCTGATGAGTTCGATTCAGGTGCCTCCAGGGGTCATCAAACACGTTGACAAGACCAGGAGGGCTTTCCTATGGAGTGGTGACAAGCAAGGGAAATCGTCCCCGGGTTCATGCCTTGTAGCTTGGACTGCAGTGTGCAACCCCAAGGAGTTCGGCGG